>Ga0209771_1002718_pt1 | contig 10505 bp, 11 predicted proteins | sample SaaInl59LU_5_DNA_FD_184639 | JGI IMG/M metagenome (GOLD analysis project Ga0209771, IMG submission 184639) | Marine microbial communities from expanding oxygen minimum zones in the Saanich Inlet - ESP_59LU_5_DNA (SPAdes) (version 2) | ecosystem: Environmental > Aquatic > Marine > Intertidal zone...
AAGATTCTAACTACATTACGACTTGTTAAAAAACCATAAAGCCCTATACAGAAAATTAAGGCTCCCAATAACATTAAATTTTCAATATCCATTTTAATTTAGCTTTTTATTTATTATAATTATAGCCCAAATTTAACAAAATTTAAAATTTTTGCTAAAATACATACACAAATGTACGTAGAATTAAACTAAAAAAATTATGGCTGTTCCTAAAAAACGCACTTCAAAATCAAAGAAAAATATGCGAAAGAGTACTTGGAAGCAAAAAACTGCTAAAGAGTCATTAAAAGCATTATCTTTAGCAAAATCTATTTTAACTGGTAATTCTAAAGGATTTATTTACCCTAATTAAATACACTCAGGGGTTTTTGGTAAACCAGATACCCCGGGTTGTAATTGTGTACAGCAATTACAAAAAATAATTAAATTACAAATATAACTATGAATATTTTTGAAGTAGATATTTCTTATCTCTCAACATCTAATGAAGAAATCTTTTCTTTACAATCCTTTGAAATTTTTTTTATTGGACTTACACATGCTTTTTTTTCAGCTCTTCCGGTTTCACCTCCATTATTTATTTGTTTACGAAGAATTTTAGTACAAGGTATACCCGCTGGACTAACATGTTATTTAGCCACAGCATTAGGTGAAACATGTTTTCTTTTCTTTATTCTTTTTGGATTTCGAGATTTAATTCAATTTTGGTACGATTGGGAACCTGTTCTATATTTTATAGGTATAGCGCTAACATGTAATATTCTTTTTGAATTTTCTCAAGATTATCGTTTACAAAAAATTTCTATTGATCAAACTCAAACTTTAATACAAATTTTTGGTATTCATTTTTTTCTAATGTTTTTAAATCCAGCAGTAGCGTTTAATTCAACCCAATTTCCCTTATCCGTTGAAACAACACAAAGTTGGTTTCCAATAGCAAATATAGCTTACCTTTCTGGGTTTTTTATAGGTTTATTTGGTTTTAGTTGTTTATTTGGTTTTATTTTTTTATTTTTAAAAAATTGGTTTCAAGTAACTTCATTAAAACCTTATGGAACATTTATGAGACCTTTAAACCGAGGGCTTATTATTTTAGGTTTAAGTTTAATTTTTAATGTCACAGGAAAATATACTTGGCATTTGTTTATACAATATCCAGCCGAGACATTTGCTAGTTCAGTTGGTCGCTTAAAATTATTTTCGAAAGAATCTTCCATTGAAAATAATTCTTCGACTCCACTAGGAGTGGACTCTACCCCGGGCGGATCGGTTGTTCGTCATTTTACTGGGTTTGACTCTAGTATTCGAAATAGAGAAAGAAATTTACCTATTTCTAGACATTTTCCTGTTGAAACTTTTAAACAAAGACGAATTTGGAATGATAAACCCCCACTAACTGAAACTCAAACACAAGACGCATATTTTAGATATAACATTCATTATTTTAATAAATTATCAAAATTTATTAATGAAAAACGACAAGATCTTCGAACACCTTTTTCACTGAAAAAGTCTTTAGAACAAATAAATCGTTTAAAGCAGATTAAAAAAGATTATTTTACTTTACTAAAAGCGCAGCCTATTTTAAATAAAGGAAAAGGTGACCCAACTTTTAGTTACGTACAAGAACAAATTGCTGGAAACTCAAAAAATCTGTATATACATGATGATTTATATGTAAGAAGCTAGAGTACTACTAAATGGGCTTAAGCCCATTTAGTTTTAAAACCAACCGTAACTATGAAGTCCTTTACCTAATAAATTAACTCCTAAATAACAAACCCAAACAATTACAAAACCAAATGATGCAATAATTGCAGGTCGGCGACCTTCCCAACCACGAATAATTCTAAAATGAAAATAAATAGCAAAAATTAACCAAGTAATTAATGCCCAGGTTTCTTTAGGATCCCAACTCCAGTAGGAACCCCAGGCTTCATTGGCCCAAATAGCTCCAGATAAAATACCTAGAGTTAATAAGGGAAACCCAATCCCTAACAAACGATAACTTAAATTATCTATTGTTGTAGATAATGAACTCATTTTAGCTGCTTTACTTCTTAAAATAATTAAAAAAGTGATTGCCAATAATGAACCTGCAATTAATGTGGCATAACTTAACATCATTATACTTACATGCATCATAAGCCAATTTGACTTTAAAGCTGGAACTAAAGGCGCAGCTTTTTGCATGTCTGAAGGTAACGATAAAGTAGCGAAAGCATCAATAAATAAAATAGCTGGTGAGAAAATAACCCCAATAATTTTGTTTTTATAAAAACAAATTACTATTAAACTTAAACCCCAAGCTAAAAATAAAAGAGATTCGTATAAATTACTTAATGGAAAATGGTTTGAATTAATCCATCTGACTAATAAAAGAGAAGCTAAAGTTATATTCGAAAAAAAAATAAGAAAAAGTTGATAAATATTTGTATCAGAATTTTTATCAAAAATTTTAGGTGAAAAGGCAGCTTGGAAAAAAGTCAGTAAAAAATTAAAAAACAAAACACCAAAAGAGAGATTTCCTAAAAAATTTTCTGCTTTAATTAAAATCATAATCAGCTTCTCTTTTAGCAAGAATAACAGCACCAATTAATGCAATTAGTAATAATATAGACATTAATTCAAAAGGTAATAAAAAATCACTAAATACGTGTCTTCCAATTGTAACCACACTTTGAGTATTTGGAACAAACGGCGGTGTTAACCACGGTGTTGAAGTAATTATGTTAGCTAAAACAATAAATAAATTACCACATAAAAATAACTTAACTAAATCTTCCCAAAGAAACCCATTATTTATTTTCTTAGGTTCATAAGAAATTAAATTATTAGTTTTTAAACTTTGTTTATTTTCTATAGAAAGTTCACTTGAGTTATTTACTAACATGATTGCAAATAAAATTAAAATATTAATTGCACCTACATAAATTAATATTTGAGCAGCTGCAAGAAAATCGGCATTTAATAATAAATAAATACCAGCAACCGCTAATAGTACAGCTCCAAGTAAGAATGCTGAATAAATCAAATTAGGTAATAAAATTATCCCTAAAGAGCCAATAACACAAATGGCTTCTAATAATACAAAACTTCCAGTTTGAATGAATTCGGTCATATTAATTTAATAAAACAAAAAAGCTAATTATAGTAAATAACATTGTTACACCATAAAATTGTAAACGTCCGGTTTCACTATAACGTAAACCTTCTCCGGTAAAAAATGTTATTAGACCACTAAAATTGACGATACCATCAATAAAATACTGATCAAAGAATAAAACTGTTTTTACTAATTGACGATTTCCTTTAACAAAGAAGTTTTGGTAAAAATCATCAATATACCATTTATTTTGTGATAAGTTAAATAAAGAATTTAATATTGATGAGTCTTTTTCAATTGATAAAGATTTTTTATAATAAAGAAGAAATGCAATAGTAAAACCAATTAAACAAACTCCAATAGAACTACCAGCCATTATAAAGAATTCATTTAAATCAACTTCTTCAATTTCAGCACTTCTATCGATAAATCCTTCAAAAATATTATTAAATGGTGTTCCAAGCCAACCAATAGCTATAGTCGGAAGTGTAAGAATAACTAAAGGTAATACCATGTTGGTACTTGATTCTTTAACTTTAGAAAGGTCAAAACGATCGCGAGATTCACCTTCAAATGTTAAAAAATAAATTCTAAACATGTAAAAACTTGTTAATCCTGCTGTAAAAAGTGCAACTGCCCAAATAATTGGATTCGCTTCAAATAAATGTGATAAGATCTCATCTTTAGACCAAAAACAAGCAAATGGTGGAACCCCACATATTGAAAGAGTACCAATAAGAAAAGTAGTTCCAGTAATTGGCATCTTCTTTCTTAAACCACCCATAAAATTCATGTTTTGGTTTTGTAATGGATCAAAACCAGCAGCCGGCTCCATCCCATGAATAACTGAACCAGAACCTAAAAATAATAAAGCTTTTGAATAAGCATGAGTGATTAGATGGAAAATACCAGCACTATAAGCACCTGTTCCTAAAGCCATCATCATATAACCTAATTGAGAAACAGTTGAATAAGCAAGACCTTTTTTGAGGTCAGTTTGTGTTACTGCAATAGTTGCACCTAAAAAAGCTGTAATACAACCTGTCCAGGCAATAAAATCCATTACAAATGGTAATTGATTAAATATTGGAAACATTCGAGCTACAAGAAAAATACCTGCAGCTACTAAGGTTGCTGCATGGATTAAAGCTGAAATAGGTGTTGGTCCTTCCATAGCATCAGGTAACCAAACATGAAGAGGAAACTGTGCAGATTTTGCTATAGGACCTAAAAAAACAAATATAGCAAAAATTGTAGCTAAAAAACTAACACTAAGTGTAGTAATAGGACTATATCCAATAGCAGTATTGTCTGTAATTATAGTGCTATCTATTAAGGTTTCTAATTTCGAACTAATAGTATTAAATTCAAAACTTTGTGTTAGCCAATAAAAACCTAAGATTCCTAACATTAATCCAAAATCACCAACTCGGTTTGTAATAAAGGCTTTTTGACATGCATCAGCAGCAGTGGATCGAGTATACCAAAACCCAATTAATAAATAAGAACAAACTCCGATTAATTCCCAAAAAATATACACTTGTACTAAATTGGGGCTTAATACTAAAGCTAACATGGATGAGGTAAATAAGCTTAAATAAGCAAAAAATCTAACATAACCCTTATCATAAGACATATAAGCATCAGTATAGATCATTACTAACGTTGCTACGGTACTTACTACAACTAACATAGCGGAAGAAAGTGGATCAATAAAATAGCCTAATTCAATAGTAAATTCTTTATTAACAATCCACTCCATTACTAATTTATAAGGTATTGAAGAGGCTTCAGATTGACTTATAAGAATTAAAACTGAAAGTATTGTTGAAAAAACCATTGAACCAATACTAAGCAGTGCATAATCTCGTCGTAAACTTTGAGCTGCTTTACGAAAAGAAATTAAGCTTATACCTATAATAAAAGAAGATAAAAGAGGAAAAAGTGGAATTAACCAGGCGTAATTATATAATATATCTACCATATTTTTAATTTATAGACTACAATTATATTATATTAACATGTAGTATAATTGTGGTGTAAGCTTATTATAAATACTTTTAGTTCTTAAAATGTTTAATTTTATTAAAAATATTCAAAATTATAGTGAAGAGATTTCTCAAGCTTCACGCTATATTGGACAGGGATTTACGGTAACATTTGACCATATGAATCGTCGACCAATAACGATTCATTATCCTTATGAGAAATTAACACCTTCGGAACGTTTTCGAGGCAGAATTCATTTTGAATTTGATAAATGTATCGCTTGTGAAGTTTGTGTTCGCGTTTGTCCTATAAACTTACCTGTTGTTGATTACGAATTTAAAAGTAGTATTAAAAAGAAACAATTGAAAAGTTATAGTATTGATTTTGGTGTTTGTATTTTCTGTGGAAATTGTGTTGAATATTGCCCCACTAATTGTTTATCTATGACAGAGGAATATGAATTATCTGTATATGACAGACATGAATTAAATTTTGATCATACAGCATTAGGTCGCTTACCTGTTGCAACATATTTATCAAGTCCTACAAAACCTAGTATTAATTAATGCTTGCTAGTTGCCCGCACAGCAAAGCTGGCAGCACTCCGCGTTAGCGGGGTGGGCTGGCCTGTTAGGGTGTACTGGCTTTACTGGCTTTACAAGGATCCAAACGCTGTACTGCTAAGAGCAGCACTGAAGTTACAAATTTTCTAATAAGCGGGCAAGGAGGGATTCGAACCCCCGACACCGTAGTTCGTAGCCACGTGCTCTAGTCCACTGAGCTACAAGCCCTTCTCCCCAGGTAGGACTTGAACCTACGACCAATCGATTAACAGTCGATTGCTCTACCACTGAGCTACTGAGGATCATTTCTATTATAACGTATAGATTAAGTTTATTAAATAGTTAAATTAATAGTTAAATGCTTTAAATCTTAATTAATTTAAATACTATTTAAATAAGTGTTATCATTAAAAAAAACTTTTTAGATAAATGCTTGAAACTAATACTAATCCGATGATAGTAAGTATGGGACCACATCATCCATCAATGCATGGGGTTCTAAGATTAATTGTAACTTTAGATGGTGAAAATGTCCTTGATATTGAACCAGTTGTTGGATATCTTCATCGAGGAATGGAAAAAATTGCTGAAAACCGAACTGTTGTACAGTATCTTCCATATGTAACTCGTTGGGATTATCTAGCAACTATGTTTACTGAAGCAATCACAGTAAACGCTCCGGAAAAGTTAGCAAACATTGAAATACCAAAACGTGCTAGTTATATTCGTGTAATTATGCTCGAATTAAGCCGAATTGCTTCTCATCTTTTATGGTTAGGCCCATTTATGGCAGATATTGGTGCGCAAACACCGTTTTTCTATATTTTTAGAGAACGTGAAATGGTTTATGATTTATTTGAATCAGCCACTGGTATGCGTATGATGCATAATTATTTCCGAGTCGGTGGTGTTGCAGTTGATTTACCTTATGGTTGGGTTGATAAATGTTTAGATTTTTGTGATTATTTTCTTCCAAAAATTGATGAATATGAACAATTAATTACAAACAATCCAATTTTTTTAAAACGTGTAAAAGATCTTGGTGTTATTAGTAAAGAAGAAGCTATTAATTGGGGTCTTTCAGGACCAATGCTTCGAGGTTCAGGAATTAAATGGGATTTACGAAAATTAGACCAATATGAAGTTTATGATGAAATTGATTGGTCTGTCATGCATGAATCTTCAGGGGATTGTTTAGCTCGATATATTGTTCGAGTTAATGAAATGCGTGAATCAGTTAAAATTATTCAACAGGCCTTAAAAGCTCTTCCTGGGGGTCCTTATGAGAATTTAGAAGCCCGACGTCTTTATTATGGACGTAAATCTGAATGGAATAATTTTGAATATCAGTTTATTGGTAAAAAACCATCTCCAACATTTAAAATACCTAAACAAGAACATTATGTTAGAGTAGAAGCACCTAAGGGAGAATTAGGAGTTTTTATTATGGGAGATGATAATATATTTCCGTGGCGTTTTAGAATTCGTCCACCAGGATTTATTAATCTGCAAATTCTTCCAAATTTACTTCAAGGTAAAAAATTAGCAGATATTATGACTATTTTGGGAAGTGTCGATATTATTATGGGAGAAGTTGACCGATAATTAGGAGGCGAAGTGGTTAATTTAGATTTACAAGAAAGTTTTATTCAATTATTACAGAATTTTGGACTTAGTATTACTTTAGCTAAGGCGTTATGGGTTCCGTTACCAATACTAATTGTAGTTGTCTTTGCATTTTTAGGGGTTTTAGTTATTGTTTGGTTAGAAAGAAAAATTTCTGCTGGTGTTCAACAACGAATTGGACCTGAATATGCCGGACCTTTAGGTTTTTTACAGCCTGTAGCTGATGGTGTAAAACTGTTAGTTAAAGAAGATATTATTCCTGCTAAAGGAGATCCTCTTTTATTTACTTTAGGTCCAGCGATTGTAGTAATACCTATTTTTTTAGCATATTTAATTGTACCTTTTGGTCAAAATTTAATTATTACTGATTTAAATATTGGACTATTTTTTTGGATATCAGTTTCAAGTGTGGCGCCTATTGGTTTATTAATGGCTGGTTATGGGTCCAATAATAAATATGCTTTTCTTGGGGGGTTACGTGCTGTTGCTCAATCCATTAGTTATGAAATTCCTCTTTCAATTTGTGTATTAGCTATTTGTTTGCTTTCAAATAGTTTAAGTACAATTGATATTGTTGAAAAACAATCAACTTATGGAATATTAAGTTGGAATGTTTGGCGTCAACCTATTGGATTCGTTGCTTTTTTAATTTCCGCATTAGCGGAATGTGAAAGATTACCGTTTGATTTACCTGAAGCTGAAGAAGAATTAGTTGCTGGCTATCAAACAGAATATACAGGAATGAAATTTGCTTTATTCTATGTTGGTTCGTACGTTAACCTTTTAGTTTCATCTTTATTTGTAACTGTTTTATATTTAGGTGGTTGGGAATGTCCAATACCAGTTTCTATAATTTGTAATTTTTTTAATATTAGCGAAGGAGCACCAGCAATTCAAGTTATCTTAGCTTTTCTTGGAATTAGTTTTACTTTATTTAAAACTTACCTTTTTATATTCTTAGCTGTTCTTACTCGCTGGACATTACCACGTGTACGAATTGACCAATTACTAGATCTTGGTTGGAAATTCCTTCTTCCTATCTCATTAGGTAATTTATTATTAACAGCTTCATTAAAGATAATACTTATATGACCTTTTTTCATCTTCCCTGGTTAACTATTATTGTTTTATTTCCTGTATTAGCAGCATTTATAATACCTTTTTTACCTGATAATAATGGAAAAGTTGTTAGATGGTATGCGCTTGGAGTATGTTTATTAGATTTTATTTTTATTATTTATACTTTTAGTTCTTATTATTCTTTTACTTCCCCATCTCTTCAATTAGTAGAAGACTTTTCTTGGATACCAAGTTTATCCTTACATTGGTCTTTAGGGGTGGATGGTTTATCAATGCCACTAATTTTATTAACTGGTTTTATTACTACTTTAGCAACTTTAAGTGCTTGGCCAATTACTAAAAATTCGAAACTTTTTTACATCTTAATGTTAACCATGTATAGTGGTCAAATTGGTGTATTTGCCTCTCAAGATATTCTTCTATTTTTCTTTATGTGGGAATTAGAACTTATTCCTGTTTATTTACTTTTAAATTTATGGGGTGGTAAAAAGCGCTTGTATGCAGGAACAAAATTTATTTTATATACTGCTTTAGCTTCGATTTTTATTTTAATTGGTGGTTTAGCCATGGCGTTTTATGGTGATACTGTAACTTTTAATATGTCAGAATTAGCACAAAAGCAATATCCTTTTAATCTAGAAATATTAATTTACTTAGGTTTTCTTATAGCTTATGGTGTAAAATTATCGGCTTTTCCTGTACATACTTGGTTACCTGATACTCACGGTGAAGCACACTATAGTACGTGTATGCTTTTAGCTGGAATCTTATTAAAGATGGGCGGTTATGCATTAGTACGTATTAATATGGATATGTTACCTAATGCTCATATTTATTTTGCTCCATTATTAGCAATTATTGGGGTTATTAATATTATTTATGCTGCTTTAACATCGTTTGCTCAACGTAACCTTAAACGTAAAATTGCTTATTCGTCTGTTTCTCACATGGGATTTGTATTAATTGGAATTAGTTCCTTAACCAATTCAGGATTAAGTGGTGCTATGTTACAAATGATTTCCCATGGTCTAATTGGTGCTGGGCTTTTCTTTCTAGCAGGAAGTACATACGACCGTACTCGTACATTAATTCTTGAGGATTTAGGTGGTATTGCAGTTCAAATGCCAAAAATTTTTGCAATGTTTACTGCAGTTTCAATGGCATCATTAGCTTTACCTGGTATGAGTGGTTTTTTATCTGAATTGATGATATTTTTAGGCTTTGTAACTAGTGATGTTTATAGTCCAATATTTATTTTTATCATTACTTTTTTCGAAGCTGTAGGAATTATTTTAACTCCAATTTATTTATTATCAATGTTAAGACAGGTTTTCTATGGATCAAAAACAGGTCAAGTTCAACATTTACGAAAGTTAGTAGATGCTGGACCTCGAGAAATTTTTATTGTTTCTTGTTTAATGATTCCAATGCTTGGTATTGGTATATACCCACAAGTTGTAACTCAAACATATGAATCAAGAACAAATGCTGTTATTGAACATATAAGAAGCCAAATTTAATTAACTCGCCCGGGGTACACCGCTTAGCCTACAGGGCGCCTGAGACCTGGGCCCAGTTCCAGGGGCGTGTACGTAGTTTTGTCTAAGCGCTTTTAAACAAAAACTAAAACTTGTTAAACATGTTACAATATATTTAATCCTTAAATTAATTTTTCTTAACAATTATGTCTCACGCTGTAAAAATTTACGATACTTGCATTGGCTGTACTCAGTGTGTTCGTGCATGTCCAACCGATGTTTTAGAAATGGTACCTTGGGATGGTTGTAAGGCAGGGCAAATCGCATCAGCACCTAGAACAGAAGATTGTGTTGGGTGTAAGCGTTGTGAATCTGCATGTCCAACAGATTTTTTATCTGTTCGTGTCTATTTAGGTTCAGAAACTACTCGTAGTATGGGTCTAGCTTACTAGAAAAAAATCTATGTAGTAGTAATACTACATAGAGCAATAATACAGGTGGAGAGACTCGAACTCTCACATCATAAGACACCAGAACCTAAATCTGACGCGTCTACCAATTCCGCCACACCTGCTAATTTAAAATACCAAAATTAGAGACGAAAAGCAAGTATAAAATAAAAATATAATAGAGTATAAAGAGTATAATGTGTGTATATTAAAA
>Ga0209771_1002722_pt1 | contig 10500 bp, 2 predicted proteins | sample SaaInl59LU_5_DNA_FD_184639 | JGI IMG/M metagenome (GOLD analysis project Ga0209771, IMG submission 184639) | Marine microbial communities from expanding oxygen minimum zones in the Saanich Inlet - ESP_59LU_5_DNA (SPAdes) (version 2) | ecosystem: Environmental > Aquatic > Marine > Intertidal zone ...
CTCTTGGGGTATCTCTTTTTTATCAGATAAGGTCTATGTAGAAAACCAAGGAATGGTTTCTGTAGACTATGGTTATAGATTACAATTAAGCGACAACACTAATTTACATTTGGGAATTAAAGCAGGAGCTAATTTTAATAATATAGATTTAGAAAAGCTCAATAGAATTACCCAAGAGAACAACGAAGCACTAGGTAATATTCAAAACTATCTAAACCCACTATTAGGAATAGGTGCTTATTTAAAATCAAAGACTTATTTCTTTGGACTCTCAGTGCCTAACTTTTTAAACACCAAACGTTTTAAAGAGATTAACGGAATACAGGCCACAGCTACAGACAAACCACATTTGTATGCCAGTGGTGGTTTTGCATGGAAGCTAAACAACACCATTTCATTAGAGCCTGCTTTTTTGTACAGAATGGTTAGCGACGCACCAAACCAAATCACGGCTATTGGTAAGATAAACTTCAAGGATCAATTGCAATTAGGAGTGGGTGTTAGTAATAATGATTACATCAGTGCCATGCTAGCTTTTAAAGGTATGAAGCTCTTTGACTTTGGCTATGGCTATGAGATGGGACAAAGAACCAGCAGCACCGCTCTTAGAGCCAATACCCATGAAATATTTATGAGATTCAAGTTTGAAAGTAGCAAAGCCAACACTCAAACTCAAAAGGAGAATAACAACACTAAGTCCAAATAAAATATTCTGAACAAGAAAAGTAAACTAGTATGAATCATTTTTTAGCAACTAATTCTCTTAGATTATTTACAATAGCCATAGTATTGTTGTTTTTTTCTCAATTTGGGTATGGGCAAGACTCAAGAACTTTTTTAAATACTTCTACTGGAAGATCAGGAGCTGATACGGATAATTCTTCTGGCACACTTGGTTCTGATCCAACTTTGTCTGGAGGTATTTACTCTTGGACTGTTCCTACTTCAGGAAATTATTCAATTGAAGCCTGGGGAGCAAGAGGTGGCGGAATAGGTAACACAGATTTTGATGCTTCATATAGGGCTGGATTTGGAGCTAAAATAAAGGCTGAAGTAAACTTGACACAGGGCACTGTTATTAAAGTATTAGTTGGTCAGATGGGAACTAATGGAAGTAATTCTGCTGGGGGTGGTGGTGGTGGTGCCTTTGTAGTTCAGGATCAAACACCTATTTTAATAGCTGGTGGCGGAGGGAGTAGTGGTTCTGGAGGTGGTTGGGCTGGTCGATATCTAAATGGATATAAAGATGCAAATCTGGGAGTAAACGGCAATAATGGAGAGAATTATTCATCTTACACTAATGAAGTAGGTGTAGGTGGTTTAAATGGTCAGGAAGGTGAGACTAAAATTACAAGTTGGAATGGTTATGGTGGTGCGGGGTTTTTTAGTGATGCTAACAGTATAGACGGTTCTCAATCTTTTCTAAATGGTGGTATAGCCGCACCTGGTGGTAATGGTGGTACTGGAGGTTTTGGAGGTGGAGGAAGTAGTAAATCATATGGAGGAGCTGGAGGTGGAGGTTATTCTGGTGGTGGATCTAACGGTCGTCATGCTCCAGGGGGAGGGGGTGGTTCGTTTATAATAAGTACCGCAACAAATGTTCAAACTTCTAATGGTCTTTTTCAGAGCACCAACACATTTAATGGCGCATCAATCACTAATCTAAATTCATACAATTCAGGTCATGGAAAAGTTATCATAACCGAACTCTCTTCAGGCGGCACAATATCTTCTGCCATATCTGTATTTTGCACTTCAAGCACAGATCCAGATGCTTTTACTTCTACAGCTGCTGCAAATGGTGGCTCTGGTACTTTTAGTTACCAATGGCAAGTTAGCACGGATAATTCCAATTATACTGATATACCTGGTGAAACAGCATTAACTTATAATCCTGGTGAAATTTCGCAAACAACATATTATAGAAGAAGGGCAACTAACTCCCTTACACTTTACTCAAATGTTCTCACTCTTGAAAAGTTTGAAATTTCTTCTCACCCAAGTACTGCCAATCAAAGTTTGTTACCTAGTGCAACCCCAACAGACCTTAGTGTTTTAGTAAGTAATAGTACAGGAGTATCTTATCAGTGGTATAAAAACGCCTCAAACAGCAATGTAGGAGGGACTTCAATGGGAAGTAGTTATAGAAATTTAACTTTCACACCACCCACTAGTACAGTATCAAAATGGTATTATTATGTAGTTGTCACAAAGGGTGGCTGTAGTATTACCTCTAATGTGTCTGGTCTGGTAAACGTTGGAAACCCAATTAGTGTAATACCACAGGCTACAGATCCCTGGAAACCACTAATCAAGCTGGCAAATTTTGATCCGAATGATGATCAGCAATCAGTTAAAGACAATGACTTGGTTGGAGATGCTACTAATGCCATGTTAGAAACCCAAAAAGCAACTTACAATTTTAGCTCAGGGGCTTCTAATGACGAGGTATATTACTTTAGGGTACGTATGGGCGCGAGTCATAAAAGTGGTAAACTTGGAACGTCCTTTTACTTGGCTCTAGATAAAGACAATGATTATATCGCTGATGTTTTTGTAGAGGCCAATATTAAGGGTGAAAGAGGTAAAGACCCATATGTAGCTTTTCATATATCTGACCCGTCTGAAGCAGGAACAGGTCCTTCTAATACTGGCTGGGTTAATAGTTCTAATAATTCAAATATTGAAAGACAACTCACCTCTAGAGATGCTTTTATAAAAGCTTATGATGCAGATACTGATTTAGATAATGATGAAACAGACACCTGGATAGAATTTGCATTTACAGAAGAATCACTTAAGAGTTTTGTATCGGATGCCCTTTCTTCATCCATTGATGGAGATAGTATGTTTGCTATTTACACCTTTACATCTACAGGTCAAACAGCCAATGGAGATATAGGTGGAATTGACGACAGGACAGCAGATCTCACTAAAACCTGGGAAGAGCTTGGTATTGTGATTAAAGGGTCTTTAAATGAGATTACCACTAATGCTATTCTAGCCCCTTCAGTTAAAGAAGAGACTTTTTCAAGTTTAACCCCAACTATCACAGGAACTTGGGGGAATGATCAAGGAGGAACAGATGCTCTAGCTGTGGCTGTTAATGGCGTTACTTACACTACTTCTGGATCTGACCTTACTATTGATGGGTATTCATGGTCACTCACCATCCCAAATACATTAACTGCAGGAACAAGCTACACGGTCTCTGCTACCACTACAAGAAGCGCGGAATCTAAAACAGGCACTGGAACGATCACTATTTTAGATAATGATAGTAGTCTATCTAATATTAGCTTTAATAATATTACGCTAAGCCCAACATTTAATAGTACAACTTATGCGTATGCTATGAGCGTAGGAGCAACCGTTGGAAGCACTACCTTTTCTGCTACAACCAATAGTAACGTAGCTAGCATGACCATTAATGGAGTTCCAACAGCTAGTATGAGTAACACGCTTTACAACATTCCTTATGGAACAAGTACGGTCACTATCATTGTGTATGCTCCAGATGGATCAAATACGACTTACACTATTGCTATTACTAGAAGTATTATTCCAACTCTTAGCATAGTAGATGGAGACGCTACCACAGATGAGGATGGAGACACTGCTCAAATATCTGCAGTATTACCACAAGCGCCTACGGCCGATGTAACATTGAATTTTTATGTAAATGACGCTACAGAGGGTACTATTAGCCCCTCTAGTTTGACTTTCACTACAAGTAACTGGAACACCCCACAAATCATTACAGTAACGGGTATCGATGACCCAATTAGTGAGGGAGCTGTAGTTAGAGATGGTGCTCAGAGTTATACCATTACAGGAACTACTACTTCTAGTGATACTGCATATAATGGCTCTACATTGCCTACTCAGATCATCACCAACCAAAACACAGACCCACCAGGAATAAGTGTAACAACAAGTGGAAATACCTTATCTGAAGATGGAGGAAGCATTACCGCTACCTTTGCACTGCTTTCAAATTTATCACCAACTAATGCTACTGTAACTATGACTATTAGTTTAAGTGACGCTACAGAGGCAAGTTTTAGTGCAAGTAGTATAATAACTAGCTCAGTGGTTACATTAACTGATTCGGCATCTTCAACATCTGTGACTATTTATGGCGTAGATGACGCAACTGTAGACGGGACTCAGACTGTAAGCTTAATTACAGGAGATCCTACTTCAGATTTAGACACAGGCACAGAAAGTTATGATGCTTTAACAGCTAGTGATATTGCCGATGTAAATCTTCAGACCACTGACAATGACAAGGTAGGAGATGTTTATACAGACTTTGGAGGTTTCTGGTCCTCAGGAGCTGGAAATATTAATTCAACTAAGCCAAATACAGATCACGATTTACTAGGCTTTGACTTTGGAGGAAAGACCTATGCTACTGGAGTTGATTTGACTAAAACTAGGAGTGAGTTTGATAGAGCTTTAAGCATAGAGAAGGCAAATAGTTATGTGGAAATAAATTCTATAAGTGATGAATTAGCTACTTCTCAAAATTTCACCTTTAGTATGTGGATTAATCTTCCTAAAAACTCTACTGTAAATTCTCCATATGTAGTAGCTATAAATGGACCTTCAAGCGATAATAATATTAATGAAATATTAATGGGATTCACATCATATAATCAACTTAGATTATATGACAGGGGCGGTAACTCCTATCCAAGTGCTACTTCTTAACAATAGGTGAATGGTATTATTTAAGCTATACTAGGGATGGTTCAAAAATCATTATTTACGTTAATGGAGAAAATATTGATGAATTCCAAGTAACACCTTTTACAATTAATTCAGATGACAGAATCAGTATAGGTCAAGAATTTGATGGTAATAACGTGTCAGAAGAAATTACAGCAATTATAGATGATTTTTCTGTTTGGAATTACGCTAGGACACCAGAACAAATTGCCTCTGATATGATTAATAATCCAGTCTCAGGAGCCTCTGGACTCGTTGCATATTATGACTTTAATAAAGGAATTGCTAATGGAGATAACACCAATCTTGATAATACAATCGGCGACTCATCAGGAAATAACAATCATGGAGAATTAGTTAATTTTAATAAAACTGGAGATGCGTCTAATTTTGTTTTAGGAAGAAATGTAAGTGAACAAACCTTCCAAGCCCTTCCATTCTCAAACCTAGCTACTTCAGGAAGTGGCTATAACAGAATAGAACCCTCTTCGGCTTCTGCTCCTACGGGCACTGCTTCCAAAACATCTATAGCCCTTAGTTTAACAGATGGTACTCAAGGATTAAACATGGGAAGTGGTCTAACTAATATTCCACAATTAAGACAGTCCTTGAAAGTGTCTGTAAATTCTTCTTCAGTAACCGATACAACTCCAGATATTGTAGTCTCTCAAGTAGATGTCCCTTCTGCAAGCCCAGATCAATTGTGGTTTGAAAATTCAAGTGGAACAATAGTGGGTAATAAACTAAACATAGACTTTAGCGCAGTAGCTAAACAAGGAGAATGGCTCTCAAAGAATTACAGTATCCCAGGAAACACGGCCACAAGTGAAACCACTTCTCCTCTTAGAGTAAAAGCCGTAATGCTTAGTGAATTTGGATTAACACAAAGCGATGCTGCTAATTTGGCTAGTCTGGTGTATTTGCCCTCTGGTGTTTCTGATCCAGCCTTTATAGCCTATAACACGGGTTCTATCACACCTACGACTGCAACGATGAGTGCTACTAGAGTCCCGGCTAGTTATAACTATGCCACTACGCTCTCGCCAACCATTCAAATCCAGTTGCAAGATGCTAGTGGTACTAGTGTATCTCAAGCTAATACACCTATTGTAGTATCTGTAAGTTCAGGAACAGCTACCTTGTCTGGTACTTTAGAGGTAAATACCGATAGTAATGGAGTAGCTACCTTCACAGATCTAAAAATCAATGGTACTTCAGATGTTACTTTAGCCTTTGCATCGCCAGGGCTTAACACAGTAACTACAACTATTAGCTTTAGCAGAATCACTACTACTATGTCTGGCTTCCCAGACTTTACAGTACCTACTACTCAGGAGCCTTTTGCACTTACACCGCCTACAACTAATTCTACGGCAGATATTATTTATAGCTCTACTAATACGGCAGTAGCTACAGTAGATTCTTCTACAGGCTCTGTAACAGTTGTAGCTGCAGGAACCACCTCTATTACAGCCTCTGTTTTACAAAATGACTATTATACAGCAGGGACCATCACGGCCACTATGACGGTTACTAAAGGAGACGCAACCATTATAGATTTCACCGATATTACCAAAACCTTTGGTGATGATGATTTTACTTTAACAGGAACAAGTAGTAGTACAGGAGCTATTTCATACACCGTTTCCGATACAACGGTTGCTACAGTGAGTGGAAATACTGTTACTATTGTAGGAGCAGGGACTACTTCTATTACCCTTACTCAGGCTTCGGATGCTAATTACAATTCTGCTACGGCTACCATTACCTTAACGGTAAATAAAGCCACGCCTTCTTACACGGTAACAGATGTGACTAAAACCTATGATGATGATTCCTTTGACATAGGTTCCACTATATTGGTGTCTTCCTCTACTGGAACGCTTACCTTTACAGTATCAGATACAACGGTAGCTACTCTTACGGGAACCAATACGCTCAACATACAAGGAGCTGGAAGTACAGTTATTACAGCGGTTCAATCTGCTACTGATAACTACACTACTGGCACTACTAGTTTTACCCTTAGCGTGGATAAGAACAACGCTGTTATTTTAAATGATTCCTCTAGTTCGCTATCAGATGTAACCCTGGTATTTAGTGATCCTTCATTTGCTAAGACAGCTACTTCTAGTAGCACAGGAGCCTTTACTTTTACAAGTAGCGATACAGATGTGATTGCCTTAAGCACTACAGCGACCACTACTACTAGCAAAACAGTAAGCCATACCATAGCAGGCGCTGGAACAAGTATTATTACTGTAAGCCAAGCAGCAGATGCCAATTACAATGCAGCCACTGTGAGTTACACAGTAACAGTTACTAAGGCAGATCCTAATTTATCTGCCATATCAGATATTACAAAAACTTATGGAGATGCTAATGATACGGTCGTAAACACTTTAAGTACCACAACAGCCATTCAGTATAGTACTTCTAATCCATCTGTGGTTCAGATTGCGTCTACTGAGGTAGGTTCAGATACGCAAACAGCTACTTTAACCTTTACAGGAGCAGGAACAGCGATTGTAACGGCTACGCTAAGTGAAACGGCCAATTATGAGTCTGCTACCACCAGCTTTACCGTTACAGTAAATAAAGCTACGCCAAGTCTTTCTGGCTTTGCCGACATTACCAAGACCTATGGAGATGCTGACTTTAGTTTAGTACAACCTACTTCTACCTCAGGGGGAGGATTTACTTACGCCTCTTCTAATACAGCCACTGCTACTATTACTGGAGATACAGTAAGCATGTCTCATTCTGGTAATGTGGTTATTACAGCCACTCAGGCAGCAAATGCTAATTATGAGTCAGCAACCATATCTCTGACCCTTACTATTAACAAAGCTTCTCAGTCTATTAGTGTAGCGCCTTTACCAAGTACTAAACCGCTAAAAGACTTTACTACCATACCACTTACTGCAACAAGCAGTTCTGGTAATCCAGTAAATGTATCACTTACTAGTGGAAGTGTAGCCACTCTTTCAGGGACAGTGGGCAATTATGAATTAACCTCTATTGGAACTACAGGGATCATTACAGTAACCTTCTCTGTAGCTGCCACTTCGCAGTACAATGCGGCAAGCGTATCCCTTTCAATGGATGTAGTAAAAACAGCGCAGAGCATTAGTTATGCTCCTGCCTTACCTACAGAGGTAACTTATAGTGATGGACTCACAGTTCCACTTACAGCATCAGCCTCTTCAGGCCTAGGAGTGAGTTATAGTGTAGTGAGTGGTCCTGCCATTCTAACAGGCACAAGTCTAACCATTAGCCAAACGGGAGTGGTGGTTGTAGAGGCATCGCAAGTAGGTAATGCTGCTTATAACCCAGCCCCTGCAGATACTAAAACCATTATAATAAAACCAGGTACGGTAACACTTAGCGACTTCAGTCTTCCAATGAAAGTAGACTCTGATCCAGACTTTACCATCACAGCGCCTACAAGCACTGTACCAGGCACTATAGTGTACAGCTCAAGTAATCTTTCTGTAGCCAATATGAACGGCAATACGGTAGAGATTATAGCTGCTGGAACCACAAGTATTACCGCTACCCAACTAGCTATACCAAACAAGTACAACAGTGCTAGTATCACTACTATTTTTGTGGTAGCAGTAGGAGATACCGATGGAGACGGTGTATTAGATCCAGTAGATTTATGTCCTAACACTATAGCAGGTGCTAGTGTAGATGCTAACGGTTGTGCGCCTTATCAAAAGGATACAGATGCAGATGGTGTCACAGATGATATAGATAATTGTGTAACAACAGCCAATGCAGACCAGGCAGATACGGACGGAGACGGCGTTGGAGATGTGTGTGACAACGCGCCCAACACCCCTAACGCAGACCAGGCAGATACCGATGGAGATGGTATTCCAGATGCAGAGGATGAAGATGATGACAATGATGGTGTGCCAGATACTGAAGATGACTTCCCAACAGATCCAAACGAAACTACAGATACCGATGGAGATGGACAAGGAGACAATGCAGATACAGATCTAGATAATGATGGGGTGTTAAATAGTGTAGACAATTGCCCTTCCACTCCAAACGCTAATCAGTTAGATACCGATGGAGATGGCACAGGAGATGTGTGTGACTCAGATGATGATGGAGATGGGTATAGTGATGCAGATGAAATAACATGCGGCTCAGACTCACTATTAGCTTCTTCTAAACCATTAGATACAGACGAAAATGGTATTCCAAACTGTTTAGATAATGACGATGATGGAGATGGGTATAGTGACCAGGATGAAATTACATGTGGAACTAATCCATTGCTTGAGACTTCCTCGCCATTAGATACGGATGCAGACGGTATTCCAGATTGTATTGACACAGATGACGATGGAGATGGGGTGCTAGATACAGAAGATGCCTTCCCATTAGATAAAGATGAGTGGACAGATACCGATGGAGATGGTATTGGAAACAATGCAGACACGGACGACGACAATGATGGGCAATCAGATGTAGATGAAATAGCCTGTGGCTCAGATCCTTTAGATAATGCATCACTGTCAACAGATTTTGATCAAGATGGTATTCCAGATTGCGTAGACACGGACAGCGACAATGACGGAGTTTTAGATACTAGCGATGCTTTCCCGTTAGATCCAAGCGAGTGGACAGACACAGATTTAGACGGCATAGGAAACAATGCAGATGAGGATGATGATAATGATGGGCAATCAGATTACAACGAACTACTTTGTGGGTCAGATCCGTTAAAAGCTAGCTCAATGGCCTCTGACATAGATGGAGATACGATTCCAGATTGCATAGATGAAGACATTGATGGAGATGGTTGTATTAATACTCAGGATGTATTCCCAAGAGACCCAAGTGAATGCACAGACGCAGATGGAGATGGATTAGGAGACAATATAGATATTGACTCTGATAATGATGGAGTACCTAACACTCAAGACGCCTTCCCATTAGATCCAAATGAAACTAAAGACTCGGATGGAGACGGCATTGGAGACAATACGGATACAGATGACAACAATGACGGTTTTGACGACGCTAAGCTACAAGTCTCAGGAGTGCTCACACCAAACAGTAGTGGATTAGAAGCTACATGGAAGATCATTAACCTAGACATGTATCCAAACGCTAGAGTAGCTGTTTATAACAAAAACGGACAAGAGGTATTCTCAGCAATAGGATACAGAAACGATTGGAGAGGCACCTTTAAAAACAATACAGATCCACTGCCGGCTTCTTCTTATTACTATGTAATAGAATTAAACACAGGAGAGGAACCAATTACAGGGTGGTTGTATATAACCTACTAAAGAAATAAAAGTCAATTTTATTAGCTCTTTTAGAGTCGCAAAAACCTTCAGCTGTATAGTTGGAGGTTTTTTGTATTAAGTAAACAGGAGAATAGCTTATGAGAGGAAATAAAGGGTTATATATAGATATCACAGTCAACCTCAAAAAAGAAAACAGTTTCTAAAAAACCCACCCGTCTTCTAAAATCAAGTGATGCACTGAAACTTTTTGGGTTTTTATATAGGCATGAATAAGTTCTCCTAAGCTTAAATACTGGCAATTTCCTGGAAGATAAAACATATTTAAATAAAAAACCCTTGAAAATCAAATGATTAACAAGGGTTGTAGTAGCGGGAACAGGACTCGAACCTGTGACCTTCGGGTTATGAGCCCGACGAGCTACCTACTGCTCTATCCCGCGATGTGGATGGCAAAGATACAACTCTTTTTGTTTCTTTTCCAAGAGAAAAA
>Ga0209771_1002723_pt1 | contig 10497 bp, 10 predicted proteins | sample SaaInl59LU_5_DNA_FD_184639 | JGI IMG/M metagenome (GOLD analysis project Ga0209771, IMG submission 184639) | Marine microbial communities from expanding oxygen minimum zones in the Saanich Inlet - ESP_59LU_5_DNA (SPAdes) (version 2) | ecosystem: Environmental > Aquatic > Marine > Intertidal zone...
TTTTTGAACAATTTTTTGGGACTAATAGAAAGTAACAACACCGTTGTTGATGTCATACATAGCGCCAACTATTTTGATAGCATTGCTATCTTCCAATTCTTTTAAAACAGGACTTTGGGTTCTGATATTATCAATAGTTAAGTGTACATTTTTTGCAGCTACTTCATTGACAAAGTCTATGTTTTTTGAATTTCGTAAACTTGGGTCACTTGGAGACGTCACTGCGTTTACTGCTGGTTTTATTTTGCTAAGTAAAGCGGTTAAGTTTCCTAATTTTGCGTCATCACAAGCCCCTTTAACGGCACCACATGCAGTGTGTCCTAGCACAACAACTACTTTTGTACCTGCTAATTTACAGGCAAATTCCATACTTCCTAAGATGTCTTCATTCACGAAATTCCCAGCAACTCTCGCACTAAAAATATCCCCAATTCCTTGGTCAAAAATAATTTCTGAAGATACGCGTGAATCGATGCAGCTTAAAATTGTTGCAAAAGGATATTGACCCGTACTTGTATCGCTAACTTGTGCTAATAAATCTCTAGATACTTCTTTGTTTTTAACAAAACGAGCGTTTCCTTCTTGAAGTAATTCGATGGCTTTGTTTGGCGAAATTGCCGATTGTGTTTCTAATGTATGTGCTTTCATAAAATAATTTTTAATGGTTTCGTATTAATGAGCTTTTAAGCTCTTTACTATGCTTTTATTTTTTTGATTTCTTCCTTTACGCAGATTTTTGAGGACTTAATTGAAAAAATTCAATATAGCTTGAAGGGTTTTCTACAACGCCTCTTTCAGAGATGAGTTGAATATTTATTTCTCGTTCTTTCGCCTTAAGTGCGAAGTCTTCTAAAATTTCAATGATATCGTTGTCTAAGTATCTTGTTTTTCTGACATCCAATTCTAAGGAGCTTCCTTCTGGCAATCTATCGAGCTCATTTAAAATAGCTCCTTTGTTAAAAAAGGTTACCTCTTCGGCCAAAGTCATTTTAATTTTATGTTTTCCGTTACTATTATCTTCAATATGAAGAAAGTGTGAGTTTTGGAAACTTTTGATTAGAATAACAACAATCCCTACAGCCAATCCCATTCCAATTCCTACTAATAAATCAGTAAAAACAATTCCTAAAACAGTAATTGTAAATGGCAGAAATTGTTTCCATCCCAATTGGTACATCTTGACAAATAATGCTGGTTTTGCCAATTTATATCCTACAATTAATAAAACGGCAGCCAATACAGACAATGGAATTTTATTTAACAAGGTTGGAATTAAAAGGACCGATATTAATAATAAAAATCCATGAATAATTGCCGATAACTTTGTTCTACCACCCGACTGAATGTTTGCCGAACTTCTAACAATCACTTGAGTAATTGGCAATCCTCCAATCATTCCGGAGATTATATTTCCCGTTCCTTGAGCCAAGAGCTCTCTGTTGGTAGGGGTTACATTTTTATGTGGATCTAATTTGTCTGTAGCTTCTACACACAATAAGGTTTCTAAACTTGCAACCAATGCGATGGTAAAACCAACAATCCAAACCTCTGGATTTGTAATTGCATTGAAATTTGGAAAACTAAATTGTCCTAGGAACATCTCTAAGTTGTCAGGCACTGGAACACTTACCAATAGCGATGCACCGATACCGTAGGCCGAATCTTGATCTGTTACATAGAAGTAAACAATACCAGCGATAACAGCTACTAACGGTCCTTGAACTAATTGAAAGAAGCGTCCTTTCTTCGATAAAACATTGCTCCAAAGTAATAAAATACCCAATCCAATAACACCAATAATTGTGGCTCCTAAACTGATGTTGTTTAGCGTTTTAAAGAGTTCTGAAAATGTGTTTTCACCATCTATCTGGAAGAATGCAAAATCTCCTTCTGGATTGGCATTGTAGCCAAAGAAATGTGGAATTTGTTTTAAAATAATGATGATTCCAATCCCTGTTAACATCCCCTTAATGACCGATGAAGGAAAATAATACCCAATAATTCCTGCCTTAAGAATTCCAAAGATTAACTGTATAATTCCTCCTAAAACAACAGCCACTAAAAAGTTTTCATAACCTCCTAAAGTTCCAATAGCAGTTAGTACGATTGCTGCTAATCCAGCGGCAGGACCACTTACTCCAATTTTAGAACCACTGAGGCCCCCAACTATAATTCCACCAATGATTCCAGCAATAAGACCAGAAAAAAGTGGCGCACCACTTGCCAATGCAATTCCTAAACATAAGGGTAATGCTACGAAAAACACGACAATACTTGCGGGTAAATCGCTTTTAATATATTTAAACATAGATATAGTATTTTGACTTTCAGATTTTTACTGAGCGTCTATTTGTATGATAATAATGAATAATTTTTTTAATAAACTACTTATGAAATAAGTATTCTTCTTTTGGGTGGAGGTGTGTCTATTTTAGAATATTCTGAAAAATAATATTTAGATCGAAAACGAATATTTCTATTTTCCTGAATTTTGTTCAAATTGGAAATACCCTGCTGTGAAGCAGTAAGTAACTTCACTTCAGCATCTGTTTTGGATTCTTCTCCATTTTTTCCTTTTTTATTTTCCTCTTCGTCATTTAAATCTAGGAAAATACTCAGCTCTTGTGTCTCATCCGTCAAACTGATAACAGTAGGTGCTGTGAGAACAATGGCAAATAAAAGTGAGAAAAAAAGGGCAATTACAACTCTCAAATAGCTTCAATTAAAAATGATTAGCAAATTTAGAAAACATATTTAAATAAATTGTTAAATAAAATTTAAAAAACGTTCAACAGTTTAATTTCTTTTGCAGCAATCCAACCAATTTCTCCATCTACTAGTTTTATTTTTTTCCATTGATCTACGGTATCTAGTACTTTTACTTTAGTGCCTTCATGAAGCGTAAAAATGTTTTCAGAACTTTCAGTAGGCCCATTTTTAACATCCACTTTTTCTGAAAAAACAATTGCATAAATTTCGTTTTTAGCAAAACGATACTGGTTATATGTAATGGCTATAGATGAAATGAAGAATACAAAACTAAAAACACTGGCAGTAAAATAGCTTCTTTTTTTAGAAGAGCCATATGCGAAGTAAAACAATAAAAAGAAGACGGCCGTTAGTAATGAAAATCCACATGAAATTATAGCCCATTGGTTGTAGGAGAACTTTTGTAAGTAGTTTTCATTCAATTTTTGAAAAACTGATTTTGGTACTTCCTCAATACGATCGATGGTCAATCTTTTTGCAAATACCAAATTATTTGCTGCATCTTCATTTAAGGGGTCTAATTGCAGGGCTTTTTCATAGTTGTAAATGGTTGCGCCAACGTTGTTTAATTTATAATAGCAATTTCCTAAATTATAATACAATTCAGAAGAAATGACTGCTTGAGATTCAATTTTTCGATAGGCTTCAATTGCCTTTTCAATTGCCCCTTTTTTGTAAAAATCATTTCCCGCAGTAAACAACGCTTCCGAACTTTGGGAAAACGCAAAACTGGAGATGAATACTAGTAAAAAGAAGGTTTTTTTCATGCTAAAACTGTTTATCTAGTTCAATAATAATTTCTTTTGCTTTCTCATATTCCTCTTTCATTTCTAAAGTTGTACTCGGAGCATACCTAGCAAAATCACAATCTTCAAGTACTTCCATAAATTGTTTGATAGCCACTTCACTTACTTTTTTGTCTTGCAAAATTTGAGTGATCTTCTCTTTGCTAATCTCTATTGTTTCTATGCCTAGCTTCGCCTTTAAATAATTGTGTAAAGCGCGTTCTAAAGATTCATAAAAAGCTTCTTTTTTACCCAATTGCTTTGCTGCCTCAGACAAATATTTTTTGGCAAGTCGTTCTGCACGTCTTAATTTGTTTCCAACAAGATCGCTATTGCGTTCTTCTTGCTTTTTCCCAATAAAAATTCCGATAGGGACTACAATAAAAGAGAGTAATAGCAAGAGGTAGAAGCTATTCGATTTAAAGAAATCATCCTGTTTAGCTGCTATAAATGTTGATTTTGTTTGAATATATCGAAAGTTCTTTCCCGAAACTTCTAAGGCTTGTTTCTGTGCAAAACCTGGTGCTGCCGATGCGAGTTCTTTGCCTTCTAAAACATTGACAATCACATCTTCTGTTGAAATTGTTTTGTATTTTTTTTGAATTGGATTAAAGTAGGAAAAAGAAATATTTGGCACCTTATACTTTCCTTTAAACTGAGGAACTACCGTATAGAGATCACTTATAGTACCCGAGATTCCACTAGAAAGAATACGCACACGCTCTTTTCTTTCTGGGGCGTAAATTTCTAACTCTTTTGGGACAACTACTTTTGGTAACTCAAATAATTTTAAATTTCCTTTTCCTTTCACCGTCACTTTTATTTGGGAACTTTCATTGGCTTTTAAAACCTGCTTATCCGTCTCTACTGAAAATGAATAATCGCCAACAGCTCCAGTAAAATTTAGAGGTTTTCCATCCAAAGGAAGTTCTTTTGAGTTGATGATTTTTTTTGATGAAGCAAATTCTTTCCGAATGTTTTTTGTAATCGGATTCCCGAAGAAATCTCCTCTCCCTGTAGGGACACCGATAGCTACTTCCATCTTCATGGGATCTAAAGATAGTTTGCCCGATTTTGTGGGGATTAAAAGCGATTTTTGAAGGGTAAAATACTTATAAGGCTCTCCATTATAGGTGCCGTTTTTGGCACTTAATCCGTTTATTTTAATTTCTTGACTCCAAAAACCATTGTATTTCGGCGCTTGAATAATACCCGCATCGTAGACATTGATATTATTGCTTATATATAATCGATATTCTACATAAACGCCTTGACCAACATAGGGCTTTGCGTTTGAAATTTCGGCAACCAAATGAATGTTTTGTTGTGCGATATAGTTGGGATCATTCGGGTCCTTGGGGATGTCTACAGGATCTAAAACACGCACTTTTACTGGGTCGGATTTTATTTTTTTTCCATCAATTTCTATGCTTGCAGCAGGAATGACAAGAATCCCTTTTTTTGTTGGTTGAATGATGTAAGAATAGGATTGTTTATAGCTGGATTTTCCATTAAAATAGGACTGACTTATCGATTGACTCGGCCCTCCAACAACTCTAAAGTTTTGGAATGGTGGGGGTGTAAAGTTATCTCCACCCTGTTTATCAATTGAAAATTCAACACGCAAACGTTGGTTTAACCCCAACTTGTTTTTACTAACCGTTGTTGTTAACTTTGCTTCTTGCGCTCCCAAAGTAATGCTTAGGATGCTTACAAATATCGATATGTAGAACTTCAACTTCATCTTACTTTTTCTGTCTCCCCAAAGGGAAATTACGCTTTCTTTTATTATGTAACAATGTCTATTTACTCTTCAGTACTTTCACCCTATTTTTTTAGAAAAAGGGTTTGAGATAGATTTTACCAATCTTTTTCTTGTTTTATTTTTTTTCCTTTTGCTTTTTTAGCATTCATCTTTTTTTGCGTCTTCTTTTCTTCATTGTTTAAGCTTTCTAGCAATTGCTTAATTTGCTGAGGTGTCATTTGACCTTGCTGCGGTTTTGGCTTTTGTTTTTGATTTTTCTCATTTTTCTTTTTAGGATCTTTTGGATCCTCTTTCTTTTTGTCGCCCTTTCCGTCTTTGTCGTCCTTTTTATCCTTGTCTTTCCCGTCTTTATTATCCTTGTTCTTATCGTCCTTATCTTTTTTATCCTTGTCCTTCTTGTCTTTATCTTTGTCCTTTTTTTGATCTTGCTTTTCTTTTTCTAACAATTTTTGGGCTACAGCTAGATTGTATCGTGTTTCATCGTCTGTAGGATCATTACGTAAAGCATTTTTAAAGGCATCTACAGCAGGTTGATATTGTTTTTGTTCTAACATTGCATTTCCAATATTGTGATACCCGTTTGCTTTTTCAAATTTGTCTTTTGCTGCTCTTATAGCCAATTCGTATTGAGGAACCGCCTCTTTATAATTTTTATTTTGATACATCGAGTTCCCTAAGTTGTAAGTTGCTTTCTTGTATTGACTGTTCTTATCCAGGGCTTTTCTGTAGGCAATAGAAGCATCTTCATACTTCTCTTTTTCATAGAGCTTATTTCCTTCTCTTACCAAGGCTCTTGCCTCTCTTTGAGCTACGATTGTGTCTTTTTGAGCGCAAATTTCTGTTGATGATAAAAGAATCAGCAAAAGAAAAAAGACTGTCAGAATTTGTTTCATCGGAGGTTTATTTTTTATTTTTTTCTTCGTCGAATAAATCAACTTTTCTCAACCATTTTGTTTTCTTTTCAAAAAAGAAACCGTCAATAATTAAAAATAAAAGTCCAATTCCAATAAACCATTGAAATTGATCTTTATAGTCTGAAAATTGTTTGGTTTCAAATTCATTTTTCTTCGCATTTCCAATAATAGTTGCGAGTTCTTTTACAGGAGTTTCTGTTTTATTTCCGTCAATGTAGTTTCCGTTTGATGCATTTGCAATGTCTTGCAAAACTTTGGAAACCCTTTTGGTAATTACCGTTTTGCCTTTATTATCTTTCTTATAACCAATTAAAGAACCATTTAATTTCATCGGAATAGGGCCCCCATTTTCAGTTCCTATACCAATGGTGAATACTTTGATGCCCTCATTCGAAATGTTTTGCGCCACTTGTTTTGTTTCTTCTTGATGATCTTCACCATCTGAAATAATAATTAAAAAACGATTGGTTTGCTCATCATTATTATAGTATGTTTTTGCCAAGTCTAAGGCTTCGTTGATTGCTGTTCCTTGGCTAGAAACCATATCTGGATTTGCATTTTGTAAAAACATTTTTGCAGCTGCATGATCTGTTGTAATGGGTAAAAGAGGATAGGCATTTCCTGCATAAATGATAATACCCACCCGATCGGAACCTAATTGATCGATGATTTTAGAAATAATTTGTTTTGATTTCTCCAATCGATTTGGCGCAATATCTTCCGCGAGCATGCTTTTAGAAACATCCAATGCAAAAACGACATCTACTCCTTCTCTCTTTACCGTTTTTATTTTGGTCCCCATTTTTGGATTGGTCAGCGAAACAATCAACAATGACAGTCCGATGAGTAAAAAAGCAAGTTTTAATACGGATTTAAAGGGCGATGTGTTAGGGGCTAATCGCTCGAGTAAATTGCTGTTTGAAAATTTCCGTTGGGTCTTTTTTTTCCACCAAAACACCCACAAGAAAACCACCATTACTGCTGGAATTATTGCGAGAAAATAAAAATAAATTGGCTCTTCTATCTGATACATTTCTTTGTTGTTGAAAGCTTTGAAAATTGAAACACTTCCTTTTTTAATCGCATTAAATAAAACTCTTAAACACCGTACTTCTTAATAGAAACTCTAAGAGTAAAAACCCTAAGGCTAAAAGAACTAATAGTCGGTATTTCTCTTGGTAATTATAATATTTAAACTCTTCCACTTTTGTTTTTTCGAGTTTGTCTATTTCGTCATAAATTTCTTTTAGAGAAACATTGTTGGTAGCTCTAAAGTATTTTCCTTGGGTCTCTTTGGCAATAAATTGCAACAATTTTTCATCAATTTCAACTTGTTGTTTTCTAAATTGAAGCTTCCCTGTTCTTGGGTCTTTACTCCAAGGAAAATCTGCCATGCCATTGGTACCAATACCAATCGTATAGACTTTAATGGCCAAGTCTTTTGCGAGTTCTGTTGCTGTTTTCGGGTCTACAAAACCAGCGTTATTTACCCCATCCGTTAATAAGATAATGACCTTACTTTTTGCCTCACTTTCTTTTAAACGGTTCACTGCAGAACCGAGCCCCATTCCAATGGCAGTACCTCCTTCTAATTGCCCCCATTTCAATTCCGAAATGGTGTTTTTCACAATTCCTTTGTCACTGGTAATTGGGGTTTGCGTAAAACTTTCTCCCGCATAAACGACAATCCCTATCCTGTCATTGGGTCTTCTATTAACAAAGTCGATTGCTACTTTTTTTAAAGCCTCCAATCGGTTTGGTTTTAGATCCCTAGCCAGCATACTTGCTGAAACATCTATGGCCATGACAATATCAATCCCTCTGTTTGTTTTTGTTTTTTTACTTACAGACACGTTTCTTGGTCTTGCCAAAGCAACCAATAAAAAGCTGATTGCCATTAATCGCAATACATATAAAAAAGGCTTTAGTTTGGCAACAAAAGAGGCTTTTGCTTTAAACCCTTTTACACTGGGCATGGTCAAGATAGCCATGTCTTTTTTTCGTGTAAAAAAGTGCCATATTGCTAAAAGTGGAACGCCCACTAAAAGCCATAAAAAACCAGGATTTAAAAACTCAAAATTAGTCCACATCTTTCGTCGCTGTTTTTGAATTCGTATCTATTTGAGATGTTTGTGCGATCATTGTCGATTTGTATTGGACCACTTTCGGTTGAATTTTTTTAATAATTAACTCCGCAAATTTCCGGTCGTCTTCAATTTCATGAGACAAGGGTTTCGACTTTGCAAATTTCACTAAATCTGCATTTCTGAGTAATGAATTTATAGTAGCAATCGTTTCTTTTGAAAGGCCTAACTTCTTTTTGGTGTTCTGTGCTTCTATCAATTCAATGATTTCATTTGAAGTTTGCTCAAAAGTTGGAATCTCAATATCTCTTCCAATATAATTTCTTACAATTTCTGTTAATTCACTGTAATATTCTTTTACCTTATTGTTTTGCCATAAGAGTTTTTCATCCAATTGCTGTAATTTCTCAATCGCCTCTTCATAGGCAGGAATTAATGGGATGACAACTTTTTCTACTACTTCTTTTTTCTTTCTGAAGAAGATAAAATACACCAAAAGACCCAGTAGTAATAGTACAACTAAAGCAATCCATATATATCCTTTAAAATCGTCTAGCACATAGGGTTCACTTTTGATTGATTTTATGGGAAATTTTTTAATTTTTGAGGTGTCTATCGCTATTGTTGCAACGTTAACTAGTAATGAATCTGTTAAGAACGCCTGGTTTTTGACAAAGATTTGTTGTTGCGGAATGTAAAAAGATCCGCTATCAAAACCGGTTAAAATATATTTTTTAACAAGACTGTTTTTAAGGGTATCGGTTTTTTTAGAATCAATCACTTCCAATCCTTTTAATTCGAGTTTTGGAATGATTACATTCTTGATTTCGTTTATAGAAATTTTTAAATTGAATTGCTCCCCGATTCGAATGTTTGTGGTATCAATTTCCGCCTTTACGAGTGGTTTTTTTTGGGAAAAACTCACCATAGAAAACAGGAATATCAATAAAAACCCGAACCCTTTTACATATGATTCTATAGAAGTAGAGGACGACTTTTGTCTTCCTTCTACCAGGTTTTTAAATGGGGTATTTTTTGTACTTATTTTCAATGTATAAATTCTTTTTACTGTTTAGGGGTTTATTTTTGTTTGCAATTTTTTCACTTCGAAAGGAGGAAGCAGGCCTTCCTATCTTCCCTTGTGTTTAAAATAGCCTAATAACTTCTTCACATAACTTTCATCCACACGAGTGTTTATGGTTCCTGCACCACTTCTTTTAAAGGTGTCTGTATAATAGCCCAACAAACGAATTGCATTAGTATTGTAGTTTGTTCTTGTTGTTTTTGAGGCAGTATTTATTAGTTGTACTACTCCAGTTTCTGCATCTAACATTGGAACCATTCCTAGATTGGGAATTTCTTCATCATGCTTATCATAAATTCTAATGCCTGTTAAATCGTGTTTTTTTCCTGCGATTTTTAATGTTTTTTCATACCCATCATCCATGAAATCGGAAAGCATAAAAACAATTGCTTTTTTATTTGTTACACTGGATAAGAATTTTAAAGCAGCTTCAATGTTTGTTTTTTTGCTTTTCGGCTTAAATTCAATCAATTCGCGAATAATTCTTAAGACATGACTCTTCCCTTTTTTTGGTGGAATGTAGAGTTCAATGTCATCGGAAAAAAGGATCAAACCTACCTTATCGTTATTTTGTGTTGCAGAAAAGGCTAATGTAGCAGCAATTTCTGTAACCGTGTCTTTTTTAAATTGGGTTGCCGTTCCAAAGGATTCTGACCCCGAAACATCAACCATTAACAACATGGTTAATTCGCGTTCTTCTTCAAAAACCTTAATATAAGGCTCGTTGTATCGGGCAGTAACATTCCAGTCGATTGCTCTCACATCATCACCAAACTGATATTGTCTTACTTCGGAAAAGGTCATTCCACGTCCTTTAAAAGAGGAGTGATATTCACCTCCAAAGATATGATCAGACAAACGTCGTGTCTTAATCTCTATTTTCCGAACTTTTTTAAGAATCTCCTTAGTATCCATTTTTGCTATTGACTTTTTTGCGTTTCACTTTTAACAAATTGCTAAAGGGTGTATTGCGAATGGCTTTTTAAGGGACTTCAATTTCATTGATAATTGAATTGATGATATCCACAGAGGTTACATTTTCTGCTTCCGCTTCGTAAGTAATTCCAATTCTGTGACGCAAAACATCAAATACAAC
>Ga0209771_1002725_pt1 | contig 10489 bp, 4 predicted proteins | sample SaaInl59LU_5_DNA_FD_184639 | JGI IMG/M metagenome (GOLD analysis project Ga0209771, IMG submission 184639) | Marine microbial communities from expanding oxygen minimum zones in the Saanich Inlet - ESP_59LU_5_DNA (SPAdes) (version 2) | ecosystem: Environmental > Aquatic > Marine > Intertidal zone ...
TCGGAGGAAGTCCTTCAATGGGTCAACGACGCAATCGATCAAATGATTGACCCGCCAACTGACTTTATGGGTCTGGTTTGGCCAATTGGCAGGGCGCTTGATGACGAGCCTGACCCACAGGTCTTTGATGGTGACCCATTCATGGAGCACACCGATGTCTTATCAGCCGAGCAACTGGATGAGGTGTCTGGTTTCTTTAGAGACTGGCAGGCAGGACTTGAGGGTTGCGACCCTGAGGATGCCAGGGGTTTTGACGAGGGGGCAGCTCGAGTGGAGCGCTGGATCAAGGGCGGAGCAAATGTTGCCACGGCACCAGACCCATGCTTCGATTCAAGATCTTCAATTCTTGCCTGGTCAGCAGACCAGGACAAGCAGACTGCGAAGCAGATCTTTTTCCATGAGTCCTACCACGGTCTTTCCAACTACTTGCTGAAGCAATGTAGTCCCATTTTGGGAAGGGAAGAAGATGACATGAACGATCTTCGTTGGTTCGCGGAAGGAACGGCTGATTACTTTGGCGTCTATATGGCGGCCCAGGATGAGGGTCGAGACGACTCTGTTCAAACGATGCTCAAGCGCGCTTATCTGGATCTTCGCGGTGATCCGGGAATGCCACTTGAGGCAAACACCTATGTTCAGACCGCAGCGATGGTGTTAATGATTGAGCGTGGGATGATCACCGAGGAACAGATCCTAAACGGTAGCTATTTCAACAACTGTGACTGGATCAACACCTTTGACCCTGGCGCCCCGGGAATGGACTACATTTTCGAGAACTTCAACAAGATCGAGGTTTCCGGCGGAAACTATTCATATTCTGAAGCAACTATCGCGGGATAACCCGCGATAGTTGCATCAGCGCTAGAGAGTTGCTTGGCTTTGGGGGCTCTAGCGTCTCAACCAAGGTCCAGTGTCGGACCAGGGTTGAATGATTTCGTTTTGCCAAAAGCCATCCGGATGCCTTACTTGAGTAACTATCGGAACCCATCCCACTTCTTTCCCGGCCGGAGGATCCACTAGTAGTCCATGATCAATTTCTGCAAGATGGAACTGGTCCTGATTGGCAGGTCGCTCCAAGAGGTTTACGCTGCCATCCCATTGAGCATGCATCTTCTCGATCGTGGCTTGCAGGTCGGACAGGTAGGCATCGGTGTAGAACTCGGGGTGTTCCCGTTTCATATTCCAGAACACTGGTTGATCAACAAACCGGTACCAGCGATAGCTGATCACGCTGCCGTCGTCAAGAGTCGTTTCATTGATTTGTTCGTCACAGCCATTTGGATCCTCACAAACCCAGCAGTCGGTGTTGAAGCTGTCGTCGGCGGCAAGTTCGATTTCATCCTGGTGGTTCTGAAGGTTGGTTGGGTTTTCAAGGTTTCCGTATTCCATAAGCCTCAACTTCTCCGGAACCGAAGCCTCGGTTACCGGAACAATGTTGTCGCCAATAACTTCGTAGTAGCTTGAAAGAGTTCGGTCTTTCTCGGGAGTAGAGCTCCAGTCCACAACAATGCTGGTCTCTCCGTTTTTTGTTGCAGCCAACAGCGGGATATTGAAGTCCAGGCTGGATCCGTCGTAGTAATCCTCGCCAACTTCCTCCAGTCCGAAGAAGTCGATAAGTGGACCGCGGCTCTCGTTGCGCTCCACGTGCATTGGAATTCCAAGGTTGTCGAATGACCTCACCCAGGCCGCTGCCTCAGAGTCAGCCTTGAAGGTCTCCTTGAACGCAGCGATGATCTTGGCGTCAAAGGTTTGGATGTTCTGCGCGATTGGCTCCTGGTCGAAGCTGTTTGGAACTTGAGGAGGGTAGGCCTTTATAAAGGTCTTTCCGCTGTCTTCAATTGCAAACAGTGGGACTGGAGGCATTTCGATGCCCGTGGGCAAGTATCGACGAGCTGGGGAAACACCGAGGGTTTTGTTGGGGTCAGCCCACCACTGCTGATACCAGGACTCGTTTCGAATCTGTGAAATTAGTTGCACCTCGGTGATCTCGTCGTTTACGTAGTCCACCAGTGCTTGACCGGCTGGATCGCTTAGCGAATCGCCAACGGTCCAGTTAAAGACGTCCGCGAGAAACTCCAGAGCATTCCACCTAGCCATGCGCATATTCCAGTGCTGAGGGGCGTAAGCAATTAGCGGACCAGAGTAATTCGCTGAGTCGATTACGAAAGTCCAGGTCAGAAGCCCAGGCGAGTCACCAGGACTCACGGCATTGAATTCGTTACCAATTATTGGGAGCGCAGCCCACGCTGTTCCAACTGAAATGCCACCATCTGTTGAATACGGGTCTTGATCTTCATCGAAGGCGATCAGGTTCGGTGGGACCATCATCTTGTTTGATAGGGTCACCCGCCCCATCACGTCGCAGGAAATTCTTCTCTCATAGAAACCCCAACCGCCACCGGTGTCGCTGTCACCGCTGTACAGGTGCGTGGCTGCAGACGCCATGTATTTCGGGTAATAACTGCGGCCCATTTTGTCTGCAACAAAAAGCCCACCCTCAATCGAATTGAAAGCTCCGTTGTGGTGCGACTCATCGCCTATCCACTGACCCCACTGACCAAACTGACCGATCGTCGGGACTCTATCGAGTAGTCGATAAACACGCAGGTACTGGGATACACCGTAGACATCTGGCCCTGCTGCCTCGCTGGTGACCACTTCGACGCCTCCCATGATGATGTTGGAGGTATAGGGAGCAACGCAAGTGTCTGCATCCAGTTCGCTAATCAGATCCTCAAATACCTGCGGAGCTCCCGGTTCCACATATTCGCAGTGTTCGGGAAGATAAATGCCGGGGCGGTATCCGGATTCGAAAGCTCCTGAGTCACCGGAGCCTTGACTTGAGCCTGATGCATCAGTGGCTGTGCTGTTTGACGCACCTGGCTCGACATCCATTGCACCTGCGCTGCAACCGGCTAACGCAAGCGAAACAATGGCAGCAGCAGACATCACCCTGAGGCCCAAGTGTTTAACCATCCCGCTCATTTAGAACCGCATTTCTGTATAGATAAATTTACAATATGCTACCGCTAGCATTTTTGGCAAAAACGCCCGAACTATCGGATTGTGACGAGCTAACGCCCAGAAGTCCGGTTTGTGTGAATCAAAGCTAAGGCGCTTTGCTCGCAGAAACTAAATAAACATGTTGACGTATTTGACTAATTAGTTATGCTATCTATACAAATTGTGTCATGCTGTACGAATGGATTGTCCGTACTTACGGATCTTGAGAAAGCTGGAGAAGATGTTCGCTGGAAAGATTGCAAACCTGAAATTCCTTGGACTAGCTGCATTTGCCACTGTGCTGGCGCTGATAGCGTCAGGCTTTGGGCCACTTGAAAAAGCTTCTGCCTATGCGCCAGGTGATGTAATCAAGACAGTCACCGTGTTGGACTCCAACGGTGATTCATACGGGGCTGGCGCTCTGGTCGCGTTCGTGCTGGAAAGCGGCTCCAGTGAAACCCTCGGCACAATTGCAACCACAAACGACAGCGGAGTTGCGACCATAACCATCGGCGCAACAGCGGACATTCTCGGTTTGGCAGTTTCCCCAGGAGCGGGTGACACCACAAACGCTTTGTATTTTGCACATACCGGGCAAGACCTAAAGCTCACGCCCTCAGCCCAGACGTTTCCGGTCCAGCTAGCGGCTGCCGACATCACAGCAAATCTTATCAAGCCTGACTTTAGCGCCGCCCCCAACGGCTCAATCCTCGGCTGGGGCACGGGTGATTCCGGAGCCATGATGCACATCCTTAGGTCTGGTGCCGTTGGAATCAATCTTCCGGGAGCGGCTGAATCATTCGACGTATCCAGTCAAGGGGGCATTGGAGTCAATGGTCTAAGTGACAGCGGCTATTTCCCCACCGAGTACGGGTTTGAAAGAGTGGCCGATGTTGGTGGAGTGGAAACCTATGCCTTGTCCTACGAGGGGAGCCCTTTCGAACCGACTTCCGGCCTAAACAACTACACCTTCACGCTGGCCGAAGCTAATGTGTCTGGGAAGCTTGTTCAATCTGGATCAGACTTCGCTTTGCCAGCCGGGGTATCGGCATCGATCAGATTCATCCGGGCTCAGGACCCAGAACAGGCCTCGCCGGCGCCGGACTCCAACGCAACTGGGAGCACTGCCACGGCTCCGGTTGGCTCGGATGGTTTATTCGATGGCTATGCGGCCGGGCTCCCGACCATAGGGGATGGAGTTGAGGCCTACTTCCCTCAGGTCTTCTTTTCAGGAAGCGCCGATTACCCAGTCTTTACCGGTGCGCCCATCTGGATGTCTGGAAGCTTGTTCAGCCTGGATCCTTTTACCGATGGGGACTTTGATCAGTCTAAATTCGCATCAACTAAGGTTCCGGTGGAAGTCCCAAGCGCTGGTGGTGCCAAAAACATAATTATCCAAGCCGTGCTCGAAAACGGGGGCGCTGATCAAGCGGCAGATATCCAAATTGAATCCATAGATGGTTCAGAGTGGTACGGAAACATAAGCTCTGCTAACGGCCTGGCTGCCTACAACCTTGCAGATGGCCAATACCAGATGGACATTAGGCCTGCCGAGCGTCGCTTGGGTTCCAAGCGCTACAAGATTGCAGTCAGCGACAGCGGTTCAACGGTTGCCGTCAACGTTGACGAGGGGGACGACACAACTTCAATATCTGGCGATGGCGGAACGCCGGAGATTTTCGAGGTCTCAGGCCGAGTGAATCCCAATTTTCAGATCATCGTGGGAGACCCCCTAAACGGAAATACTCTGATCCCGCAAACTAACGCATTCTTGGAATATTGCTCGTCTGCCGGCGGTTGCCAGGGGGTTAGTGCTCCTGAGTACAACGGATTGATTCAAGTTCAGGTTCCGGGAGCAGTGAGTTCTGGAAGCACGGAGGGAACGCTGGTGGTGAACCCACCGTCCTCAGGATCGCACCCGCTTTTGACCACAAAAAGACTGACGCTGAACTACGTCGGTGGACTTCCGGTTTTGAAGGACGGAGCTACCACGCTGACCGTGATTGATGACGCCGATGATGACACCTACCTGGTTATTTTGGGTGCGGCTAACCTAACCGGCAAGGTCTTCGATCCCTCTGGCACCAATCCAATGGCTTACTCAGACATCGCAGTTGTGGACAGCTCTAATAACCAAGAACTTTGGCAGTACCGCACCAACACCAATGAGTCGGGGGAATGGGCGCTGTCGCTTCCCGCGGGAACCTATGACTTCTATGCAACTTCCCCTTGGGGTCAGAGTGATTATGGAAGATCTGCACTGGCAACTGACATTGTGATTGATGACAGCGGAAATGCCTCTGGCTTCCAAAGTGGAATCACTGCCTTCAGCTTCAATTTCAGTCTGACGTTCCCAACCTGGTCGGGAACAGTGGTGGACCCAGTCAACGGGGACGTGGTGACCAATGTGGAGGTCTGCCTTTTCACTTCAACTTCACAATCTTGCGCGCAGGTCGACAATAATGGCCGCTGGGCGCTTTCAGCCCCTGACGGCTACACCTCTTATGGCGCAAACGACGAGCTCCAGGTTCGCGAATACACCAGCCCGCTATACGCGGACCAGCTATATCGAGGCACCTCGCAGTTAGCAGCAGCTCTCGGTAGCTTCACTCCAAATCAGCAAGAGACCGACATCACTTTGACTCTTGGCCAACCGAATGTGAAGTTAACCATCCAAGCGGGCGGAGTTGCGGTTCCCTATGCATGGGTCAACCTGGAAAGTAACTTCTCCTGGCTGGGAGGCGCAAGCACTGATGCAAACGGTGTGGTCAGATTCAGTATTGCCAGCCCCGAAGCAGGGTTCGATGTCAGGGTTGAAATTTCTCACCTAGACATCAACGGAACATACACTTCAACCAAGAAAAGTTACTCTGCCAGTGATGCCGCAACTGCCATGAACGGAACCTCTGTGTTCACAGAGACGGTTGCGCTTGATACCCCCAACCTGAAGTTGCAGGTCAATGGTTCGGGTGGTTCTGCTCACGCAAACGCATGGGTCGAGCTTTTTGATGCAAAAACCTATGAGTGGATTTTGGGATCACAGTCCAGCTCAACAGGGGCAGCATCTCTGAATGTTCCGCTGCCAGCTAGCGGTTCGAAAAGCTACACCTTGCGAATCAACCCGTCCTGGAATGACAGCACAGGAGATTCGAGAGTTGAGTATGAAGTGGTTGCCAGATCCGGCGGCACTGTGTCAGTTACGGGAGCAAGCGTAGCTGATTTAGTAAGCACTGTAGCCCTGGCAGCACCGAACTTGACTGGTGTTGTGAAGAGACCGTCTGACAACAGTACGGTTGCCGACAGCTGGGTTTCTCCCTACGACACAGCTACTGGAGAACACCTTTGGAACTACGGCGCCAATTCTGGATCCACCGGCGCCTTCAGTATGTTGCTGCCAGATGGTTCGTATGAGCTCCAAGCTCAAGTCCCGTGGAACCTTTCAGGACTTGCTTCCTCAGCACGCTGTGCGATTACGGTGTCCGGTTCTGCGGTTTCCTCCAGCGATGCTGGCTGTTACTCCGGTGGATCAATGACACTAACATTGCGCCAACCGAACCTGCAGTTCACGCTCATGGATAGCGGCACACCAGTGCCATTTGCCAATGTGGGTATTGCTGTTGCCGACTGGTCCGTTCATGCTCAATCTGACCTAAACGGCCAAGTTTCGTTGTTCCTGGATGAAACAGCCATGAAGGCTGCCGCCGACGTGTGGATCACTAATGGCTGGATAAGTGCCGGTGAAGTGCCCTTGAGAGTCTGGGTTGACCCTCCTTACGGTTCCAGTGACATAGTTCGCTGGGAGTGTGAATCTGGAGATGCTAGTCCGATTTGTTCTAATGCCGCTTTCACCAGCCTCGATAAAACCGGCGGCAGCTGGGCATCATGGGCTGCTCCGGGAAACTTGGGCAACATCGAGTTCAAGCGCCCCAACACAAAAATTGACATTCTTTACCCTGGCGGCACCGCCGTTGGCGAGGGCGCTTGGATAGGGCTATTTGTTGAAAAGTCCGACGGCGCGAACAGTTGGCGCGAGTGGATCGGCGGCGGACAGACCTCGTCGACTGGCTCCGTAGCCTTCAACATTGCGGACGCCAACCTCGGGGAAACTTTCTCAATTGAAGTCAATCCACCTTGGTATGAGCAGGAAAGCTACGCAACCAAGTTCTATGACGGTTTGGTGCTAAGCGCGGCCGATGGAAACGGCATCAGGGTTCTACAGACAGCTGGCGGAAGTTCCGACTTCCGACTGGCCAGTCCGAACCTGACTGTTTCGTTGTTCGAATCTGACACAAGTACCGTCAGCAAGTACGCCTGGATTTCAGTCGAGTTGATGAATGAAAGCGATGGCTCACACGAGTGGTTCTCCGGAAGTGGCACAAACTTCCAAGGAAAGGCAACCTTGATGCTGCCTACACAAACAGGTAAGCACTATCGACTCAATTTCTACCCTGGACCAGGTTCGGAGGGAACCGAGTTCTCCTGCTACCTGACCGCTTCCGGTTCTGATGTTGTTGGAGCATTCAATCCAACCGACACTGTCACTTATTCGAGTGGAAACGGGTACTCGTCTTGTGGAGCTCCGGCAGCCGGAGCACTTTCGAAGTCCTTCGCCGCTGGAAACCTATCGGGCACGATCCAGGACTCGAGCGCTGAGGCAATTGCCGGAGCAATTGTCGTTGCTGTTGGCAGCCTTGGCGGAAAGCAGATAACCACAAGCAATGCGACAGGTGAGTTCTTCTTAGACGTTGATGACTTAGCTGAAACCTGGTCAATCAAGGTTATTTCTGCAGACCCGAAATACACGGACAGGACTGACACGACTCTGAATGCAGCGGATGACGACGTGGTTTCAGTGACGTTCAGTTCAAATGCATCCACAAATAACACGATCACGTTGGCAGGTTAATAAATGAAGAAGCTCGGACTACTAATCTCGGCGGCACTGGCCGCAGTTGCAATCGCGCCTGGTTTGCCAGCCTTTGCCCTAGATGCACCATCGAATGTCGCCGTGGTGACTAACTCTGCTGCCGACGCTGCTACCAACGCAGGAGCGGCAAAGGTGACCTGGACTGCAGTTGCGGCAGCCGATGCCTATACTGTCGTGGCAACCTCTGCTGGGCAGACCACTAGAACCGGCTCAACGGCCAGCTGTGCCAATAACACCTGCACCTCCTACGTCAGCGATCTAACAGGCGGTCAGGCGTACGAGTTCGTGGTCACCTCCTTGGACACTGGCACTAACACCCAAGCGGCTGCAACTGGCGTGAACTTCACCGCACAAACTATCCCGACGGCACCAACGGTATCGGCACCAACCGTCGCCGACGGACAGGTGACACTCACCTGGGGCGCACCGACCTCGACCGGTGGATTGCCAATCACCGAGTATGTGGTTACAGACGGTTCTGGAAACACCGCAACCAAGGCTGCTGGGTCCTCGACTCACACCTTCACTGGTCTCACCAATGGCACCGGTTACACCTTTACCGTGAAGGCCAAAAACGCTCTTGGGTATAGCCAAGCCACTAGCTTCTCTTTGGCAACGCCAGTTTCGGTCCCCTCAACTCCGGCGAAACCTAGCGTGAGCGGCTCCTCGGGCTCTGTGACAGCCACCTGGACGGCTCCTGCGACCGGTGGGTCAGCAATCACCGGATACAAAGTTTATCTGCTGAAATCAGGCGTGGCTGCATCGTCCGATGAGGCTGTAGACAGTGGAACATTCACAAAAACATTCTCTGGATTGACTGATGGCTCCTATACAGTGCAGGTGATTGCAACGAACTCCATTGGTGACTCGCCGCGCTCCAACCAGAGCAACGCGGTCGCTCTCGGCTCATCGTTGTCGCAGTCAATTACTTTTAATGCACCTGCAGACAAGACTCTTCCCGGATCATTCACTTTGACCGCGACAGCTACATCAGGTCTGGCCGTGTCATTTGCAAGCACAACGTCGGCCACCTGCACGGTGTCCGGGTCAACGCTAACCCTGGTGAGTGCAGGAAGCTGCTCGATTACCGCCTCTCAGGCCGGCGACGGAACCTACAACGCAGCAACTGATGTTGTCCGTGCGTTTACTATTACGGCGGCTGCTGCGCCGCCGAGTGGCGGCGGCGGAGGCGGCGGAGGCGGCGGCGGCGGTTACGTGGCTCCGGTTGACAGCACTCCTGCCATGACAGCCGCGAGTCTTGCTTTAACCGCGGACACTGCTGTGCAAAAGACTCTGTTGGGCTCAAACCTTGGCCTGGTTACGGCCGCCAAAGTCGGAACCACTTCAGCTACTGTGCTGGAGGCCTCATCTGGCTACTTGATTCTTGGCTTGCCAGCGCTGGATGCTGGTGTTTACAGCCTCACGCTGACCTACGGAAGCAGCACCAAGACATTCAGCAACTTCGTTGTTGTTGCCGAAAAAGAGGCAGCTGTGGTCGCTCCGACACCTTCTTCTCAAAAGGTGAACGCCGGTTCCTTTAAGGGCTACGTGGCGGTTTATGCCAAGGGCTACGAAGGGCAAAGATTGAGCGCCAAGATCGGTAAGGACTGGGTCATCGTACCAGCGCTGAAATCGAGGTTTGAGCGGATCACAGACTTCACTGGCAAGGGTTATCAGATTCGGGTGCGCATCTACATTGATCGCGTGCTTGAGGCCACGATAAACCTGACCACGAAGTAGTCAAGGCCTAGGTTGACTTACATCCTTTAGGTGTTGGCCTACATGTTTCAAGACTGTGTTCATCAAACCGGGGAGGGCAAGTGAGCATAGAATTCCACTGGGGGAGGGTCGGTGAGCCTTGTTGCAAATCGAAGGAAAGAAAAGAGGGAACTAGTCATGGTTAGCGCTCCAGTCAAAATTGGCATCGTCGAGGACAATAGTTTGCTGCGGCTGTCCCTAAACGCGTCACTTGAAAAAGAAAATCTGGAAGTAGTATTCTCCGTCGCTACCGCAGTTGAGGCGCTACAGCAGATTGAGTCAGCTCAAATCGACGTGTTGATTGCAGATCTGCACCTTGGTGAAACAATCAATGGAATAGATGTTTCGCTGTTGTGGCAGAAAGCCCACCCTAAGCTCGGTGTTGTGTATCTCACCAGCTACGATGAACCACGCTTGATTAGTGGCGGAAAGTCACCGGTGCTTGCAGAAAACTCGGTGTACCTGACCAAGGGTTCGATTTCAGAGATTGATCAGTTGGTCCAGGCTATTTACTCCACACTTGAGGGCCAGAGCGAATCCCACGTCCGTACCGGACCCCTGGCATCCCTGACTGATGTGCAGATGGAAACCCTGTCGCTGTTGGCGCTTGGTCACTCCAATAAGGAAATCGCACGTATCCGCGGAATCAACGAGGAGTCGGTCGCGATTTCACTCAACCGAATTTCCAAGGTGCTCGGACTGCCTGCACAAATGGATAGAAATCAGCGCGTTCACTTGGCTCGAGTTGTCCTAAGGGGCCAAGGCCAGTGAGATGCGGTTTCTGAAGCAAACGTTTGAGTC
>Ga0209771_1002733_pt1 | contig 10475 bp, 14 predicted proteins | sample SaaInl59LU_5_DNA_FD_184639 | JGI IMG/M metagenome (GOLD analysis project Ga0209771, IMG submission 184639) | Marine microbial communities from expanding oxygen minimum zones in the Saanich Inlet - ESP_59LU_5_DNA (SPAdes) (version 2) | ecosystem: Environmental > Aquatic > Marine > Intertidal zone...
CCGAAACCTTGTTCGCGGTGTCCGCCATCGTCGCAATGACAACAGCACTCGTAAGTGCAGTGACAGCAGCAGTTGGTGGGTAGTGTAGTTGATCCACAATATTCATACCAAAAAGACCCCAATTTGTAGAGCCCATGACCATCCCGTACATGGCAGCTCTACCATTGACAGCTTCTGCAAACTTTGGATAGTCCCTAATTTTTGCAGTAGTTGTGATGTTACGCTTTCGTCGGATGGTGACAAGTGGTTTATTGCACAAAGAGGAAATCATCTTTCTTAGTTTTGTTTTTCTTGTCTTCTTTAACCAGGATCTTGTTGAGAAGGTACAGTTGGAGAAGGAGACCAACCCCTGTATAAGCCACTGTAAAGTTCATACCATACATGCGAGATTGGTAGATGAGCCAGAGACAACTCGCAAGAAAACTCAACAGGACAGCGTTTTTTGATTTTTCATCCATCTCTTCAGATCTCATGTAGTCCTGGTACATCTGAATGAAACCAATACCAAAAGCAAATGCCGCGACTACGTTATTCGCATCCATTTTTAATCTATGTCAACATTATAAAATGGATGCGATCTTGGAAAAGTTTGGAGGCAAAATTGATGCTAAAGGTGTCATCACTATGGTTGAAGACATCAAACGAGAGTACCTCGGTGACGGTCTCCAAAAGGAAGACATCCCACCAATCGTGGCAAAGTTGATGATGACGGCCGCGAAGTTTGACAAGTTAGAAGGCCCACAAAAGAAGAAGTTGGTTATCGCCCTCTTGAATCATCTTATCGGTGAAATTGATGGTGATTCCGAACATGACAGTGAATTTGAAACTGCTCTTAAGTCCATGGTTCCAGCCATAGTTGATGGTTTCGCCAGTATGGTCAAGGTGAAGAAAATGGCTGCGAACCTCTTTAGCTGCTGCCTCAAGGCTTAAATTCTAGTAATTTTAAAACCATAATTAGCACCATCCGACTTAATGGTAGCGGGCATGACATTGAAAGAGATCGTCATACGATTGTCTTCCATATTTTCCTTGTACCCATGCAAAATATGTGATTGCCACATTAAGAGTGTACCTTCTGTGTGTTCAACATGAGCAAAATTTTTTAAACCTATCCCCATTTGTAAATATGGGTGAGACTCATTTGGTTCATTTACAAATAAGAGTGGAGCATGCTTTCCAGGTACGAAGTTAACAAAATAAGTACCAGAGACGATGGAATTGCAATGATTATGTGATGGTTGTAAAGCCCCACGTTTGCACACATTCAACCAACATTCCGTTATAATAACATCTTCACATTCATTACCAAGAACTTTGTTAATATATTCAAGAGAGCACGCTTTAATCCAATCATGAAATACATCAAATCCTTCACAATCCAAGAGATTTAATCCACTTCTTGGATCGTAATAATGTATCAATTTATGATTTCCCCCTCCATTTTCTGTATAACTTTTCGTTTCTGTGATATACAAACACTTCTCTTTGAGTTGTTTGTGATGTTGGACATTAAATCGGAATCCACTAATAGGTACTGGAAAAATACCTACTGTGTTCATTGAGTAATCTAGATTATTTAACTTTAAGTTTACAAAGTTCTTCTTATTCCCGTGAAAATTGGCGGTGAACTGGTAAGTAAGATAAGGATTTGGGTAGTTAGCAATATAGAATGAAGTTTCCTCCTTTGGAGGTAATGATCAATTACGGGCTATATACTGTAAGAGAACTTGAAAGATTTTCAAAGGGACTTGTACCGAAGAAAAAGAACGTCATCATTCTTAACGACTGTGAACACTGTGCGTTTGTGTTTCCAGGACCGACGTGTACCAATTGTAATCAGTGATGGGATATTACGTTGTTGAAAGTTACATGACAAAAAAGCCTGTGAAGGCCCAAAGTAATTGTATATGCTGTGCAGAGAGGCGACTCATTAAGACATTGTTTAGGGAGTCCCTCAAGAGGGGAAATAAGCCACATCAATTCAGTAGCTGGGTACATAGGAAATATGGGGAGCTTGTGGTTGAACGTAAGACCTGCTATGGCCACGGCAACTCACTTCCATGTGTTCTATGTAGGAAGGCTATTGAGAGGATTGGTCTAAAGTGGAAAGCCCACGATGGGAGGGGGTGGGTCCACAGTAAAAAATCTAAATATTTACCGCCATCAATACCAACGAACAAACAAAGTAGACAATTAGGATTTAGGCGTGATAATAAGCCCGAGTGCTGATTCTAAGTTGTTGTGATTTCTTTTGAGGGGTTTGTTCCTCTTTAGTTTTAGAGAGTTGTTATTAGTTGTCGCATTCTTTATTTCATCCATCTTCTTTGTGTTTGAAATAATGGGTATGACATTTTCCACAACTGAGAGTGTCTCTACTGGTTTTGGATCTATGTGATCCTTTGTGAGATTCTCCCTAAACTCTTCAATTGTGAGATCTCCACCGAACTCCCTAAGTTTGAATCTATTTGGAGCACACTTGACTGAGCCAATTTGGTTATACATCTTCTTTCGCATGAGAATGATATTTCCACACACAATACCACCTTTCACATCTCCATATTTATCTATCGCGTGGGACTTTATACAACTCCATGAACAGTAGTTGCCAGCTGTATAAAACTTGCTTCGGCGATCGTCGTAACGACAAGGCATAGTGAGGGGTTCGCCCTCAAAGGGGTGACAACACCACCAACACCAAGACATATAGTAATTTTTTATCTCCTCTTTAAGCTTAACATTATAAGGAGAAGACAACAACAGCAACACAAAGAACTTGATGTTGTTCCAGTGTATGTGAGGTATCTGACATTGCGATCTCTCCATCTAAATCTTGTAGGGAGACATGTCATTGGTGTTTTGTTGAGTGGCGCTTTATTAAAATCTATTATGAAACCTGGCTTTCGTGTACCGAACTCTGGTTGTTTGAGTTTGCGACCAGTTATTTTACTAAACCATTCTTCTAAATCCACTTGGCATCTATCGTGAATAGTTGTAGATTCATCGCCCCACCAATCAGGTTCTACAAATGGGGGTAGCTCTCCATTACATTCAACGATGATGTCACCATCGGACATAGAACGAATGTTTACATCTTTTTCGCAAATTTTATAGGAAGGTGCACAATCGGAAATCGCATTCTCGGGGATGTATCCACGATCACACACCCTCGGTCTACAGTGGGCATATTCTTTGAGAATCTTGTAACCATCCGAATAAGGGCATGGTCCATGCTTTTTTGAATCACATGCAATCATCTCACCTGGATTATCTGGATCTTCTATTTCTGGTTCTTCGCCAAAATATTCACGATTTCCTTCAAGAGATTCATAGTATTTACAACCAGCTGCCGATGAATTTGTATCACACACCTTGTTCTTTAGGTTGTAACATATACACCAATCATCATCTGGGTTGGTCTGACAGTGGGATGTCGCGGTAGAATGGTACATATTCCCCAACTTCTCTTTTGAACATTTTCCGTTTGTCTTGAGCCGCGTTCCCGCTTCCTGACCCTCATCATCCATGAGACACCACCGCGATCGCATAGATGTATCGGTTTTATCGGCGCACGTTTGACCATTACCAATTTGTTCTGTGTAGTTATCTACATTTGTACAGTATTCTCGAACAAGATCTTCATATCCAAAGTGTGACTCACATGGTGTCGCTGCGAGGTAACCCAGTGCCTGTGAAGTAATGGGGAACTTTTCTCTATTCGTAAGAAAATCATCACCGTATTCTTTTTTGAGTGTATCGTCCATGACCTCACACTGATCAATTTCAACCGCAGGAGGAACTGAACCACCTCCACCCATAGTGATTTCTTACCTTTACCTCAGAAATTATCTACGGAAACGGGATGGACCTCCACCCCCACCACCCGAAGATGCCAATACTATTATAATCAGTAGACAACAACACATTAGGAATAGTGAACTCACACCACCAATAGCCATTTGTTTTTTTGAATCAGTTTTGAGTTCATCTATAGAGCGTGGGATATACTCATCAATTCCACCTCCACCAGATGACGGAGTTCCTCCACCTCCACCAGATGACGGAGTTTCTCCACCTCCACCGGATGGACCATCACCCACGGAAGGTGGTGTGCCAGTATTAGCAGTTTGATTACATGTGGCATTAATGGTCGAACCACCGGAAATACTATTAAAGTCAAAATCTTGAACACATATTTGTACCGGTTTATCACAGTTTTGGTTGGCATTTTCTGGTATAAATTTGTCACCTATACAAACACCTTCAAAACACCCCTCCATCCCATTCCACTGGGTTTTAAACTCTTGTGGTGTCCCTTCAACTAATTTGTCAAACCCTCTTCTCTTCTTGTCGCACCCAGCTGCTGTCGAGTCTGTATCGCACACACCATGGGTAACATTGTAACATGAACACCATAGGTCAGCTTTACCTGCGGCAGTTTTACAATAGGCTTCTGCAAGCTCGTTATAGTAGTTGTCTAAGTTATCCCGAGTGCATGAAGCACCATCCCCTTTACCAGTTATTCTCGCACCAACTGAACAGTACTCTTTAGCTAAATCTTTTGCGGCGTTTTGTTCAAGACAAGTACCCCCACCTGGATTCTTGAACACATTATCAAAAATGGCACAAAAATCCCCCTTTAAATTGCTATAAAGATTTGCCATTTTTACATTCCCATTTTTTTGATCGTATACTCTCTGGATTGCAGCTGCATCACTGTCACTGTAAAAACATGCATTCTTTTTTCCACCAGACTTTTTATAAGTGTCAGTGGCACCTGGGCACTCGGTGTCAGTATCTTGGCGTGGGAGTTTTCCAGTCATGGCGCGTGGAATCGATGTAACTTTTAAAGATCTTAGCGCATTGTCCCTTAAATCACCTTTGGACCCTGTAAATACAACCGAATCACCTTGAAAATTTGTACTGTAATACCCTGTAACTGTATAATTGTCACAACCAGATATTCTATATGATGATATACCACAACCGTGTCCGCCGAGAACTGGGCTACCATCAGCTGAATTATTTGAACATGTATTCTTGTAATCACCAGTCAAACCACCCCAACATGAACCATCGCCATCCCGGACCCAGTGATCGCATAACTTGTATTCACAACCCATGTTAGCTCTTACCTTTACCTCAGAAAATATATGAGTTTACAAAGTCTTCAAAAATTCCAAAAGTTCCTCCTTCTTCTTATCGTTCGCGAGGGTCAAAGCCTTCTTCTGCTTCTCTTCGTCATCAGTCTGTTTCTTCACCATACCGTACACGATGAATGGGTTGGGTTCGTCTGAATTTTCAACGTAAAGAATGGCTTCTGACTTCTTGTCCTCCAACATTTCACGACGTCTCATTCGCATCAAGTTCCAACCCAAGACCACAAGGATGGCCAAGACAAGGACCACCTGGTTAAGTGACATCTTCCTGATGTTGAGTTTCATTTACAATACAGGTACATTTTTTTCTCAGCCCACATTAATATAATATCATGGGAGGAGGTGGTTCCCAAACGATCAACCAGGCGTTCAACATGTCCGCCATGAACCAAAGTATTTATGAACAAATCACAAAAACCCAAGCAAGTGCTGGTGCCAGTCAAGCTACCATTCAAAATCTATCGGTTACTTTTCGGGATATTTCTGGCTGTACACTGGATGCCAGTCAGACTATTAACGCGGAAGCCATTTCATCTTCAGAACTCACATCGGAAACGACAACCGAAATCAAAAATGCTATCACAAATGAGATGCAGGCTGCGGTTGAAGCTCAAGTTGAGAAGGCAACAGAAATGGGTAACCTCCAGTTTGGTGATAAACAAAATGTGAATCAGGAAGTTACAATGGAAATTACAAACATTGTTGATAACACAATTGTTACGGAAACATTAAATGAAGCCATTGCTGAGCAGGTATCTATTCAAAATAATAGAGTTGTTTTCCGTGACTGTAAAGATTCCGACCTTGATTTTAGTCAAAACGTCACAGCCAAGGTTTCGGCCAAAGTAATTACGACTGCCATTCAAGATGCCATTGCCGCAAGTACCGTAATGAACGATTTGAATGCTGCGGCTGGTGGTGGTGCCAGTTCCGAAAACAAAGGTCTCTCCGATCTTGTTGGTACTTTCTTCGAAGGTCTCACTGGTCCAATGAAGTATGGTATCATCGCCTCCATTGTGTGCTGTTGCCTCCTTGTCGTTCTTCTCGTGGTCATTGGTCTCTCCCCAGCTGGTCAATCCGCCACGGCTAACCTTGGTAAGGCTGGTGCCAATCGTCTTGGTCGCCGATTTTAATTTAAAGATATAAAGATCCTTTAATATAATGATTCTGAGTATCGATGTTGGTATTCGGAACTTAGCCATGTGCTTACTCAATGAAACAAATAACCTTGTGGAGGAATGGGATGTCTCCGGTGTCCCACCCGAACACAAAGATGGTATCTATGTCTCATTGAGAAAACACTTAGATGAGAGGCCTTGGGTCCTCACCGCCCAAACAATCCTCATTGAAAAGCAACCAGATCGCAACAAAAAGATGATTTCTGTGATGCATTTCCTTCATGCATATTTTATCATTAAATGTCCCCAAGCTGAGACAATCCTCTATGACGCACGTCACAAGATCCCGGATGTCGCGGGACCCGGGAAGTCACAGTATCTCAAAAGAAAGAAAGTTTCCATTGAGAGATGTGAAGAGTTTATTCGATCAAGTCCCACAAATGCCCACTGGTTGGACACATTCCTCGAGTCAAAGAAGAAAGATGATTTGGCCGATACCGTTATGCAAGCTCTTAGTTTCGTCAACCGTGTGGAAGTTAAGTCTACCAAAAAAACCAAAAAGTCTACAAAGTTAGTGGCACGTAAACCTAATGACAATCAAAAGAGGACAAAGTATTCAAAGTCAAACTTGGCTTGGATTTACCTGAATGATGAAGAACACACAAAGACAAAAAGATTTGAAAAGGATCTCAAAAGGTACTATAGAAACATCGATGACTTAGTTAAGGATTTGAGGGGAACGTAGTTTATAACATGTCGCAAAAAGATGTCTTGGACCATGGGTTTGTACGATTGGTTGATCACATGCCGAGACAGGATTTGGACACCTCAATCGTCCAAGCAGCAAGAGTCTCGTATGGAGATGGGACTAAGACCTCACGAGGAGACCGAGGACTCCTCCGATACTTGCTTCGCCACTGGCACACGACACCTTTCGAGATGGTGGAATTCAAGTTCCACATCAAAATGCCCATCTACATCGCCAGACAACACTTTCGTCACAGAACTGCCTCCGTTAACGAGCTATCCGCCCGCTACTCCGTCGTACCGAAACAGTACTACAACCCAGGGGTTCTACGAGGTCAGTCTAAAGTAAATAACCAGGGGTCCGAAGGAGTTGTTGATGTAGACGAGGGGAGAACTAATCAGGTCAGCGATCATTTAGAACATTCTTTTGAGGTCTATGAGGACCTTCTCGAACAGGGGGTCTGTCGAGAACAGGCTCGGGGTAATCTTCCACAGTGTACTTATACCGAATTCTATTGGAAGATCAATCTCCACAATCTCATGCATTACCTCCACCTTCGTATGGATGAACACGCCCAAAAGGAGATTCGGGACTATGCCAATGCCATCTTTGACCTGGTCGAGCCCCTTGTCCCCATTACCATGGAAGCTTTCAGGGACTTTAGGGTTAACGCGATGCACCTCACAGGTCCAGAGATCGAAGCACTCGCCAATGGAACGCCGATTGAGAGTCCAGGGGAAAGGCGGGAGTTTGAAGAAAAGTTGAGACGCTTAAAAATAAAAAGACAGTAGGTATTAACAAACACAATGTTCTCTCTAACAACCTCTACTACATTTGCTGCGAACACCAAGCGTTTCAAGAAGTTTGGCAAAAAGATGAAGAAGCGCACAGGTGATGACGTGTCTAAGATCCGAGAAAAGTTGTCGGACATTAGTCGCGATGAACAACGACGCGTGAAGGAAATCTTCAAGGAGCATCAAGAATTCTTCAAAGGTTCTCAAAAGAAGGAAGAAGTCGCTATTGATTTTTACGAGAACTAAATGCAAACCATAGAGTACACAGAACAAAGCCCATCGCTAATGGTGTGTCGTCAAACTGATGCGCCATGAGGGCACTCACAATGCTATACTGCACCATGCGAATATCTTGTCTCGTTTTAGACATAGACCTTTTCATGGCTGCCTTGCTTCTTTCCAGACCCAAGACAGCTGTACTTATATTGCGTATTTTTGATGGCATCTCTGCAGTTTTCATGATTGCCTCTTGAATGTCTATAGATTCCACAAACTGTTGTTTGATCATTGGTTCCAGATATGTAAAGTAGTTAAACTCTGGATCTAATTTGAGACATATTCCCTCTATTATAGAGAATGATTTTGCCAAGTATATAAAACTTGATGGTACAGTGAATGGCTTTTCAGCCGCGAGTTGTAGTGCTACATCATCATTTACAAAATTGGAACCATCCAGGGTCTCCAAGTATCCGAGAACATTTTCAAAAAAGAGTTCTATATCGGAGAGCTCTGATGTCATGGGTACGATAACACCGAGAGCCACAAGAACTTGTACGATCCCCTTGGTATCCTTATTAATGATACAGTTGAAAAGTTGTTTGAACCCATTGCGTAGCTCCTCGGAGAGGTTTATGATGAGTCCAAAATCATAGAAAACTAACTTACCTTTGGGTGAAAACCCCAAGTTACCTGGATGTGGGTCCGCGTGAAAGAACCCTTTGTCCATCGTTTGGATGACATATGAGTTGATGAGGGCTTCACACACTTTCTTTTTGTTAAGATTGGGATCTGAAAGTTCTGTGAGTTTTTCAGATTCCACATATTCCATCACGATTGTGTCATCGGTACAAAATTCCTTATAAACTTTTGGAACTTTGATCCATTTTATATCCTTCAGATTCTTTCTGAATCTCATGGCATTCTCAATTTCTTGTGTGTAATCAGATTCACCCAAAAGATATTCAATAGATTCATTGAGAACAAACTCTGAACTATTTCCAGTATCAACCCCAATCTTCTCAAGGAAGCGGACAATTTCCCGCACATTGTCGGTATCGGTCTTCATAGTGTTGTAGATATTTGGTCTTTTCACTTTGACGATCACATCCTTCCCATTTTTCAACTTTGCCTTGTGAACTTGACCAATGCTCGCAGATTTAAATGGTACAGGGTCAAACTCGGTAAAGTATTCTAAATTTACAACATCTTTTACAACATCATAATCCACTGGAGGAACATTATCTTGGAGGGATTCCAACTCTCTTGTAAATTCGGGTGGGTACAGGTCTCCGCGTGTTGATACAATTTGCCCCAATTTTACAAATGTTGGTCCAAGATCCAAAAGTTGGTCCCTCGTCCACGCTCCCAGTTGCCCCTTATCTTTTACAAAAGTGTTTTTCCATACAAATTTGGCGGCAAACTTCCAAGTCTTTACCTTTTGGGGAGGTGGTGCCTTGAGTGGTTTATGGGTCGCGACGCATAGCATCCTACTATACAAATATCTTTTAATTTTTAACTGCTCAAAAAATATCTTAGGTTACTTTAAATGAAAAAGTTCTCAAACTTCCTTGGACCAATCAGCACACCAACTGAAGCCGTCATCAAGGCGCAACCTGTCCTCTTCACCCTCATCATCTTGTACCAGGGTCTCTTCTCTGGTAACGCGATCAAGATTCCAAAGAATCTTAAGACCGCCTTCAACAGCAAGACTTTCCGTTTCTTCTCTGTCATGTTGATTGCCTTCAGTGCGACCCAAGACATTGAGTATGCTCTCATCTCCACAGTGATTTTCTTGACCGTCATGTATGCCCTCAAGACTCCAGAAGAACGAGAAGAGACTGGTTTGATTTAAAATTATATATCGGCTAAAAGTAGAATGAAAGTTCATATTGTTGGCGCAGGCCCAACGGGTATGTCTCTCGCATGGGAAATACTCAGATCAGGGGAACATGATATTACAATCTACGATAGAAAGACCTCTGCGGGTGGTTCTTGGTGGGAACCCGAGGAGGGACCAAGAGATCTTCACGCACATAGAATAGTTTTTGATAAAGCGTTTGTCAATACCCAAAGTCTATTTGGTGAAATGGGGATCAATTGGAATGACATTTTTGAACCAGCTGAGAAGGATCTCTATAGTTTTATTTTGGATTCCCTAAAGTTGAAGGATTATGGCGCACTCACATCCCTTGCCACGAGGGTTCTCGCTCAACCACAAAAGTACAAGAGTGTATCTCTCAAGGAGGCTCTCGGGGAAATGACCGAGGGTGGTCAAGCCGTGCTTGAACATCTTCCTCTCATTATGGACGGTGTTACATGGGATGTCATGTCAGCCTATGAGTTTGTCAAAAGTTTTGATCATGTGGCACTCTCAAAACAATATACCCAAAAGGTGTCTGGTAGAGTTATGTCAGACGGAATGCAGGAGGCTCTTGAAAAA
>Ga0209771_1002743_pt1 | contig 10448 bp, 7 predicted proteins | sample SaaInl59LU_5_DNA_FD_184639 | JGI IMG/M metagenome (GOLD analysis project Ga0209771, IMG submission 184639) | Marine microbial communities from expanding oxygen minimum zones in the Saanich Inlet - ESP_59LU_5_DNA (SPAdes) (version 2) | ecosystem: Environmental > Aquatic > Marine > Intertidal zone ...
CCTTACGTAATGCTGGACAGGTACCTTGCGTATTATACGGAGGAGACAAGCCAGTACATTTCTCAGCAGAAGAATTGGCATTCTCTAAACTAGTATACACACCAAACGCGCATACAGTTGTGATTGCTTTAGGGAGTGAAACTTTAAATGCAGTGCTACAAGACATTCAATTTCACCCTGTGACAGACCGTATTTTACACATCGATTTTTATCAACTATTTGATGATAAAGAAATTGCTATGGACATTCCTGTACATATCATTGGAAAATCTTTAGGAGTTGCTAAGGGTGGGTCTTTAAGAAGAAACAGACGTAAACTTAGAGTAAAAGCGTTACCAGTAAACTTACCAGATTTTATTGAAGCGGATATTACGCCACTTAAAATTGGTGGAAAACTTACGGTTGCACAACTCGCAAACGATGCTTTTAAATTTTTACACCCAGACAACACTGTTGTGTGTCAAGTGAAACGTTCTAGAGTTTCTATCGACGTTGAAGAAGAAGAAGAGGGAGAAGAAGGTGCGGAAGCGGCTGCTCCAGCGGAAGGTGCTGCTCCAGCAGAAGCTTAAACCGTCTTTTAAAATCATTATTTACAAAAGCATTCTGTTATTCAGAATGCTTTTTTTATTTTTACACCATGTTTAAATGGTTCTTTAAAAATAAACCCAACACAAACACCGCTACAGAAATGTCTAAAAAATACTTGATTGTTGGACTTGGAAATAGTGGTGCCGACTATGTCAATACCCGACACAATATTGGATTTAAGGTACTTGAAAAATTCGTACAGCTCAATAATACTAGTTTTGAAACCAAAAAATTAGGCGACATGGCAAGCTTCAAATTTAAGGGACGCACGTTTCTGCTTTTAAAACCAAATACTTATATGAATCTTAGCGGGAAGGCTGTGAAGTATTGGTTAGAAAAAGAATCCATTCCACACGAAAATTTATTGGTAATTACAGACGACTTAAATTTACCATTTGGAACCCTTCGCCTAAAAATAAAAGGCAGTGCAGGAGGACATAATGGCCTTAAGGACGTACAAGACAAACTAAATACATCGCAGTACAACAGACTTCGTTTTGGAATAAGTGATGAGTTTACAAAAGGAAAACAAGTAGATTATGTACTTGGAAACTGGACGGACGAGGAATCCGAAACACTCAAAGAACGTTTGGAGCATTGCAGTGAATTTATCAAAAGCTTTGTAATGGCAGGCGTTCAAAACGCAATGAATACATTTAATGGCACCTAACTTTCTGGAAATTTACTCATAGCCATCTAATAAGGTTGTCAAAATCAACCAGTAAGACCCATAGCTGTTATTTATTAACTTTTTATTTTATTTTTTTATGAATTGTTTTTTGTAGATTTACTACAACCAATTTAAAATACCTATAATGAAAAAAATTACTTTGAAAGCTATTTTTATGGCTTTTTTTTTAACAACTTCTGTTTCATTTTCTCAAACATCTTCGAGCAGTCAAACATTATTTGGTCAGGAACTCACTGATGCCAATGTTAAAAGTCTTGAGGAATCAGGAGTCATTCGCTGTGGAAGTGTTGAGTATGAAAAACACCTTCAATCACTTCACCCAGAAAGGGCTACAAACGAAGAGTTTGAATCTTGGTTATCACCAAAAGTTCAACAGATTCAATCTCAAAGATCAAATGGTGTTTCTATCATGGTTACCATACCAGTAGTGTATCATATCTTAACAAATGGAGCTGGGTCATCAAACTTGACCGAAGCAATAATTCAGGCGCAAAACGACCAATTAAATTTAGATTTCAGCAATAATTCTGGAAGTGGATACTCAGCTGCCTCAGATACTGAAGTCCAGTTTTGCTTAGCAACACAAAACGAAGCAGAAGAAGCTATTATTGAGCCTGGAATCAATAGAATAATAGACTATGGAGCAGGGCCTTTTTCAAGGTCAGATTTCGAAAACACAATAAAACCAGCCACACAATGGGATCCAACCCGATATTTGAATATTTGGGTAGCTGATTTAGAAAGTCCTCTTTTAGGATATGCTCAATTCCCTTCTAATTCAGGATTGTCTGGTCTAAACACTTTTGGTGGAAATGCAAACACCGATGGAGTAGTTATTACGTCATCTTCAGTAGGTTCTGTTGCAAACCCAGGTTCTGGCGCCCCCTATAACCTAGGAAGAACTTTAACACATGAATTAGGGCACTGGCTCGGATTAAGACACATTTGGGGCGATTCAGGAAACTGTTCCAATGACGATTTTTGTGCGGATACACCCGATGCTACAACATCTAACGGAGGGTGCCCATCAATAGACTCTTGTCCTTCAGATGGTTTGGGAGCAGACATGGTTGAAAACTACATGGATTATACAAATGACGGTTGTATGCATACCTTTACAGCAGACCAAACAACAAGAATTCAAGCTGTTTTAGCCAACTCGCCAAGACGTATGGAACTCGCGACTTCTACGGCTTGTTCACCATCTGTTTCCTATGATTACGACGGAGCAATAGAAATTGACAACCTCAATATTGAGGAATGTGGTACCACAATTACACCAACCGTGATTGTTACCAATAAAGGAGTTACAAACTTAAATTCTGCAGTGATAAGTTATAAAATTGATAATGAGACGGCTTCCACACAATCTTGGAGTGGTTTTTTGTTTACAACTCAAAGTCAAACCGTAACACTTCCTGAGATTAATGTCCCTAGTGGGAGTCATACACTTACAGTTGAATTGTTAAGTCCAAATGGAAACGTTGATCAAGATACAAATAACAATACAGCGGATTCTAGTGCATTCACAGTCTTTTTTGATACAACTATTGTGAACCTTTCACTAACCACAGATTTATATGGATCCGAAACATCATGGGTTTTTACAGACAGTGCTGATAACGTTTTATACTCAGGAGGTAATTATTTAGATGCGCCTACTCAGAACTCTCCTCTTACGACCTACAACGAAGTTTTCAATGTGCCATCTGGAGAATGTTACTCATTTAAAATTTATGACGGATATGGTGATGGAATTTGCTGTACCTATGGACCTGGTAGTTACACACTAACGGACAGTAATTCAAATGTGATTGTTACTGGTGGAGAATTTGGAGCTGAAGAAATTGTTTCATTTGCTGTAAACACGCTTGGAACTGAGAGTTATTTGTTAGATCGTAAAGTTACGCTCTATCCAAATCCAACCACAAATGTCCTTAATATCAAGCTTGGCACTTCAAACAGCTTGCCTGATAACTACACAATTTACAATATGTTAGGTCAAGTTGTTCTTCAGCAATCTGTTGCTGAGCTCAACGATTTAACGGTGAATACTTCGAGCCTAAGTAAGGGCATGTATTTCATAAAAATAGCAACAGATAACGCCTCCATGTCAACGCCATTTGTTAAGAAATAAATCATTTAGATACCCACATAAAAAAAGGAGCCATTCGGCTCCTTTTTTTATACAATAGGTATTTGTTTATTATTCTATAATAATACGCTTTGTTGTTTGTTTAGAACCATCCGAAACAGTCATGAGATACATGCCACTTTGAACATTTCCTAACTCAATAGTTTCTTTAAAGTTTGTGTTGTTGTCAAAAGCTTCGTTGTAAATAGTTCGTCCTCTAATATCAAAGATATTTACTTTAATATCATTTGCAGTAGCGGATTGAAGTTTTAGAGTAAAACTACCGTTATTTGGATTGGGATAGATAGCTACTTCTTCGAAGTTCATTGGAGTGTCTGGGGTGCTTAAAGAAGTTTCACTACAGAACTCAATAGACCAATCGTTAAGGTTTCCGGTATCTCCGTTATAGCCATCGCTAATAAAAAGCTTCCAATCTCCAGCAGTAGTCATTCCATCAAAAACACTCAAAGCCTCATAAGGCATATAAGTTCCTATTGTTGGGTTTGCACAACTTAGATCACTTCCTTCATCATCAAAAGTAACATCAAAGCCATCCTCACCATCACATTCTCTACCCCACAATATGGCATAAGTTGACTCGTCAGGGTGGTAGAGTATAACCACTAAATCACTGATGTAGCTATGTGTTATATCCACATTAACTTTGAGGCTTGAAATCGTTCCTAAATCAGCAATTGTTAATGTACTTGTAACTTCAGGTCCGTAAACATTAGCGCCTGTTCCATCGGGAATAGCTAAACCTAAGTTTTCCGCAGAACTGGTTGTTTCACATTGTATTGAAGTACAGTTATTGTTTAAATTCACAGTAACACTTTTAGTAATAAGGTCGTAAGTACCATTTACGGTGATGATATAATCCCCTTCAGCAGTATTTGAAATATTCCCAACAGTCATTGTAAAGTCCGCATCAGAATTTAGAGAAGCTGCTGAAAATGTTACAGTAGATCCACTAGGTTGTCCTGTGGCAGAAAAAGTAACATTATTATTGAAACCATTTACAGCAGTAAAACTAAAATCAAATACAGCATCCTCGCCAACTGTAGGGCAGCTATATATAGCACCTTCAGTATTGGAAACTAAGAAGAATTCTGGATCTGTTGAACCACATGAAACAGTATTTGGTTTGAATTGATTTTGTAATACATTTAGATACGTATCTACAACATTAGTTTGCCCTTCAGTAAACATATAAAGACAGTTATCGTCTCCGTAGTCCATATAACTCATAGTTAGAGCCCATTCTCCGGAGACACAACCAGCAATGGAGCCTGGGGTTGAACACCCATAATTGGGCCCTGATATATTTGGTGTATCTGCAATGCCGTCGTCTTGGTTGCAAGAGCCATTACTTGGCCCCCATGTATGATTTAAATTATAAAAATGACCAAGTTCGTGTGTCACAGTTCTTCCTAAGTCAAAACCATTTGCAGGAACAACTCCTGAGCCTGAACAACCCGAACCTGAACCAAAAGCAAAAGTATTTATTACAACAGACTGTCCTGCAGCAATACTACCACCCAAAGGAGAATATCCAAGAGTTGAGCCACCAATACTTTTAACTAAAAAATTCATATAGCCAGACCAATTAGAATCGGAGTCATTACCGTTTCCAAAATTGTAACCAATAGTGACTGCGGGGCCACCTTCGACTAATTCGGCATCTGTGTTAGCAGGATGGTTTAAAGTTGCAATGCAAAATTCAATATTAGCAGCGCCATGAACCACCCCAGGGTAATTGCTGCTTGCACTGCCCCATAAAGAGGCATCTGAGTTTGTAGCAGTGAAATCTGCATTTAAAATATCAATTTGATTTTGAGCTAGAGCTTCTAAGCATGCACGATCTGATTCATTTCCGCTAGGAAAGTGAACAGCTACTGGAATAATGATAGGTGTAAGCCTGTTAAAAGTAGAGCTATTGCTGCTAAGGCTAGCTGCTAGAACAGCCCTAAATTCAGCTTGATTTTTCTCATATTCTCTAGCAAATTCAGGATTCTGCATTTGCTCGTTCATGTGTTCGACCATGCTACAGCTGCGATTCTGTGCGAGCGTCGTAAACGAAATAAAAAGTGCAAAAGCCAACACAACGACTTTTGAGTGTGTAATTTTATACATTAGTTAATTTTTAATTTAATATCTGCAGTAAATTTAATTAATTTTTACTAAAATCTCAATGAATATGCTTTATTTTAATAGACTTGGTGTTTAATACAAATAAGGAGGGTTCATCATTTTTTGGAGTTCTATTGAGATTAAAAAAAACAAAACATAAAAATAAGATCGTTTTTTTTATCTTCGTATTTTATAGTTCAAATTTCAAAAACTAGCTGTTGAAAATTAAATCTGCCGCAGATTACGATCAAATAAAAGACTCTGTTGTCACTATTGGCACATTTGATGGTGTGCACAGAGGGCATCAAAAAATCATCAAACGCCTCGTTGCTATTGCTCAAACAGAACAACTGCAAGCCTTGGTATTGACCTTTTTTCCGCATCCTCGAATGGTGGTCCAAAAAGACACGTCTATAAAACTCATCAATACTATTGATGAGAAAGCAGATTTAATTCAGGATTTGGGAGTCGATCATCTGGTAATCAAAGCTTTTACTAAAGATTTTTCAAGATTAACGTCTCTCGAATATGTACGCGATGTGCTGGTCAACAAACTACATGTAAAACACATTATTGTGGGTTATGATCATCATTTTGGTCGAAACCGTACTGCCAATATCAAAGATCTCAAAGAATTTGGAGCCTTTTATGGATTTAAAGTCACCGAAATTGGAGCACAAGAAGTTGGAGATGTAGCGGTCAGTTCTACCAAAATAAGAACTGCATTAGGAGAAGGTGCCATCAAAATTGCCAATGAATTTTTGGGCTATAACTTTATGATCAACGGAACGGTCATTAAAGGAAAAGGCCTTGGAAAAACCATTCAATTTCCAACGGCTAATTTAAAAATAGAAGAACCGTATAAACTCATTCCCAAAAAAGGAGTTTATTTAGTGCAAGCAATCATTGACTCTAAATTGGTGTATGGAATGCTGAACATTGGAACCAATCCTACCGTCAGTGACGCCAATGAACTTTCTGTAGAAGTCTTCTTTTTCGACCTTAATCAAACGCTTTATGGAACTGCACTTAAGATTCAATTTCTTGATCGGATTAGAGATGAAATTAAGTTTTCGGGCTTAGAGGGTTTGAAATCACAATTAGAACAGGATCAACAGGCTGCTTTTGCCAAAATTACTCTGCTTACAAAAAACTAATTCAATTTAGACGTAAAACCAATTCTTGTTTTATTCTAAATGATTAAATTTGTTTCTTAAAATAAGAGCCATGTTACAAGTATCCTATATAAGAGAGCACCAAGCGGAAGTCATAGAACGTTTAAGTAAACGTACAAATGATGCCAAATCGCTCATCGATGACGTGATAAAATTGGACGAATCTCGTAGAGGGCTTCAAACACAAGTGGATACAATTTCTTCGGAGTTGAATGTAATTTCTAAAGAAATTGGGGAATTGTTTAAATCTGGACAAGCCCAAAAGGCTAATGAGTTCAAACAAAAAACAACGGAACTTAAAACCACCAAAAGCGAACTTTCTGAGGAGTTAAATGCAGCAACCGAAGCACTTCAAATTTTATTATATACAATCCCTAACCTTCCAAATCCAATTGTTCCTGCTGGAACAACAGAAGATGATAACGAAGAAATATTCCGTGCAGGTACCATTCCAACGCTTTCTGAGAATGCAGTACCTCATTGGGAGTTGGCAAAAAAATACGACATTATTGATTTTGAGCTAGGCAACAAAATCACTGGAGCAGGTTTTCCTGTTTATAAAGGCAAAGGCGCCAGATTACAACGCGCATTAATTAATTATTTTCTTGATAAAAACACTGCTGCTGGCTACAACGAAATTCAAGTACCGCATTTGGTCAACGAAGCCTCAGGGTTTGGAACCGGTCAATTGCCAGATAAAGAAGGGCAGATGTACCATGTCACCGCCGATGATTTATATTTGATTCCTACAGCCGAAGTGCCAGCAACCAATATCTTTAGAGATGTTTTATTGCAAGAAAATGACCTCCCCAAAACACTAACCGCCTATACACCTTGTTTCCGAAGAGAAGCGGGGAGTTATGGCGCACACGTTCGAGGGTTGAATCGTTTGCACCAATTTGATAAAGTGGAGATTCTACGTGTAGAACATCCGTCTAAATCTTATGAAGCACTTGATGGAATGGTAGAACATGTCAAGTCAATTCTAGAAGAATTAAAATTACCTTACCGTATTTTGAAACTCTGTACAGGAGATTTAGGATTCACATCGGCATTGACCTATGATTTTGAAGTTTTTTCAACGGCTCAAGACCGTTGGTTAGAAATTTCTTCAGTTTCTAATTTTGAAACCTTTCAAGCCAACCGCTTAAAATTACGTTTCAAAAATAGTGAAGGCAAATCAGAATTAGCCCACACATTGAACGGAAGTTCATTAGCATTGCCACGTGTATTGGCAGGGATATTAGAAAATTATCAGACCGATGCAGGTATTCAAATTCCTGAGGTTTTAGTACCTTACACAGGTTTTTCGATGATTGATTAGTGACCACTCCAATAGATTACTGGATATTTATGACAGTTACAAAAACTCCTTGATGAAATCGATAGTAACTCTTTTTTTTAGTATTTTTTGCTTCTTAGCATCGGCTCAGGTCAGTCCAGGCTCGGCCAAAGATTACTTTGAACAAGGCGCCTTTGAAAAAGCACTGACCTTGTATCAAAAACTACTGAACAACCAACGGAGCAATTCCTATTATTTTCTTAGAGTCATTGAGTGTCATCAACAACTCGGTCAGTATAAAGCTGCTCAAAAAGAGATTGAAACCCAAATCAAACGCTCTAATTACCCACAAAATTTAGTAGAGCTGGGGTATAATTATCAACTTCAAAACCAACAGATAGAGGCAAACTCATATTATAAGAAAGCAGTGCAGAGTATTGAAATTCAGCCCAATTATATCTATGCCGTTGCCCAACGGTTTGAAGACCATTCTCTAATCGACTATGCAATTCAGGCGTATGAAATGGGTCTGCAAAAAGCACCAAATGACGCTTTTTACTACCAATTAGCAGGTTTGTACGCGACCCAACAAAACATTGAAAAAATGATGGAACGGTACCTCGATTATGTCGAAACAAATCCGCCCTACATTAGTCAAGTCATGCGTTTGCTTAGCGAATATATTTCTGACGATTCCAGTCAGCCATACAATCAGTTATTTAAAAAAGTATTGCTAAAAAATTTACAAACCAAACCGAACCCACTTTGGAACCAATGGTTGAGTTGGCTTTATGTACAACAAAACGACTTTAAAAAAGCATTTATTCAGGAAAAAGCAGTGTACAGACGTACGCCAGAATCTTTACAAGGTTTGATCAATTTAGCGCTTTTGGCACAAGAAGCAGAGTCTTATAAGATGGCAATTTCTGTTTTTGAGTTTATCATTCAAAATGCTAAAGAACCGCGTTTGCGAATTCAGGCCAATAGCAGTCGTTTGGAACTTCAGTTAGAACAATCTGAACCTGGCAATTATAAAGAGATAAAAGCCCAATATGAAGCCTTGTTAGAAACTTACAAGCTAGGTGTTGAAACGGTTGTTTTGCAATTGTCTTATGCACAGTTTTTAGCTTTTTATGATCAAAATCCAGAGGCTGCAATTACTTTTCTAAAAACAGCTTTGAAAGCAAATCTAACAGATTTGGCGTCTTCAGAACTAAAAATGAAACTTGCCGATATTTTAGTCACACAAAACAAGTTCAATCAAGCATTGATCTATTATACACAGATTCAGATGCGTGTTAAAAACAGTACACTATCTCAGCAAGCTCGTTTTAAAGCTGCCAAAACAAGTTACTATAAAGGGGATTTTGACTGGGCAGAAACACAGCTAAAAGTATTGAAATCGTCTACCTCTCAATTGACCGCTAACGATGCTTTAGAATTACAGCTTTTGATTTCTGATCACAAAGGAAGCGATTCGCTTCACAACGCATTAAAGCTGTATGCCAAAGCAGAGTTGTTAAGTATTCAAAAAAAATCAACGGAAGCCCTCACAGTTTTAGATTCCATACTTGAAAACCATAAAACAGATCCTATCATTGATCAAACCTTATTGGTGCAAGCGCAATTATATGAGTCTCAAAATCAGTTTACCAAAGCTGAAACCAATTACTTGCAAATTATAGCAGATTATAAAGACGATATTTTGGTAGACGATGCTTATTTTTATTTAGCAGAACTTTACAGAACAAAACTCCTGCAAATAGAGAAAGCAAAACTTAATTATGAAACCATTATCTTTAACCACGAGGACAGTATTCATTTTGTGGAGGCAAGAAAACAATACCGCATATTAAGAGGGGATACTATCAATTAATTAGATCAAATCAACCAATGATAATTTACAACGTAACCGCCAATATAGAAGACAGTATTCATGACGAATGGTTGCTCTGGATCCAACAACACATTCCAAAAGTATTGGCAACGGGTTTGTTTAAAAGAGCGACATTTACAAAAGTTCTAGTAGAAGAATCCATGGGGGGGTTGACCTATTCCATACAATATTTAGCGCACTCAAAAGAAGCTTTAGAATCCTATCATAAACTCCATGCTGCTGATCTTCAGGCGGAAGGGTTACAGAAATTTGGAGATAAAATGTTAGCTTTTAGAACGGAGTTAGAATGGATAGATGAATATACTGTAAATGCACACTAAATGACGGTAAAAGCAAAAAAATACTTAGGACAACATTTTTTGAATGATGAAATGATCGCGAAACAAATTGCGGACACTTTAACCTTGAAAGGCTATACCGATGTTTTGGAAATTGGACCTGGAATGGGTGTTTTGACCAAGTACATTCTAGAAAAACCGATTACAACTCATGTCATTGAAATTGATGAAGAATCTGTAGAATATTTGCAAGCTAACTTCTTAAATTTATCA
>Ga0209771_1002750_pt1 | contig 10415 bp, 3 predicted proteins | sample SaaInl59LU_5_DNA_FD_184639 | JGI IMG/M metagenome (GOLD analysis project Ga0209771, IMG submission 184639) | Marine microbial communities from expanding oxygen minimum zones in the Saanich Inlet - ESP_59LU_5_DNA (SPAdes) (version 2) | ecosystem: Environmental > Aquatic > Marine > Intertidal zone ...
GTACATCATATTCAAATATTCCATTACCAGATGCGTTAGTTCCTGCACTAGCTACTGCTGTAGTTCCAAAGTAACCATTGCCGAAGTTTGCTTGAATATTTCTTGTATTAAACACACTTCCACCAAAAAATAATGGATAATTAGATGATGTAAAAGCATCAGATAAATTTATAATACTTCCACTTGCTGAACCATTTTTATAAAATTGAACAGTTCCACCATCCATATTTAAAGCAATACCAATAATATCGTTAGTTGACATTGCAGAAAAATAACTTGTTGTTGCAGTTCCATTTACAAGTTTAGTACCATTACTAAGATATGCAATAGCTGGACTTGTATTTGCATCAACTCCTGGAGCATTACCATCAGGTGTGTTATCACTTACAATAGAAACTGCACTTTGGTCATCTGTAACACTACCCATTTTAAATTCCATATAGTATTTACCATCACTAACTCCTAATGTTGAATATCTACTTTTCCAACTATTAGTACTACTATCTAATTGTAAATTTCCAATACTTAAAGTTCCATTATAAAATTTAAGAGGATTTAATGTAGCAAAAACATTGCTTGGACAATCTTCAGTATTAGTTAATGTACCACCTGCAACTGTAAAGTTATTACCATTACCAGATTGGTCTGTTACACTATTACCATCTTTAAGAATAAAGAAACCATTGTTTCCATAAGTTACACTTGGAGAAGTTTTAATTTTCCAAACACCATTAGCATCAAATTCTCCAAATGCTGTAGCATCATAAACTGTGCCATCTATAAAGTGAATATGTGACATTGAACCATCAAAAAATTCTGATGATGTTGTTTTATCATAATAAGTTCCTATACCACCAACATCACTTCTAAATGCCTGATAATCTTGATTTTGAGTCATATCAACACTTGCTGAAAATGAAGTTTCTCTTACCCCATTTACATACAGTCTTAATCTATCTTCAGCAACAGAATTTGGAGAATCAAAAACACCAACTACATGATACCAAGCTGAGGGGTCTCTAAAAACTCTGCTAGTAATTCTTCTAGCATTATTACTGTCTCCTCCACTAATACCTAATTCACCTCCAACTGTAAAAAATATTCCATTACCATAAACAAAAGGTGGTGCATAAAAATCAAAAATTCTACCTTTTCCTTGAGATTGTCCTATTTTAAACCAACATGACCAAGTAAATATCTTAGTGCTTGTTGGTGTTCCATAACTTGCTCTTGATAAATATGTATTAGCCATTAGTTAAACTGTCCGCCTCCTGTTGCACCATATGAAGATGTCAAACTAAAACTTCTATCTGCTGTTTGACCTTCTGCATCTGTTGCTCTGATTGTGAAATTATAGGTAGTCGCTTGAGTGCTACTACCACCGAAATCTGTTGTACTTAAAACTCCACCTGATGATAAAGTTACATTTGCTGTAGCTAAATTACTTCCTACTTCAGAAAATGTTACTGCACTATCAGATGTTGCAACTACTGTTGCTAAAGTTCCTGAAAAATCTCCTGCAAAAGTACCTAGAGTACCTGCTGAAGTTGTCCAGGTAGGTGCATCTGATACTGTTAAAATATTTGTAGATGATAATACAGCTAATCCATCTGGGTTTTCAATTCTTATTTTATACTGTGCATCAACAGTTAAAGTTGCTTGTACTGTTAATGATGTTGAGTTGTTAAATGTAACTGTATCTGCAACATACCAAATACCAGTTGAAGGATTTAAAAATTCTACTTGAGGAACTGATACAAAGTTTGAACCAGTAATTGTAATTGAAGTTTGTGCATTAGTAATTGTGTCTGGAGTTATAGATGAAAGTGTCGGATTAGTTAAAGCAGCAGAAATAGTTAATGTTTCATTACCACCATCATTATTTTCTGTAAAACTAATTCCAGTTCCTGCAACTAACTTACCATTCAAATATCCATTCGTTGTATCATTAGCTGATACTTTAGTTGTTTCATCAGTATTAACTCCAATACCAGACCAACTAGAACCATCATAATATTTTAATTGGTTAACAGTTGTATTAAAATATAAATCTCCCGCAGTTAGTGCATCCCCATCATTATCAACTGAAGGATCACTAGCTTTTGCACCTAAATATACATCATCAAAATTATCTAAAGCAGCTTCAGCAGCGGTTTGTGCAGCTTGTGCAGCAGTTGCAGCAGTACTAGCAGTTGTTGCTGATGTTGCCGCATTTGTTTCTGAAGTACTAGCAGCACTAGCACTTGATGCAGCATTGGTTTCACTTGTTGCAGCATTTGTAGCAGAAGTACTAGCCTCACTTGCTTTAGTCGTAGCTGTTGTAGCAGAACTAGCAGCAGAGGTTGCAGAAGATGCTGCGTTTGTCTCAGAAGTTGCTGCATTGGTTGCAGAAGTAGATGCTTCACTTGCCTTAGTTGTGGCAGTAGTTGCTGATGTAGATGCTGATGTAGCTGAAGCAGCAGCAGAAGTAGCACTTGAAGCGGCATTTGTTTCAGATGTACTTGCATTTGATTCTGAAGTTGCAGCATTACTTTCAGATGTAGCTGCATTGGTTGCGGATGTTGCGGCATTAGTTTCAGAAGTTGCAGCAGCAGTTGCGCTGGCTGCGGCATTAGTTGCTGAAGTTGCTGCGGCAGCAGCATCTACTATTAAAGACCATTTAGCAACATCGGTATTAGTTGAAATAGGTAATGAACCAGATGAAGTATGAGCTGTTTGGCAAATGTAAATATTATTGTTAGTTGTATCTTTTACAATATCTCTAACAGCAAAAGTTTCACCAGAAGACCAATTGCCTTTAAAGACTCCTAGCTCTTGTGTAACCGAAAGCTCACCAGAACTATCAAATGATAAAACTTTATTAGCTCTATCAGTTGGACCCACAGTAAATTCTGTGTTGGTCATTGTATTTGTTCTAGATAATTTAATACTTCTATCGACTTCTTCTTGAATTTCTTGTGATAAAATTACACTTCTATCTAAACCTTCTTCATGGCTTTCTGCTGGAAAAGGGTCATTAGCTACATAATCAATTGCTTGTGTTTGTGTTGTATCTCTAAGTAAGACAACTGTTTCTGTTGAAGTAGGAATGTTGCCAGCTGTAAATGTAATACTTCCACCAGCAGCATCGCCTACACCTGTAATCGTATAATGTGTATTTAATGTTTTTGTAGTTTCAGTTCCTAATGCAGACCTAATAATAACTGTTAAATCAGACTCTGCTAATACTTTAAAAGTATAACTAAAAGTAGTAGTTGAACCATCACCCGAGTAACTGTTTTTTACAATGGTAGTCGATATTGTCATGCTATCCTTATATATTATTTTTTAGCTGATAATAGTTTTTTGTATGCCAAAAATTGTAATTATTATCAACCATTTTATTAATTAAATAATCTCTTAGGTAATTCACTTGGTTTACTTTCTCCAGGAGACCACCAAAAATCTTGTTGGGTATCTCGCATGTAATTATTAATTATTCTACTATTTCTACTATCAAAATCTGGGTCTAATTGTCTTTGTATAGTTTCCATAATTACTCTTTCCCACATTAATCTTAAATAAAAGATAGATGAACCAGGCATATTTCTTTTTAAAAAATGTAAACTATCACCAATAACATTAGTTTCTCTACCATTTAAATAATCAAATACAGCATTTTTAGGTATACCTAATAAATCAGACAAAAATCCCATTGCTGGTCCTGGTAATGTTTCTGCCATTGATTTACCATATCTGTTAGTGTCATTGATAAAGAAATCACCAAATAAACCTAAACCTCCACCTGTTACTAAGGCTCTTAAAAAATATTCGCCTGGATTTTCTTTTACATAATCTACAGGTGTTGGGTTTCTTCCTTTTGTAATTTCTCTAAGCTCCATAGTAAATGCTCCATATAATGCTCCACTTAAAATTAAATCTCCCATATATCTAAATTTTCCTAAACCTTGTTGTGAAATACCTCTTGCTATATGAGTAAACATTAATGTAATTGGAAACTGTTTAAACATTGCAGCAGATAAAATTAATTCACCCGCAAAGGTTCCAGGTCTAGCATTTTGAAGTAAAGCCACTCGACCTTTAGCTGATAAAGAAGGTACCGCAAATTCAGTTTCTGTTTTTATCATATCAAAAAATTTAGCTGCAATACCTTCTTTAGTATAATCATCTATATCTGTTCTCATTCTAATTTCATCGGGTACAAAAAATTGAGCATTTTTACCTTGGTATTGTGTTAAATCTTCACCTGCATCATATAGTTTAGTAGTTCTTGCAATATCCCAATCACCAGCAGTAATGCCATATCTTTTAAAACTTCTTTGTAATGGAGCATCTAATTCATCAAATGTTTTACCAATACTATCTGCAAGATAACCTTGAAACTCCATACCAAAACCCCAACGTCCAGCTTGAGTATGACCTTGTAGTCCAGATAATGTAAGTGTTGCATCTGCAAGTCTTTGTGTAAATTCTGAACCATTAACTTCTAACATAAACCTATTGACTTGTTGAGAATATGGAACCCAATGTTCAGCAATTAAACCAGTTCGTATTGCTAGTTTTGCAATTTGTGGGTCTTTAGCTGTTAGTCCTTCTTTGTATAATTGTAATGTTTTTCTAGCCGATTTAAATGCAGGTAAACCATTAAAACCATTAGTTACCCGTTGCCAGTTAAAATCGGTTAAGGCAACAATAGAAGCGGAACCCAAATAAGAGGAAGTTAAAACTTGTCTTAAATTTGAGAATGTTCTAGCCCAGAACGGACTGCCAGGCTGACCTAATTGGTTCTTAAAATACAAATGCAAATTTTCAAAACCTGCATTAAATAATGTACCTTTAACAGCAGCTTCTGCTTTATCCATTTTAGTTGCTTTTAATATAGAAGGTTTTAAAGGTTCATCAGCAGTTGCTTTTCTTCCTGCTGCTAAAATAGTATTTTTTAATTCTATAAAAGTTTTATCTGGGTCGGGTCCTAATACTTTCATCATAGCCGTATCTCTTGATACACTATCTAAATGTTTCATAACCAAACCTAATAAACCACCTTCTTTAATTCCAAATTTTTGCTGATAAGCTTTCCAACTTTCTGAGTCTTTGAATACTAAAAATCTATGGTCAATTCTTTTATTGTATAATTTTCCTTTTTGTAAAATATTTCCAGTTTTGTTTAAACCTCCTTGAGTAATAGTTTCCCAAACTTCTGCTAAAGCTAATCTTAAACTTTCATCACTAGAAAATGCTTTACTTGTAGTATGGTCAATCATTTGTGAACGATTAAGTAATGGAAATATAAAATCTACCCAATTGTCTTTGCCTACTTTGCTAATCGTAACCCAATCATGCGGTTGAGGTAAATGATAGTCTGCTCTAACAATAATATTACCACCATATTTATTATGTCTAGCAATAACTAAATCATTAGCTTTTCTATAAGCTTTAGCCATTTCAATAGCAACTTGGTCATTGGTATCTTCATTAAATAATGCTTTTAATAAATTAGTTTCAGTTGTTTGTTTTTTTTGATTTTTTTTGCCAAACAATAAACCAACTTTTTCTAAAGGTTTTTCTCTAAGTTCAGCAAGAACTGTATCTAAATATCTTTGAACAATTGATGTCTCCTCCTGGATAGCACTTTCTAAAGATTGAAAGTTTGCCATATCATCTCTTGCATAAATAGCAATTGCAGCTTTATTTATATCGGGTTCACCTTTTGCATTTCTATATTCTGTAAGTTTACGTCTGATTTCTACTTGTCTTTGCATTTGTAAACGGTTACGTCTTTTTTTTAATAATGCTTGACCTTTAAAATTATCATAAGCATCTTTAGCTGCTTTAATACTTGCTTCTGTAGGATTAACACCTTGACCTTTATAAAATCTTTCTTGCATACCAATGAACTCTAATTGTTCATCGTATTGTTCTTTAGTAACTAAACCTTCATTTAAACCATTAGATAAACATTGTTTGTAACTCATTATACGCAATCCTTTAATCTTTGTAAGAACGTGTCATCTTGCTGCTCACGTTGTAAAATTTCTCTAACGGTTATAGTAGTATTTTCTAAATCGCCAGTTTCTTTATTTACGATTGTTTGGTCTGGGATTTTGTCATCAAGGCTGAGTTTTGAGATAACGTCTTCTGAGTATCCTTCGACACCAAATCTAAGTCCGCTGTTTTCATAAACCACTCCTGCTCTTTGTTCTCCATCCTTAATGCTAAATCCGCTGAAGTTTCGTTTTGAATTGTCGATTTTTCCGATTTTGTATTTTTCATTAAGCGCATTATAGTTGTTTTCTATTTGTTTGACAATATCCTCTGTAATTAATTTTCTACCATCAATTAATCTATTTTTTGTAAATGTTCTTGTTACGTTCCTCATTAATAATTCTGGTACATCTGCTGTAATTAATTTAACTTTAACTGTATAACCTTCGCTTTCAGCTTGACTAATTACTTTTTGTATTTTTTCTGAAAATCTACCTGTAGTTGGATATATAATATTATCTCCATTTTTAGATGCAATTTTCATTATTTGATAATTGATAATACTACTTTCTAAATGAACACCATTTGCATTAGCACCTTTCTGAAATTCTGGTAATAATGCTTTTATATCATCACTATCTGCAACAATTGCTCCTAGTTTATCTTTTTCTTTTGTAACGAAAGTTGATTTACCAGATGCTGTTGGACCCATAACAATAGTTAATTGTCTTTCTTTTTTAGCAGCTCCAGAACCATAAACTCTTTTTATAAATTCATCTAAACCAGTTCCTAAATTACCATAATCTCTAGTTTTAAAATATGCTTCTGTACCAAAATTAGCTCTTGTAGATGTATCATTTAAAAATTTTTTATTTTCATCAAATTTTTGTTTAACCAAAGGATGGTCTAAAAATTTATTAGCATTAGCTATTGTAGGTTCTGCATTTTTTATTTCATCAATTAATCGTTCTTCATTTAAATTTAAAACTGTTCGAGGACCCGTTGTAGGTAAGTCTTCACCAAATAAATTATTGTCTAAATCTTCAATTTGTTTTTCAACAACTTCTGGATTTTTTGATACTTCTTTATGTTTTAAATCTTCAGTTATGTCGATTTTTTCTGTTGGCGGTTCTTTAGATATTGATGATGACGGAGTTTCAACTTCATTAGTTCGCTGAAGTCCCCCAGTTGAGAACCTATCAAAATCGCCTTCTCTAACTGCTCGTCTGACAGCTTCTTCAGCGAGTCTTTTAGCTTCTTTTCTGTTACCCTGTTTATAGATGGCTGCTGCTGCGTTGAGTTCATCGGAGAGCCTTCCTGTTTGGGTTGCGACTGCGTTAAGTCTTTCGTAGATTTTTTCATTGTCTATTCCTCGTTGTAAGTTTTCTGATTTATTTAAAACATTACCCGCAGAAGATAAATCTTTTTCATTAGCAAGTACAGTTTTAAATACATCTTTAAGTTTTTTTGAATTTTGAGCTACAAATTTTATTAAGTCTGTTTTCTCAAAAATTAAAGTTTCTTCAAAAAATTCTTTACCAAATAAAGTTTCTTGTTCCGATTTAACAGTAGGAGTTCTTTTAATTTGTTCTAAAACTGTATCTATTTCTTGTAAAGATGAAAATTTACGAGTGGATAGTGCTGCTAATAATTTATTATGAATAGCTTTGTTTTCTATTTTTAAACCAATTCTTGCAGCTAAATCTTCATCAACTACTTTGTTTAAAAAGAAACCCCAAGCATCATCTGATAATCTAGATAAACCATCTGCATTTCTAATTAATTTTTGTTTAACAGGTAAACTTTTTTTAATTTTATCCCAATCTAATCTACCAGTCGTTCTTAATACTTTTGCAGCATCTACTGCTGAACCAGTATTATTTCTTAAATTAACCAACATACCTTTAACTAGCATCATTTCTTTAGGAACATCGTCTACTTCTTTGAATACATGAGCCACTATTTTTACATCTTGACCTTGACCTTTTAATCTTTTTGCTAGACCTAATCTTTGGTGTCCATCAACTACCGCTTTTGTACCATCGGCAAATTCATAAATTAATAAAGTACCCGATGAAGGTTGGTCCCAAATTTGAACATCTTTTAATTTATCACTTACACCAAATTTATCTCCATCCATTTTATATTGAAACTCACCAGGTCTAAATTCTATTTCATTTGGGTCTAATGTTTTAACTGTGCTTTTATAATTATCTAAAAGCTTTAAATCTATTTCTGCTGTTGGTTGTTCAAGGATTTTATTTGGTTTTTTATCTGCTAAAATTACATCTGCCATTTCATCCATACGTTCATCAAATTCTTTATTGCTAGCAGGTGTATCAATAAATGGATTGTCGTCATCAGCTAAAGAAGTTTTGGTTACTACTTCAGCAGGCTCAGATTTTATTTTAGGATTTTTTTTAACTACTTCTTCATAAATTTTTTTTAATCTATTAGTAGGTATTTCATCTAATCTATCTCTAATAACTTTTAAACCATCCCCTGCTAAATCAAATCCTTTACCTAAACCTTTAAAAAAAGTTAATAAAGCGGGACCCCCTATTGCAGCACCTAAAGTTGCAGCACCTATTTTTTGTTGTTCTGGTGATAAATTTAAACCAAAAATTTCAATATCTGGGTCTTTAAAACCAAGTTGTTTTCTATATTCTCCCACATAACCATATTGGATTGCAGTTTCTGCGGTAGCAGCTAAAACTCCTTCAATCATTGCAATACGTCCAGCAGCTGCTAAAAATGTTTTAGGAACTTGATAAGCAAAACCAATTGGTAAGGTTCCAAGTATAAAAGGGTCTGCAACTACACCAGCTTGTCCTACAAACGAACCAAACTTACCATAACCAGTAGCTCTACTTTTAACATCTTGTAATTTTTGAAAAGATTGTTGAGCTTCAATACCAATTTGTTTTTGTAAAGCTTCTTGACTATCTAAACCTTTGTCTCTTAAAAGTTTTCTTAAATTAACATCTTCTTCTAGTTTTTTTTCTAAAAAAGTATGAAATAACTCTATTCTATTTTCTACAGGGTCTGCATCTGCTTCTGTAAAAACATCTAAATTAGTTTCATCAAATGATGGTCCTTCTCCAATCATAGGATTAGTTAAATCAGTATGACCAAGTGAGTGAGCTAAATCTACCACTTCACCATATTTGTTCATTAGGTTCCATTGTTCAGAAGTAGAAAGCTGAGTTTTTTTTACATAGTTCCAGGCAGCAGCAAGGTTTTCATTGTAATTAGTTTTATTGCCTGTTGCATATTCATCTGGACCAACAATGGTTGCTTTGTCTTCATCTAAAAAAAAAGACATAAATTACTCCTGTATTTTTGATTTAATTAAATTTAAATCTAAAATTAATGGTTGTTGAGTACCTTTAAAAACATCAAAAGATTTAGTCATTACATATCTTGCTTGTCCATCAAAAGGATGTTCGGTTAATGAAATCATATATCTACCATTTCCTACAGCAATAAAAGTTGGATTTTCATTATTTTTAAATATATCAATTGGTCTAATAGAACCATCTCTCATAGAAGCTCCAACACCTTCTTGGTTACCTAAAGCTTCTTTTAATAATTTTTCATCAGTTCTTAATCTATCTACAATATCTGAAAATTGTCCTTGTTTTACAAAACTAGGTATAGCAATATATTTATTATTATATTTATCTAAACCACCATAATTATTTATTTGTCCAGCCGCTAAATTTAAAGATTCTTCAAATACATTTTTTTTAAATGAAACATCTGTTTCACCTTTTACATACATCTTATGAGCATAAATATATTCAGCTGCTTCAACGATAGCATTATAAGTATCTGGACTATTGGGATATGCTTCTCTATATTTTGCTACAGTTGATTTATAGGTACTTTCTGATTTTTTAATTCCTGGATTAATTTTTTTATTTTTTACAATATCATAACCAGATATTGCTTGTTTAAAACCTTCACCATAAATTGTAGTTTGATTTGCAAGTCCACCAAGATATGCAAAAAAATTATTTTTAGGTGCAATTTCACTAAATGCAGCTCCTGCATCTGCACCAAATTCTCTACTAATTGTTGATAATACTCTAACTAATTGGTCTTTATTTCTATTATTTTCGAAAAAATCAGTTAGTTGTGATTTTTCATCTTCAGTAAAATATTTAGTTTGAACACCGTAAGTAGAACTAACTGCTTTAGCATTAATAATTCTTTGACTCATTGCGCTTGATATATCGTCAATTGCAGAAGGATTATTCAATAAATCAGATATTGGTAATGGTGAAATATTATTATACACACCAATATTTTTAGCAGTTGTTAATGGGTCTTTTTTTAAATTAGTTGATATTTTATTATAATAATCTCTAGTAATTTCAGAACGTAATGCAGTATCTGGGTCAGCTCCTTCTTTAACTCTAATTGCG
>Ga0209771_1002754_pt1 | contig 10402 bp, 10 predicted proteins | sample SaaInl59LU_5_DNA_FD_184639 | JGI IMG/M metagenome (GOLD analysis project Ga0209771, IMG submission 184639) | Marine microbial communities from expanding oxygen minimum zones in the Saanich Inlet - ESP_59LU_5_DNA (SPAdes) (version 2) | ecosystem: Environmental > Aquatic > Marine > Intertidal zone...
ACCACTTGATGGTAAGAAGTAAACACACCATCATTCACAGGGTTTGAGGCCATCAAGTTTATTTGTGAACACTGATTCATAGGGTCAGCTGCGGTTTCATAGTCGGGATACGCACCAGCAATAAGGCAATCAGGAGTTGTACAGCTTCCACATTCAAAACAGGTGAAAATCCCAGAGAATACGTGAGAACAACCATTTTCATCTGTAATACTTAAATTGTAGGCATCTCCATTGATTAATCCCGATATTATTACTGAACCTCCACTGTTATTTATTGTTGTAGCGCTTAAGGTACCTGATCCTGTATTCGTTAAATTGTAATTACCAGTAAAGAATTCAGGAAATCCACCGCTCACACTTACGTTCACGGTGCTAGAACCACAATCTGTTACTTCCGATGTTGTTATAGGATTCAAATAGGTAATTTCAATTGGTGTACCCATGGCAAAACAACCATCTTCATCTGAATCATGATTAAATATCGGTGGTGTGGCCATATCCATTGTAATTGGAACCATCCAAATGGTTTGATTATCCGCTGCTAGTGCGAGAGCAAATGTTCCATTGTTAACGCTGTTGGCTGCATCTCCAATGACATATTGACCGGAAAAACAAGCATCTGTTGCAGGATTATTGGTCGTCGGTAAACATGTGTAGAGCGCATAGCCCATACTCGAATTTGGTGATGCATCTGGTAACGTATACCCTGTACTCGTTAAGTCTATACTTTCATTAAAGCAAAGAACAAAATCAGTATTCGATGCATCCGAGGTAAGTACTTCTGTGATTCCTGTATTGGCAAGGCATCCTGGAATCCCATAAAAGTCAATACATCCTTGGTCGTAGTCACAGTCCGTTCCTATGATGGTAGTTATTGTCAAGATATAATTTGTATTGGGTGTTAAGCCGATCCATTCTGGGTTAAAACCACTTCCAACTCCATTGGCATTGAGGATGGTGGGAGCAATATCTGGTCCTGAACAAGCGTTAGAAACCTCTCTCAATGTTGCAGAACGGCTCAAGCCACTGCAGAGGCCTTGTTCAAATAAAAGCTGTTGAACAACACCAACATTACCGAAAGTATCGGTTGTTATTGTATGATATGTAACATAAGTCATATCATTTAAATCAGCACATGGGTCATCACATTGGAGATAAGTGCGGTCATCAAAAGTAGCGACACTTCCCACTGGACAAGTTGGATTTGTACAACTACCACAGCTTGGTGGTATGAAATTGATTTGAATGATATCTCCAAAATCGTAACAACCATCATCATTGGCATCAATCGCATCTGCAACATCGCTTGTGTATGGTAAAACCCAAAGTTGGTTGTAGCCACCAATAATTGTTCCTGATACACCACCTGCGTCAGTGTCATTGGAGGTGAGTCCATAATCCGAACCCAAATAACAGGGGTTATTATTAAAGTCTAGTATTTCTGCGGCTGTAAATGGTAGATTTGGTTCGCAACTAAAAACAGCCCACCCAAAGGTTAAGGCCCCTCCGTTGAGTACCTCATTCGTTACCGCAAAGTTTATCGTTTCACAGTTTGAAAGATCATATTCATTTGAACCGACAAGACTTCCTCCCGTAATCGTAATATCTCCGGAGGAGACATTGCAACCACCACAAACTTGCCCAGTATTTGCGGTGTATATACAAACGGGGTTTCCAGAATTGGTATTCGAGTCAAATTCTATGTCTTCTACGCATCCCATAACGGTAACAAATAGCGTCATACTGTAGTCTGTTGAGGCAGAAGGAAAAATCCCGTTAGATTCATAGCTTAGAACATCTGTCCTATTCTCATATTGTGCCCAATCTGTGTCATTTGCTATGGAATTCACATCACTACCAATGAGCCCAATTAGGTCATCACTTATGCCTGATGTTAAATCACTTTGAGAAATTAACGGATCGAAACCACCAGGCATCACGATAGGATTGTTTGATGCGGATAAAAAGGCCAATGTAAAGCCATAATGGGCTACATCAGAACCTCCTAAATCGAGAAAAAGATTAAGTTCATAAGTAATGCTACCATCTGGATTAGCAGATTGAGAAACGATATTAATGGAACTTCCGTCACACGCAATTGAGTGAAATGAAATAACGAAAAACAAAATTAATGCAGATAACTTCATGATGTCTAGAAATATATTGTTAGTGTCTTTTTTACGCTTTATTGTAGAGTTTTGACGTAAATTTCTGCAAAGATAAAAGTCTTTTTTTAATACCATTTTGGGTCTAAGTATTTTTTCGTATCGATTACCGTATCATTACCTAGAGGTAACTGAGTAGGCCTTTCTAGATTTAAAAAACCCCTGTTTTGTTCTTTTATATTTTTTGCTTAAAAATTGATATTTGTAGCAACAACAAACAACACAAATGAATCGAATTACTAATAAAATCAATCATGAAGCCATGAAATTGCTCATCACAGATAAAGTTGCATATAAAACGGCCACTTTGCATGCTAAAGGGCAGATTATGCGACAGACAAGATATAAAGTTGAATCTTTATTACTGTTTGCAACTATTTTTACCGCATTTTTCTCATTAATGATGCTCGTGAAGGCTTTGATTATTCTTTAGTCAAATCAATACACAAGCCATCTTTGGCTACAATACTATTTGCGAAAAAATGAAGCATTTCATGCTCGTGGTCATCATTGGTTTTGTAGCGGGAAGAAATATGACCCACAATCAACTTGTTTATGTTTGCCTGAATCGCTACATCTGCAGCATCTTTTGTTGTGGAGTGCGCTGTCGAATTGGCTCTCTTTTGATCCTTGATTAGGAATGTCGCCTCGTGATATAAATGGGTAGCGCCATAAATAGCTTTTGCAACCTTCTCGCTCTTTTTTGTATCGGAGCAATACGCATAACTCAAAAGTTTTTTTGGTTTTAAGGTTACTTTTTCAAAGCTACATACCTCACCAGAATCTAAAATGATGTCTTTGCCATTTTGTAAATCCTTAAAGTGCTCTATTTTCAAATTGTATGCTTCAATCATTGCAGGATTTATTTTCAAGGGCTTAGGTTTTTCTTCAATTAAAAATCCAGAGGTCGGTATCTTATGAACTAAGGGAAAACTAAATACTTTTACGATATCATCCTCATAGATCATCTTTTTTACCATCATATTAAGAGATTTGAATTTTAAATTGAAAGCCAATCTAGCACCACCATAGAAGAGCATTGGTTTCAGGAGTGTTTCTAACTCTGGTGGACCAAAAATTGTCAATTCTTTTTCTCGGCCTAAAAGATTCATCGTACTCAGAAGTCCTGCCAATCCAAAATAATGGTCACCATGTAAATGCGAAATAAAAATATGACTTAATTTTTGGAAATTTATTTTGTATTTGCGGAGTTGAAGTTGCGTGCCTTCTGCACAATCAATTAAAAAATGTCGATTGTTGCAGTTCACATATTGTGCCGTTGGCATCCTGTTTTTGGTGGGTAAAGCCGCTCCGCTTCCTAAAATGGTTATTGAAAAATTCACTTTTTCAGTGAAGCCAATGCACTTTCTGTATTTTCTGAAAGATTAAGCACTTGGTCAAGTTGAGCTATTTGAATGAGTTTCAATACGTCAGGTTGAAGTCCGGCAAGGTAAAAAGCACCGTTTGTGTCTTTACAAAGTCTATTTGCTATGAGAATTGCGCTTAATCCTGAGGAGTCACAGTATTTAGTTTTACTCATGTCAAGAACGATGAGATTGTTCGATCCTTTATTTAGATGAATAAATAGGCCTTTAAGCTCAGGAGCATTACTTGAGTCTAGTTTATCGACATTAGAATAAACTACGGCCACATTTCCTTTATGTTCAGATGAGAAGTTCTTCATTACCCTCAAAAATATAAAAATTAGCGTTCAATTTGAGAGGCAAGCAAATAAATTACGGCCATTCGTATCGCAACTCCGTTTTCAACTTGCTGCAGAATGATACTTTGATCACCATCGGCGACGTCTGAAGTAATCTCTACACCGCGATTTACTGGGCCAGGATGCATCACAACAATTTTTTTTGATAAGCTATCTAGGATTTCTTTGTTAAGACCAAAGAGCATGGAATATTCCCTTAAACTTGGAAAGAAAGTTTCATCCTGCCTTTCTAGTTGGATGCGAAGCATATTTGCAACATCGCACCATTCAAGCGCTTCTTTTAAGTTTGTTGAGATCTTCACTCCAAGGTCTTCAATGTTTTTTGGGATTAAATTTAAGGGCCCGCATACCATAACTTCTGCGCCTTGTTTTTGCAGGCAGTAAATATTTGAAAGTGCTACTCTTGAATGCAGTATGTCTCCTACAATCACTACTTTTTTTCCTTTTACACTTCCTAGTTTTTCTCGAATAGAGTAGGAGTCAAGCAATGCTTGAGTCGGGTGTTCATGCGTTCCATCTCCCGCATTGATGACTTTTGCGTCGATTTTTTTTGCTAAAAAAGTCGCTGCTCCAGGATTTGGATGTCTCATGACAACAAGGTCGACCTTCATAGATAAGATATTATTTACTGTATCTACAAGTGTTTCTCCCTTTTTCACGGAACTTCCTGTGGCACTGAAATTAACAATATCTGCCGATAATCTTTTTTCGGCCAGTTCGAAGGATAGTTTTGTTCGAGTTGAATTTTCAAAAAATAGATTGGCAATCGTTATATCTCTTAAAGAAGGTACTTTTTTAATAGGTCTATTAATTACTTCTTTAAAGCTATCAGCCGTTTTGAAAATTAATTCGATGTCCTCAGAAGTAAGGTCTTTTATTCCTGTAAGGTGTTCAACGCTTAAATTATTCATCATTTTCTTTGCTGTACAATACTATTTTATCTTGCCCTTCAATTTCTGCCCATTCTACTGAAACACGTTCTGAAAGTAAGGTGTCAACTGCTTTACCAATATAATTTGCTTCAATTGGAAGATCTCTTCGGAACCTCCGATCTATAAGTACGAGAAGTTCTACACTTTTGGGTCTTCCAAAAGAGAGGAGAGCATCAAGTCCTGATCTAATTGTTCTACCGGTAAAAAGAACATCATCAACAAGGATAATATTTTTATTTTCTATACTGAAGTCAATATTTGTAACACTTGGGATAAGTGGCGTTTCTCTTCTCCTAAAGTCATCTCTGTAAAAGGTGATATCTAGGGTCCCGCAAGTAACTTCTTTTTTGAGTATGTTATGAAGCTGTTCTTTAATGCGTTGCACAACGTGAATGCCACGCGGCTGAAGGCCAATAATTACAGTTTCACTAAAGTCGTTGTGGGTTTCAATGAGTTCGTGGCAAAGTCTTTTAAGCGTCAATTCAAGGTGCTTCTCATTAAGGATGACCTGCTTTTCCATCGGAGCAAAGATAAGGCTATTTTGGGATTTACAAATGTTTTATTTCCAAAAGGCCGGATTAAAATCTGAAATTAAAAAGAAGCTTCCCGTGACAAGTAATGTGTCATTTGGTTTTAATGCAGGTTTTGTTTTGTTCAAAGCTTCATGAATTGAGAGGTAAATAGGGTTCTTTTTTGTGAGGCTTTTTTGAATTTCTTGCCAGTCTTCAATAGATTTCGTTCGCTCATTTGAAAATAAGCAAAAAGATAAGAACGTCTCATTCAGAAGTTCTAAGGTCGTATCATTGTATTTTTTATCCTTGGCGCCACCAAAAATAACGAATAGTTTTCCTTTTGTTTTTTGTCTGCAAAATTTTAATGAGGCTAATATCCCCTCATCGTTGTGGGCTACGTCAAGGAAGATTTGTGGTTTTTGGCTGATTTTTTCCATTCTTTTCGCGTAGCCGGTGTTTTTTTTGATATTTTGCCATGCGTTTTCTAATTCGTTTTTGCTGCATGCACCCTGTGTAATATACTCATGTAGCTGCACTGCTAGATTCAAATTTTCGTTTTGGTATTTAGGGATGTCTCTTACCGTGTATCGGTTGTCGGTTATGATAATTTTACTTAAATTTTCTTTGGCTAAAGCCTCAAATATTGAAAAACTATGGGGTTCTTTTATTCCTATGAACAGTGGCGTATTTGCCTTTATTATGCCTGCTTTTTCTTTGGCTATTTCTTCAAGTGTATCTCCTAAAAACTCAGTATGATCTAGGCTGATGTTAGTTATTGCTGTAGCAATTGGAGTCAAAACATTGGTTGCGTCTAGCCGTCCTCCCATACCCGTCTCAAATACGCAGTAATCGCAATTTTGGTCTAAGAAATGCTTTACCGCAAGTACAAAGGTTATTTCAAAGAATGAAGGTTTGAAATCGAGCTTTAGAGACTGGACATCCTCAACGAATTTAGAGACCTCTTTTTCTGAGATCATTGTACCGTTCACCCTTATGCGTTCTCTAAAGTCAAAAATGTGAGGTGAGGTGAACAGCCCAATTTTTTTTTTGGATTCAGTTAATAACGAAGCAAGAATACTACAGGTGCTTCCTTTACCGTTGGTGCCTGCAACATGAACGGTATTTAGTTTTCTGACATCAAGTTTAAAATACTCGAGAAGCTTTTGTGTGTGGCTCAATCCTGGTTTATATGCCATTCCCCCTTGCTTTTGAAAAGCAGGGAATTGATGAAACAGCCAGTCTATTTTTGATTTGTAATTATCCTGCGTCAATCTGGACAGTGTAATATGCGGTTCGGATCGGAGCACCAAGTTGCGCTTTGAATTTCACGTTCTTTTTGACGTGATCTACAACAAGTTTAATTACATTTTGGTCAGGATGTGTAGTGCCGTTCGTTGATTTTGCCGAAATCACAACGCCTTTGTCATTTACAGTTAATAGCACCGCAACTTGTCCACTATAGTCAGTATTCGGTTGATTTGGTACTGGAGCATTTAAACGAACGAGTTCTCCATAACCACCACCACCAGAACCGCCATTATCGCCTCCGCCTCCGCCGTCTCCATTACTGCCTCCACCAAACTCTTGTCCACCACCACTTCCTCCAAAAGGATTGGATACCGCTTCGTCTGGTTTATTGTCTGTTAACGCTTCACTAGAATTATTTGTTGGGTTTTTGCTTTGAGAAGGTTTTTTAGTTCGTGAAGGTTTTTTGCTCTGTGCCTTATGAGACTCAGCTACGAAATTTTTAATTTCTTGGGGTAATGGTGGTGCTACAGTAACTAAAGATTTTACCTCATGGGGAACTCTGAATTCAATAAAAGACAAAGAAATCAAAACGATAAGCATAAAGCTCAACGTGAAAATCATTGACTTCTTTTTATTTTGCTCTTTTTTTTCCTTTTTCAATATGTATTATTTGTCGTAGGCAAGAACTGGATCCCAGCCATTAAACTGAGAAAGACCAAGTACTTTGAATACGGATTCGTAGTCTGCTTGTTTATGACCTGCTATTCTAACCTTAGTTTTACCTGATTCATTCACGGCAGCAGTAATTAACCCCTCCATCTCTTCGTAGCTAACCTCTTCACTTTCCTTATCGCCTATTTTTACGATGTAGTTATTATTTTCTAATACAAGCACTGTAGGTTCAACAGGCGTTTGATCTGTTGGAAGGTTTTGTTCTGCTTTTGGAAGGTCAAGCGGTGTTTGATTGTTCGCCATCAAACTCATAATGATGAAGAAAATCAATAACAAGAATACAAGGTCAGTCATACTGGCCATTCCTCCCTCTATTTTTATTTTATTTCTTTGTTTAAAGCTCATGATATGATGGTTTATTGTTCCCCTTTCTTATCGTAGTTCTTCATTAAATTGAAGGAGATGTTCTCCATTTCAATAGCGATTTTTTCAAGTTTCATAACGAGATGGTTGTATCCAACATAAGCTACAATACCCACAACCAATCCTGAAACGGTAGTTGTCATAGCTGTAAGGATACCTCCTGAAATGGTTTTGATTTCCAGTGTTCCTGCTCCCTCAAGACCGATAAATACAGAAACCATACCAAGTGTTGTACCCAGGAAGCCAATCATAGGTGCGACACCAGAACAGGTTGCTAGAACACCCAGTTTTTCTCCAAGTCGAGACATTTCAAAATCTCCTTGATTTTTCAGTTGTGATTCAGCCGTAGATTTTTTATTTCCATCTTTTTGAGCTGAAATATATTTTGAGATAAGCTTTTTAAATGGATTTGTTGAGTTTTCATATTTACTCAACATCATTGAATCATATTCTTCCTCAATTTTCCGATTGATTGCACTATAGCTTTTAAGTATGCTGTTATAATCAAAATATTTTTTCACAAAAATAAAGACTACATATCCCAAAATAAGCAGTAGCGTTACATTGATTGTTAATCCTACAAGTTCATCTGTATTGACGAAAACTTCCCAAAAGGTTTTGGTTGTTTCTGTAGGTTCAGCTGTTAAAAAAAAAGTATTCATAATGACAAAACGTTTTAGTGAAAGATAGTTACTATAAAATTAAAAATACGCCTATACCAGCAAAATAACCAATAAGAGCGAGTAAAGAGATTTTTTTAAGATACCAGAAGAAGGATATGTTTTCCATTCCCATGGCTACAACTCCTGCGGCGGAACCTATAATTAGCATTGACCCACCAGTTCCAGCGGCATAAGCTATAAAGTGCCATACTTCGGCATCCATTGCATCCTGAAACATACCCATTGATGCGGCTACCAACGGTACGTTATCAATAATTGCAGATCCAATCCCTAGTAGGGATACAAATACATTTTCGGGCATTACTGCATTCACCGTATTTCCAAAAGTGAAAATCATTCCAAGTGATTCTAATGCAGCAACTGTCATTAAAATCCCGAGAAAAAATAAAATACTTGGCATTTCGATTTTAGTCAATGCTTTAAATGTTGGTCCATGTCCATGATCTTGCTCGTGGGTAGATGTTTTTAACGAAAAATCTCGATTGGTGAGTATCTCAGCCATCATAGACATAATACCTAGTGAAAGCATCATGCCGATGTAAGGTGGTAAATGCGTTACAGTCTTAAAGACAGGGACAAAAACGATGAGCAGCAAACCGAATACAAGCATAAAGGCACTATTTTTTCCTTTCTCTTCTTTTGTGTCGTCCGTATCAATTTCTCCTCTAAAAGCGGGTAAGTAACTCGCGATCACAGTCGGTATAATCATACAAACCACGGAAGGAATGAGTAAAGTTTCTATCAAAACACCTGCAGTAACTTTATCTTGCATCCAAAGCATCGTTGTGGTGACATCACCTATAGGAGACCATGCTCCTCCTGCATTTGCCGCAATAATTATCATTCCTGCAAACCACATTCGCAGTTCTTTCTCTTTGATAATTTTTCTTAAAATAGTAATCAGTACGATGGTTGCTGTCAAATTATCTATAATTGCCGATAGGATAAAGGCGAGTATACAAACGATCCACAATAATTTAGATTTCTTCCTAGTACTGATCATCGCTTTAAACGTCTGGAAACCATTGAAATGATCAATAATCTCAACTATGGTCATTGCTCCGACAAGAAATATTAGAATCTCGCATGTTTTACCAAAATGGTACAAAAGCGTCTGTTCCATATAATCCATTTTACCCATTTCTGTATGGGTTCCATGTAAAGGTAAATTGGCAAAGCCTTCTACTAAGTGGTGGTTTCCTGGATCAAACCAAGTTGTAAAGGATTCAAGTCCAAACGCAACTCCAGCCCAGGCTAGAGCCATCATGACAAGTGCGGGTATTAATTTATCAATTTTTAAAGGATGCTCAAGTGTGATAGCAAGATATCCGAGAATAAAAACGATGAGAATAAAAACTTCCATAATTTATACTAATTGGTTTAGAGCGATTTCAAATGCGGATTTTGCTAATCCGGTTTTATTTGAGTTTACCTTATATGTAGCTTCTAATGCTTTTTTAATGGTCTGGCTTGTATCTTCAAAAATAGCTTTATCCTCGAGCTTCTTGAGGTCGTTAGACATCAAATAGGCAAATACGCGAGCCATTCCACAATTTGCAATGAAATCGGGAATAAGTGCAAGGGACTCATCCGCTTGCTCGGCAATACTACCGAAAAATATTTCTGGATCTGCGAATGGAACATTAGCACCGGAGGATATAACGTTTACGCCAGCATCAATCATTCTATCTAACTGCGCTTTGGAAATCATACGAGATCCTGCACAGGGGATAAATACGTCAGCTTTGGTATCCCATATTTGCGCATTAACATCGTCATAGTTTTGCATATCATTGGAAACCAACTCGTTACCATTCTTGTTCAGAAATAAATTCCTGATTTCTTCAAATGTGTAGCCTTCAGTTTTGATTAGACCACCAACTCTATCTATAATTCCAACAATATTTGCACCGTCTTTCGCAAGGTAATAAGCTGCTGCAGAACCAACATTTCCCCATCCTTGAACAATTACGTTCTTATTTTTTAAATCACCGCCCCAAATTGTGTAGTAATGTTTGATGGATTCTGCTACCCCGAATCCAGT
>Ga0209771_1002756_pt1 | contig 10401 bp, 9 predicted proteins | sample SaaInl59LU_5_DNA_FD_184639 | JGI IMG/M metagenome (GOLD analysis project Ga0209771, IMG submission 184639) | Marine microbial communities from expanding oxygen minimum zones in the Saanich Inlet - ESP_59LU_5_DNA (SPAdes) (version 2) | ecosystem: Environmental > Aquatic > Marine > Intertidal zone ...
AAAAATTTTCTTTAGGGCTAAGAGCTGAATATTTTGTTGAAACTGAAGGTGGTGCTGGTGGAATTGGTGCTTACGATTTTAAAGGCGATGCAGATGTATTTGCAGTGACATTAACAGGAAACTACTCTGTAGGTAACTTAATGATTAAGCCAGAATTCAGATTAGATTCAGCAAGTGAAGCTGCAACTTTTATGGACAATGATTTAAACCCTTCAAACACCTTATCATCTTTTGTGTTAGCTGCCGTGTATTCGTTCTAACAAACACATAACAATATTTAAAAAGGAGCCATTTGGCTCCTTTTTTTTGTTTAATTTTTTAATATTATTAGTTAAACAGTTTTTTATAATGCAACATTCATATCTGTTGAGACCTTTTTTATTATTGTTTTTTGTAATATATTTGTAGTATTATAAAACATATAAAAACCTAAATCTATTATGAAAAAATTATTATTAATTACAGTACTCGCGTTATTTGCAACAAACACAATTTCCGCTCAAGATTCTAAAGGATATGTTGGTGTGTCTATTGGTGCAGCTCTTCCTCAAGGTGATTTAAGAGATGAGACTAATACAGGTTTAGACTTTGGTTTTTTAAATGCATGACTTTTCGCCATCCTCATTGAAAATATTTGTCCATCTCGATAGCATATTTCCGGAAAGATGATTAACAATCGTAGCTGGTGAGTTACTTGCTTCATTTGGAGTCCAATTCAATTCAGTATCAGAAAGTTGAACTAAGGTCTTCTCACCAAGTAATTTATAATAGTTAAATTCTTTTGATAAACTTTGTAGAAAAGCAGCTTTCATTCTAAGTCATTTTTATTTATTTTCTTTAAACTCTAAACTTACAGAGTTGACACAGTAGCGTGTTCCGGTTTGAGTCGGTCCATCATTAAACACATGTCCTAAGTGTCCGTCACAGGTTTTACACACAATTTCGGTTCGGATCATTCCAAGAGTTTTATCTGAGACATATCCCACTTTCCCTTTGATAGATTCATCAAAACTAGGCCATCCACAATGGGCATCAAATTTGGTGTTACTTTCAAACAAGGGTTCATTACAGCCAGCACAACAATAGGTGCCTTTCTCAAAATAAAGATTATAGGCACCGGAATGTGGCATTTCAGTCCCTTTTTTTCTAAGAATCCGGTATTGTTCATCTGTCAATTCTTCTTTCCATTCGACCTCTGTTTTTTTCATTTTTTTGTGGGTGTAAAAGTTAAGGCCGCACCGTTGATACAATGCCGTTTACCAGTTGTTTTTCTTGGACCATCGTTAAACACATGTCCTAAATGTCCACCACAAGTTGCACAATGTTCTTCCGTACGTGCCATTCCAATATTGTAATCTACCGAAAACGATACATTCCCTTTAATTTCTTTATCAAAACTAGGCCATCCTGAACCAGAGTCAAATTTGTCAGCACCATCAAATAAGGGGGTGTTGCAGGCTGCACAACTATAAATACCTGGTTCATAAATCTTATTCAAAGGACTTGAAAATGCACGTTCGGTGCCTGCTTCTCTCAAGACACGGTATTGAAGTTCACATAGTTGCATTTTCCATTCTTGTTTAGTTTTAGTTATCGAAAAAACTTCCTTTTTTTGGGCAGTTGTTTGACAAGAACATAGAAGACTGAGTATACAAATTAATACGATATTTTTTATATTCATGAGTAGGGATTTAAATTATCATTAAAAATAAGTATTTATTTTATCAGTTACTTTTTTTTCACATAAATTTGTGACTGTAAGTATATTTTAGTGTCAAATCAATAGAACGTTTTTAGATTTAAAAACATAAATAAAATTAGAATGAAAAATCAGTTCTTTACTCTTTTAATATGTATCATTTGTTTGTCTTGTGCAACCAATCCATTTACGGGTAAAAAAACAATGGCCTTTATGCCAAACTCACAGTTGTTACCGATGGCTTTTGCAGAATATGATAAATTTTTATCGGAAAATAAAGTCATAAAAGGGACTCCTGATGCAGAAATGATTACAAGAGTTGGGCAACGAATTTCAGTAGCTGCAGAGCGTTGGTTAGACGCTAACAACCATCAAGGGTATTTAAAAGATTATAAATGGGAATACAATTTAGTGGATGATAAATCAGTGAATGCTTGGTGTATGCCGGGTGGAAAAATTGTGTTTTATACAGGCATTTTACCAATTGCTAAAAATGAAGCTGGTATTGCCGCTATTATGGGGCATGAGGTCGCTCATGCTTTAGCCAACCATGGTCAGCAACGTATGAGTGCGGGAATGATTCAACAAGGGGTAGGAGCGGGCGTTGCAATTGCCACCAAAGACAAAAGTGATTCAGAACAGGAAATCTGGATGCAAGCATTTGCCGTAGGTTCATCTGTCGGAGGAATGTTGCCATTTAGTCGATCTCATGAAACAGAGGCAGATGAAATCGGTTTATACCTAACCGCTATTGCGGGTTACAATCCAGATGAAGCTTCGTTATTATGGGAACGAATGAAAGCAAATAGTGGCGGTAAAAGTCCTCCTGAATTTTTAAGCACGCATCCATCCAATGATTCTCGAATCTCCAATTTGAGATCATTGTCGGCAAAGGCAAAAGAAGAAGCTGCCAAATTTGGAGTGACATCTTTTAGATAATATTGACTTTAGAGTTGAATTAAATCATTAAATTGGTTGCTGCTAAACTAACTAAGCAACTTTTTTATGAAAAAATTTAAAAAAGGAAGCAAGCAGCTAACCAAAGCTTGGGCTTTCTATGATTGGGCAAACTCGGTCTATCCTCTCGTAATTAGTACCGCTGTTTTTCCAATTTATTACAGTAGTTTGACAAGTTCATTTGCAAATGAAGCTGGAGATATTTCTTATTTAGGGATGCTCTGGAATCCAACTACTTTATACGATTATACATTATCATTTTCATTTTTAATAGTGGCCTGTTGTTCACCAATTTTATCTGCTATTGCCGATTACATGGGTAATAAATTAAAATTTTTAAAATTCTTTTGCTTCTTGGGAGCCGTCTCTGTTATGTGTCTTTTCTTTTTTACAGGTCCTGAAACTTTGTGGGTAGCACTCACATTTACCATTTTGGCAAGTATTGGTTTTTGGGGGAGTTTGGTGTTTTATAATGCCTATTTGCCAGAAGTTGCCTTTCCAGAACAACAAGATAAAGTCAGTGCACAAGGATTTATTTACGGATATATAGGTTCTGTATTATTGCTCGTTTTTAGTCTTTTTATGGTTGAAAAACCAGAGTGGTTTGGAATTACAGACCCTACCTTAGCGCCTCGTATTACGTTTTTAATGGTTGGTATTTGGTGGGTTGGTTTTGCTCAGTTTACGTATCGCCGTTTACCAAACAACGTTTATAACCACAAACCAGAAAAAGATTTTATTTGGAAAGGGCTTAAAGAATTAAAGACTGTTTTTAAAGAATTGGTCAATTACCTTCAGCTTAAATATTTTTTAGTATCTTTTTTCTGTTTTAGTGTAGGAGTTCAAACCATTGTGTTAATGGCAGGGATTTTTGGGAGTAATGAACTTGGATTGCCAACATCAAACTTGATTCTTACCATCATTCTCGTGCAATTAGTTGCTATTTTGGGTGCTTATTTATTCTCAAGATTATCAACAAAAATCGGTAATATCAGGACTTTAAAACTAACCCTTATGATATGGGGCGGTGTTTGTTTTTTAGCCTTTTCTTTAGATAAGAGTCAAGCAAATGTTGATTATTACTTTTATGGTTTGGGTATTATGTTAGGGTTTGTGTTGGGCGCGACGCAGTCTATAGGACGTTCGACCTATTCAAAGTTGTTGCCAGATACGCACGACCATGCGACGTATTTTAGTTTTTATGACGTTACTGAAAAATTAGCGATTGTATTAGGGATGTTTGTGTTTGGGTTCCTTATATATCTAACCGATTCTATGCAATATTCTGTGCTGTTCTTGGCGCTCTTTTTTGCAATTGCTTATGTTGTCTTAAACCGCATCAAAGCGACCGAACATGTTAATTAATTTCTTATTAACAGCGTCAAAACTTAAATTGGCATAACAATTGAATTTTAATTGATGTAACTAAAGGCTATACTCTGTTAAAAGAAGAGGCTTTAAGTTTTAAATAAACTATTAATATCAAATCAGTTCTGTTTTATGACAGAATGACCTAATATACCTATGAGCAAATCAAAATTTACAATGCTTGACAGTTTGTCATTACAAGACTTTGACGAAAATTCAGAGTTAATTCCTCTGATGACCACAGAAGACGAAGAAGCCATAAAAAATGAATCACTTCCAGAAACGATTTCAATTCTCTCCTTACGGAATACCGTTTTATTTCCTGGAGTCGTCATCCCTATTACGGCCGGTCGCGATAAGTCCATTCAATTAATAAATGAAGCCAATTCTGGCTCCAAAGTTATCGGAGTAGTTTCTCAAAAAGATGAAACTGTTGAAGACCCATCAATTGACGATATCTATTCAACTGGAACTGTAGCACGTATTTTAAAAGTTCTTAAAATGCCAGACGGTAATACAACTGTAATCATTCAAGGGAAAAAGCGATTTCAAATTACCGAAATGGTTTCTGAGACGCCTTATATGGTTGCTAAAATTCAAGATGTTCCAGAAATCAGTCCGATAGGAACTACAGAATTTCCAGCTATTATTGAGTCGATTAAAGACCTAGCGCTTCAAATCATTAAACAAAGTCCAACCATCCCTAGTGAAGCTTCTTTTGCGATTAAAAACATTGAAAGCAGTTCGTTTTTAATCAACTTTGTATCTTCTAACATGAATTTATCAGTAGTTGAAAAACAAAAACTATTAGAGATTAATGATCTTCAAGAACGTGCATTACTTACATTAAAGCACATGAATATTGAGTTCCAACGTTTAGAGCTTAAAAATGATATTCAATCCAAGGTGCAGAGTGATATGAACCAACAACAGCGTGAGTATTTCTTACAACAGCAAATCAAAACTATTCAAGAAGAATTGGGTGGAGTGAGCTATGAAGAGGAAATTGAAGAAATGAAAGCACGTGCTCTTAAAAAGAAATGGAACAAAAAGGTAGAAGCACATTTTAATAAAGAAATTGGAAAACTGCAACGAATGAACCCACAAGTTGCGGAGTATTCAATTCAACGAAATTATTTAGATTTATTTTTAGATTTGCCATGGAATTCTTTCAGTAAAGATAATTTTGATTTGAAACGCGCCCAAAAAATATTGGATCGTGATCATTTTGGTTTAGAAGAAGTCAAACGTCGAATTATTGAATATTTGGCAGTTTTGAAACTTAGAAAAGATATGAAATCTCCGATTCTTTGTCTTTATGGCCCTCCCGGAGTTGGTAAAACATCTTTAGGGAAGTCCATTGCAGAGGCATTGGGAAGAGAATATATACGTATTTCCTTAGGGGGTCTTAGAGATGAAGCTGAAATTAGAGGTCATAGAAAAACATATATTGGGGCTATGCCAGGAAGAATTCTACAAAGCCTAAAAAAAGCAGGAACTTCCAATCCTGTTTTTGTGTTGGATGAAATTGATAAACTTTCGAGTTCCAATCAAGGAGACCCATCTTCTGCAATGTTGGAAGTTTTAGACCCTGAACAGAATTCGGAGTTTTATGACAACTTTTTAGAAATGGGATATGACCTTTCTAAAGTGATGTTTGTAGCCACATCTAACAGTCTTAATACCATACAGCCAGCACTTTTAGATCGTATGGAAATTATCAACGTGAGTGGCTATACGATTGAAGAAAAGGTTCAAATTGGTAAAAAATACTTATTGCCTAAGCAAATCAAAGAACATGGAATGAAAGCTTCTGATCTCAAAATCGCACAACCTCAGTTAGAGAAAATTGTGGAAGGTTATACAAGAGAATCGGGGGTTCGTGGACTTGAAAAACAAATTGCAAAAATGGTGCGTTATGCCGCCAAAAACATTGCGATGGAAGAATCTTATGATGTTAAGGTTTCAAATGACGCAATAATTGAAGTTTTAGGCAGTCCAAAACTAGAACGTGAGAAGTATGAAAACAATGATGTAGCAGGGGTAGTAACAGGACTGGCATGGACACGTGTTGGCGGAGATATTTTATTTATTGAATCCATTTTATCTAAAGGTAAAGGAGGTTTAAATATCACTGGAAATTTAGGTAAAGTAATGAAAGAATCGGCTACCATTGCGATGGAATATATTAAAGCAAATGCGGATTTATATGCTTTGAAACCTGAAGTTTTTGATAGTTATAATGTTCATATTCATGTCCCTGAAGGTGCCACTCCAAAAGATGGTCCTAGTGCAGGTATTACCATGTTAACGTCTTTAGTGTCTTTATTTACTCAGAAAAAAATAAAGAAAAGTTTAGCTATGACAGGTGAAATTACGTTGCGAGGAAAAGTACTTCCTGTGGGAGGTATCAAAGAGAAAATTTTAGCAGCAAAACGCGCCAAAATTAAAGAGATTATTCTTTCAAAAGAAAATAAAAGTGATATTGAAGATATCAACCAATCCTATCTAAAAGGACTGACGTTTCATTTTGTTTCTGAAATGAGTGAAGTCATTGATATAGCGATTACAAATCAAAAAGTCAAAAACGCAAAAACGCTGTAAATTTTAATATTAGAGCTTTGCTCAAAATAAACTCTTCTAATATCCGTTTTAGAACTGATTTATATATTTTTGCATTCGAATGAGGATAGTGTTGATATTTTTTTTAGTTATGTGTAGTGGTACATCCGCCTATGCGCAATTAGGAGGCGAATCTACTTACCAATTTCTAAATCTTATATCCTCACCACGTCAAGCTGCTTTAGGAGGTAAATCTATTACCAATGTAGATTATGATGTCACGCAAGCATTATACAATCCTGCGACTATTAACGTAGATATGGACAACCAATTGGCAGTCAATTACTCGAGTTATCTAGGAGATATTAGCTACGGTACTGCGGCATATGCATATACATGGGATCGGAGAATACAAACCTTCCATATAGGAATGACTTATGTGAATTATGGCAGTTTTGATGGTTATGATGAAAATGGGATACGTACAGGAGAATTCACAGGAAATGAAGCTGCTTTTTCTGTGGGATATGCCACTCAAATTGGTTATTCAGATTTTTATGTTGGTACAAATCTTAAGTTGATATCTTCAAAATTAGAACGATATAGCTCCTTTGGAATTGCTGCAGATATTGGCTTTATTTATGTCAATGAATATTTGGATTTTAATGCAGCATTAGTGATTCGTAATTTTGGAATGCAATTGACAACTTATGCAGGTTTGAAAGAAAAGTTACCTTTTGAAATTGATCTTGGATTTTCTCAGAAACTTGAAAATGTTCCATTAAGGTGGCATGTGACACTTGAAAATTTACAACAATGGCCCATAGCCACCGAAAATCCAGCTCGTGCTACCACCGACTTAAATGGAACTCAAACACCTGAAGAAGTAGGATTTTTTAGCAATATAATACGACATACCATCCTTGGAATGGAGTTATTTCCTGATAAAGGATTTAACATTCGATTGGGTTACAGTTTTAGAAGAGCAGCAGAGTTAAAAATATTAGAACAACGAAACTTTTCGGGTCTTTCTTTTGGAGTTGGCTTGAAATTTAATAAATTGAGATTTAGTTACACCCATGCACGTTATTCATCGGCAGCAAACACCAGTTTTCTGGGATTACAAATAAATTTACAATAGTGAAAAAAATAACGATAGCCATTGACGGTTTTTCTTCCACAGGGAAGAGTACGCTTGCCAAACAATTGGCTCAAAAACTACAATATGTATATGTAGATTCTGGTGCAATGTACCGTGCAGTTGCATTATATACTTTACAACAGAACTTAATTCAAGACACGATTTTAGATTCAGAAACTCTTATCAATCATTTGCCGTCCGTAAAAGTAACATTTCAATACAACGAATCTTTAAAAGCATCGGAGATTTACTTAAATGGTGAGAATGTCAATACAGAAATTAGAAGTATGCAGGTTTCAAATGCCGTCAGTAGAGTCGCAACAGTTCCTGAAGTTCGCCAACAACTAGTAGCCTTACAGCAACAAATGGGAACTCATAAAGGGATCGTCATGGACGGAAGAGATATAGGCACTGTGGTTTTTCCTGATGCCGAATTGAAACTGTTTATGACTGCTTCTGCTGACACTCGAGCCCAACGTCGTTATGACGAACTGATAGGGTTGGGGACAGACGTTACTTTTGAAGCTGTTCTAGAAAATATTACATCACGAGATCATCTTGATTCTACCAGAGAAGATTCTCCACTTTTTAAAGCGACTGATGCCGTTGAGATTGACAATTCAAACCTAAGTTTAGACGAACAATTTGATAGGGTACTAGCTTTAGTGCAATCAAAATTATAGTACATATAATTTCTCTCTTAAAAACAGATAAGAAATCATTTGGATACATTAGAGAATAGTCGTAACATTGCACTCCTTTTAGCAAATAATAGATTCAGTAAAAGGGATTAACTTTAATTAATAACGCTTTTATAGAAGGGCTTAATCGAATCTAACTTCTGTAAAATACAAATTTTTAAACAGCCATGGCTGAAGAAAAAAATACAAATGTGGAAGAAATTACTGCAGAAACTACCGCAGTAGAAACGCCACAAGTAAACGAAGCTCAAGCAAATCCTGAGCAATTCCTAAAAGATTTTAACTGGCATAATTACGAAGAAGGTATCGATCCTGTGGACGATGCTAAACTCGATGAATTTGAGAAGCTAGTTGCAAGTAACTTTGTAGATACACTTGATGATCAAGTAGTTGAAGGGACTGTAATTCATATTTCTGATCGCGATGCGATTATTGATATCAATGCAAAATCTGAAGGCGTTATTTCATTAAATGAATTTCGTTACAATCCAAACCTTGCAATTGGAGACAAAGTAGAAGTTTTAATTGATGTGCGTGAAGATGCAACAGGTCAATTAGTTCTATCTCACCGTAAGGCTAGAGTTATCAAAGCATGGGATCGTGTGATCGCTGCGAATGAAACTGGAGAAATTGTAAATGGTTTTGTAAAATGTCGTACGAAAGGTGGTATGATTGTCGATGTATTTGGTATTGAAGCATTCTTACCAGGATCACAAATTGATGTGAAGCCAATTAGAGATTACGATCAGTATGTCAACAAAACAATGGAATTCAAAGTGGTTAAAATCAACCACGAATTCAAAAATGTTGTTGTTTCGCACAAAGCGCTTATTGAAGCGGATATCGAAATCCAGAAAAAAGAAATTATCAGTCAACTAGAAAAAGGTCAAGTTCTTGAAGGTGTGGTTAAAAACATCACGTCTTACGGAGTCTTTATGGATCTTGGTGGTGTTGACGGTTTAGTTCATATTACAGACCTTTCTTGGTCAAGAATCAATCATCCAAGTGAGATTGTAGAACTGGATCAAAAACTAAACGTTGTAATCCTTGACTTTGATGAAAACAAATCAAGAATTCAATTAGGTCTTAAACAATTAAGTAAACACCCATGGGATGCCCTTGGTGAAGATGTTAAAATTGGAGACGAAATTGAAGGTAAAGTTGTAGTCATTGCTGATTACGGTGCGTTTATCGAAGTAGTAGAAGGAGTAGAAGGCTTAATTCACGTTTCTGAAATGTCTTGGTCTACACACTTACGTTCTGCACAAGATTTCGTTAAAGTAGGCGATAAAATTAAAGCTCAGATCTTAACTTTAGATAGAGAAGATCGTAAAATGTCATTAGGTATCAAGCAATTGTCTGCAGATCCTTGGACAGATATTACTTCTAAATTCCCTGTTGCTTCTAAGCACACTGGAATTGTAAGAAACTTCACAAACTTTGGTGTTTTTGTTGAATTAGAAGAAGGTATTGATGGATTAATTTACATCTCTGATTTATCTTGGACTAAGAAAGTAAAACATCCAAGCGAATTTTGTGCTATAGGAGATAATTTAGAAGTTGTGGTTCTTGAATTAGACGTTGAAGCTAGAAAATTAAGCTTAGGTCACAAACAAACAACTGATAACCCTTGGGATAAATATCAAACTGAATTTGCATTAAACACTAAGCATACAGCTTCTATTGAAGAGATTGTAGACAAGGGTGCGACTGTAAAATTCAACGAAGATGTTGTAGCATTTGTTCCTTCACGTCATCTTGAAAAAGAGGATGGAACGAAGCTCAAAAAAGGAGAAGAAACTGAGTTTGTAATCATTGAATTCAATAAAGAATTTAAACGTGTTGTAGCTTCTCATACGGCTCTTTTTAAAGCAGAAGAAGTGAAGCATGTCAAAGCAGCTGTTAAAAAAGCAGCTAGTAGCGCAGCAGAAGCTAAACCTACTTTAGGGGATGCCAATGATGCTTTACAAGCA
>Ga0209771_1002758_pt1 | contig 10393 bp, 9 predicted proteins | sample SaaInl59LU_5_DNA_FD_184639 | JGI IMG/M metagenome (GOLD analysis project Ga0209771, IMG submission 184639) | Marine microbial communities from expanding oxygen minimum zones in the Saanich Inlet - ESP_59LU_5_DNA (SPAdes) (version 2) | ecosystem: Environmental > Aquatic > Marine > Intertidal zone ...
TTCACTTGTTTGACCGTTACGCAGCTGGTGAACTGGCAATCCTAGTTCATGTCGACTTCGCTGACGACTCAACCAAAGAAGATATACACGAATTACAGATGTTGGTCTCGTCTGCTGGAGTAACAGCAGCTGAGGTCATCACTGGTTCTAGAGCATCCCCACACCCTAAGTATTTTGTTGGATCAGGTAAAGCTGAAGAAATTGCTGCCGCCGTGCAAGCCTTCGAAGCTAATGTGGTTATTTTTAACCATGCACTATCTCCATCTCAAGAACGTAACCTGGAAGCACTGTGCCAATGTCGAGTCATCGATAGAACAGGGCTTATTTTAGATATTTTTGCCCAGCGTGCGCGTACCCATGAAGGTAAATTGCAAGTTGAATTAGCCCAGTTACGGCATATTTCAACACGATTAATTCGTGGTTGGACTCACTTAGAGCGCCAAAAAGGGGGGATAGGTTTACGTGGACCAGGTGAAACCCAACTAGAAAGTGATCGTCGTTTGTTACGAGCGCGGATCAAGACGATATTAAAGCGTCTAGAAAAAGTACAAAAGCAACGAGAGCAAGGCCGCCGTTCACGCAAGCGCAATGAAATTCCCACTATTTCACTAGTGGGTTACACCAATGCCGGTAAATCAACGTTATTTAATACCATTACTAATGCCAATGTGTATGCTGCGGATCAACTGTTTGCGACACTCGATCCAACATTACGTAAAATCGAGTTGACAGACGTAGGTACTGCTATTTTAGCTGATACAGTCGGGTTTATCCGACATTTACCTCATGACCTTATTGCAGCATTTAAAGCAACCTTACAGGAAACGCAAGAGGCTGATTTATTAGTGCACGTGGTTGATTATGCCGATGATCAATACAGCGATAATATGGCTCAGGTCAACGATGTGTTAACTGAGATCGATGCTGATGAAATACCTCAATTAATTATTTGTAACAAAATAGATCGTCTTGAAGGTGTTACACCCCGAATCGACTATGATGAAGAAGGACGCCCACTGCGTGTATGGATTTCTGCACAGAAAGGGTTAGGGGTTGATTTATTACAAAAAGCCCTTACTGAATGTTTAGTACAAACAATGAAAATTCAAACCTTGAATATCCCGCCAAGTGACGGCAGAATAAGAGGGGTATTGTATGACTATCATTGTATTACGCAGGAACATTACGACGAAGAAGGCAACTGGATCGTCTCCATACGCTTACCTTTAACCGTGTGGAATCAGCTTGATAAGCGCTATGACGGTGCATTTTCGCAGTGCGATATGCCAAATGATGAATAAAAATAACAGATAAAAAAGACTTTTTACGCTTTTATATCGTATAGATAATGAATTTATAATTTTAACGGAGTGTAGACATGGCTTGGAATGAGCCCGGTGGTAATAATAACGACCCGTGGAAAAACAAAGGCGGCCGCGATCAAGGTCCCCCTGATTTAGATGATGTATTCAAAAACTTATTTGGTAGATTTTCTAAATCTGGTGGCGGCAATGGCAGCGGCAGTGGCGGTTCATCTTCTAATTTAGGTGGCATTGGCTTATCTTTGATTATCGGTATTATGGTAATCGTATGGGTGATCAGTGGTTTCTATACTATCCGTGAAGCTGAGCGTGGTGTGGTCTTACGTTTTGGTGAGTACAGCAAACTTGTCGACCCCGGTTTGCAATGGAAGCCAACGTTTATTGACCAAGTAACCCCCATTGACGTGCAGTCTATCCGTGATCAATCTTCTGCTGGCTCTATGCTGACTCAAGATGAAAACGTAGTTCGCGTTCAAATGGAAATGCAATATCGTGTTGTTGATCCTAAGAAATTTATTTTCTCGGTTGTCAATCCTGAACAAAGCTTATCGCAAGCTTTGGATAGTGCAATCCGATATGTTGTAGGTCATTCACAAATGGATGATGTCCTAACCTCTGGTCGTGAAGTTGCGCGTCAGCGAGTATGGGAAGAATTGCAGGATATCATCGGGCCATACGATATGGGCGTATCTATCATCGATATGAACTTCAAGGACGCACGTCCACCAGAAGAAGTGAAAGATGCATTTGATGATGCTATTTCGGCACAAGAAGATGAAATTCGTTTCATCCGTGAAGCTGAAGCCTATGCGCGTGAAATAGAACCGCGTGCACGTGGTCAAGTTAACCGCATGAATGAAGAATCTACAGCATATAAACAACGCGTTACCTTAGAAGCACAAGGTGAAGTGTCACGTTTTGAAGAACTACTTCCACAGTACGAAGCTGCACCTGAAGTGACTCGTCAACGTATCTATCTAGAGACGATGGAAGAGTTATTCAGTAACACAAGTAAGATTATGGTTGATAACCAAAACGGCGGCGGTAGCATGATGTATTTACCATTAGATAAAATAATGGAACGCCAAAATACTAATTCGAATATGTCGTTGCCTACGAATACAACGCAGAATGCTTTAGACGGATTAAGAAATGCAGCTACCCCTGATGCCAATGGTAATTCACGACCAACGAGTAATATCCGTGGCACTAATTCAAGAACTGGGAGATAAGTGATGAAAAATATAATTATAGCTATCATTGTTATCTTAGGTGTTTTAGCGTCAGGTTCATTGTTTGTTGTAAAAGAAGGCACTCGTGCGATTGTCATCCAATTTGGTAAAGTCCAAAAGGATAGCGGTACCGAAATCACTAAAGTATTTGCCCCAGGTTTATATTTTAAAGTGCCTTTCATTGATACCGTGCGTCACTTAGATGCACGTGTACAAACATTAGATGATGCGCCTGATCGTTTTGTTACTTCTGAGAAAAAAGATTTAATTGTTGATTCATATGTGAAATGGCGGATTAATGACTTTGAGCGTTACTACCTATCTACTGGTGGTAATCGTTTACAAGCTGAAGCGCTGTTAAAGCAAAAAGTTAACAACGGTCTGCGCTCTGAGTTTGGTACGCGTACTATTCCACAAATTGTTTCTGGTGAACGTTCAGAGTTAATGAACGAAGCTATGGAGCAAGCCTCTGAAAGTTCTGATGAACTAGGTATTGAGATTGTAGATGTTCGTGTGAAGCAAATTAATTTGCCACTTGAAGTATCTAACTCAATATTCCAACGGATGCGTGCGGAACGTGCTGCTGTTGCTCGTGAACATCGCTCAGAAGGTCAAGAACAAGCGGATATGATTCGTGCAGGCATGGATGCTCGAGTGACAATTATGCTTGCTGATGCGGAGCGCAAAGCCCGTCAGTTACGTGGCCAAGGTGATGCAGAAGCTGCATCTATCTATGCGAACACTTACTCCAAAAATCCAGAGTTTTATAGCTTCTTGCGTTCGATGGATGCATACCGTAGCAGCTTTAACTCTAAACAAGATGTATTGATTGTTGACCCAAGCTCTGATTTCTTCAATTATTTGAATAATCAAGATGGGATTAGAAAATAATAGTTAATTTTCTTTAAGCAAGTCAGTAACCCTTTCCAAACCCCTTTAATAAGTGATTATTAAAGGGGTTTGTGCTATTGTTTTGGGTAAAATAATAAGAGGAATAACGCATTATGGCTGAAAATTCACATTCAACGGCATCGGGTCCATCTCCTTCACAGCCACCTCAATCAGGTTGGTTTGCTCGTTTTCTAAATAGTGTAGAGTTTTTAGGGAATCTTCTCCCTCATCCCGTCACGCTGTTCGCGATATTATCTATTTTTATTGTCCTGTTAAGCGGCCTATTAGGCATGTTTGATATTGCGGTTATTGACCCTCGTCCTGAAGGGGCCAAAGGTCGTGAAGCGGATGGCATGATTGAAGTTATTTCACTCATGAGCGCAGAAGGATTACAAAAAATTGTCACGGGATTAGTGACTAATTTCACTGGTTTTGCGCCACTAGGCACTGTGCTAGTGGCGTTGTTAGGTGTGTCTGTAGCTGAACATAGTGGCTTGTTGTCGACTATTTTACGTTCATTAGTGCTTAATGCTCCGCGACAAATGGTCACGTTCATTATTGTTTTTGCAGGGATCATTTCCAATACCGCTTCAGAGTTAGGGTATGTCGTATTAATTCCACTTGCTGCCATGATATTTCATTCATTGGGGCGCCATCCGTTAGCGGGATTAGCGGCAGCGTTTGCTGGCGTATCGGCTGGGTATTCAGCTAATTTGTTGTTAGGTACGATTGATCCGTTATTAGCTGGTATAACGACACCAGCGGCACAAATGATTGATCCAGATTACATCGTAGGCCCGGAAGCCAATTATTATTTGATGTTTGTCAGTACTTTTTTTGTTGCAGCGATGGGCTATGCGGTTACTGAATACATAGTTGAACCTCGCTTAGGCAAATACAATCCGTCTGATGCGCCAGAAACGTTAGATCAGCCTACATTAGCAGCGCCGACACCCAAAGAACGCCATGCAATGAAAATGGCAGGTTGGTCATTTTTACTATTAGCAGGAATATTAGCCCTGACGATAGTGCCAGAATGGGGCATTTTACGACACCCTGAGACAAACGCTGTCACTGGCTCGCCATTTTTAAAAGGTATCGTTGCGTTCATTTTTATAACCTTTGCTATCCCCGGATTTGTCTATGGAAAATATGCTGGCACTATGCACAATGACCGTGATGTCATTGATGCGATGGCTAAAAGTATGAGCACTATGGGGCTTTATATTACATTGGTATTTTTTGCTGCGCAGTTTGTGGCATTTTTCAAATGGACTAATTTAGGAACCGTCCTTGCTGTAAAAGGAGCGGCTGCCATTCAAGCTGTTGGCTTTGATGGTCCAGAAATTTTCATTTTGTTTATTCTGATGTGTGGGGTTGTCAACCTATCATTAGGCAGTGCGTCCGCGCAGTGGGCTGTGACAGCACCAATATTTGTGCCTATGTTAATGTTAGTGGGGTATTCACCAGAAGTGATCCAAGCAGCTTACCGTATCGGTGATTCAGTAACAAACGTCATATCACCAATGATGAGTTACTTTGGGTTGATCCTTGCGATGGCTGTTAAATATAAAAAAGATACCGGGATGGGGACTATGATTGCGATGATGTTGCCATATTCAATGGTATTTATAGTGGGCTGGACCTTATTATTTTATATTTGGGTATTTGCCTTAGGTTTACCGGTTGGTTTTGGTACACCGACATATTATGTGCCATGAGACGCGTAATATACTTAATAGAACGTAAATAAAACTAAGCCAAAATACAATAAATAACGTATTTGGTAGACTGAGTTTAATCATATAATGTTGTGGGATAATTAATTTATGAAGTACACATCCAATTCGGTGTTTACCCATTCACAAACAGACAAAATAGGCATATTGGTCAGTAATTTAGGCACGCCTGAAGCGCCAACCAAGCAAGCCCTCAAACCGTATTTAAAGCAATTTTTATCGGATCCTCGTGTGGTTGAAGTCCCCAAATTGATTTGGTGGTGTATTTTAAACCTAATTATCCTACAAATTCGTCCTAAGCGTTCCGCCGCTGCGTATGCAACAGTGTGGACCGAAGATGGCTCACCATTGTTAACTCATACTAAAAACCAAGCAAAGGCGTTGCAGGCCAAGTTTGATGCGCATAGTCCGGGTAAATACATTGTTGGCTATGCAATGCGCTATGGTCAGCCAAGTGTTGAAAATGCCATGAATCAATTATTAGAACAAGGCGCTCGAAAAGTCGTTGTATTACCTTTGTACCCACAATATTGTGCGTCTACCAGTGGTTCTACATTTGATGCGCTGGCGAATGATTTTACGAAGCGTCGTTGGTTGCCTGATTTACGTTTTATTTCCCATTATCACGATGATGCTCGTTATATTAGTTGTTTGGCTGATAGTATTAACACTCATTGGGCTAAACACGGTCGTACCGATAAGTTAATTTTTTCATATCATGGGATCCCAAAACGTTATTTATTAAATGGCGACCCTTATCACTGTGAATGCTACAAAACGACGCGTTTAGTTGCAGAAGCACTTGGTCTAAAAGCCGATGAATACATGACGACCTTCCAGTCTCGCTTTGGTCGTGAAGAATGGCTCACTCCTTACACTGATGAAACATTAAAATTGTTGCCACAACAAGGTGTGCATTCCTTGCAAGTCATCTGTCCTGGCTTTAGCTCAGATTGTTTAGAAACAATCGAAGAGATTGGTGAAGAAAATCGTGAATATTTCATGGAAAGTGGAGGTAAAGAGTACCAATATATTCCTTGTCTTAACTCAGATGATGCACACATTGAGATGCTATTTAATTTACTTCAAGATAATCTATACGGCTGGGATGTGGAACAAGATATGTCTGTTCGAGCTGCTGAAGCAGCCAAATTAAATGCCCCAGTTTAAGTACCACAAGGAATAGGAATGCAAGCACCCAAGGAACTCAAGCAAGCCCAAGATATCGCTAATCTACTTGATATGGCAGTTAAGATCCCATTTATTGGGGTCAGAGTCGGATTAGATTTTTTGGTCGGTCTCATTCCGGTTTTGGGTGATACCATTATGTTGTTAGCGAGTTTACGGATTGTACATTTAGCAGATAAAATGAGCGTGCCTGCTGATATTAGAAAGTTAATGCTGCGCAATGCACTGTTAGATTATGGACTTGGCTTTATTCCTATTGTTGGGGATATTGTGGATGTGTTTTATAAAGCAAACATTAAAAATGTGCGGTTGATGGAACGTTGGTGGATCACTGAAAATAAAGGTGCAGTAGATGCCCACACCCAAGCGTTATTAGCTGATTGGGAAGCGCATTAATTAGTCTGATGACTATGGGCTTTCAGTCTATCTAAGGTGTTCACCGATAAAGCGGATTCTGATGTGGCTTCCAAAATCACAGGTGGCGCAACACCTGCTTGATCAGCTTGTGCCCATCGCATTGCACACAAACACCATTTATCGCCAGCAACCAAGCCTTTAAACTGATAAGCAGGGTTTGGGGTGATTAGGTCGTTGCCTATTCGTTGCTGCATCAATAAAAATTCATCCGTCATAATCGCACATACAGAATGATTACCTCTATCGGATGAGATGACGCTGCAGTAGCCATCTCGTTGAAATCCAGTCCCAGCGCAACATGGGATTAATGGCTCACCTAAAACATTTAACTCTGGCATATATGTTCCTTTAAACTTAATAGAATTTAACACATCAATCTATATAGCCCATTATTACGTATAAGGTTCAATCGACCAACCACATCAAGATATTCACAGAGAATTTAATGTTAGATAAAAGTCAGTTAAACGGCACGATCAGTTCGACCCTCAATCCAGAAGAAATCGCCAAGTTTGATAGTTTAGCAGAACAATGGTGGGATCCGATTGGTAAATATGGTCAAGCTATCGCTTTTAATCATGCCAGATTAGCATACTTTACGACTCATATAGGTGCGCATTTTGAAATCGATTTACGCTTCAAGCCGCAACCTAATGCCAATTTATGGCAGCTATACGACTTAGGCGCCCCATTCCAAGGCTTATCTGTACTTGATGTTGGCTGTGGCGGAGGATTAGTGTCTGAGCCCTTAGCTCGCCTTGGCGCACAAGTTACCGGCATTGACGCATCTGCCATGAGTATTAATGTTGCCAAGCGTCACGCCACAAACACAGGTACGGAAGTTGATTATCAACATAAGTTAGCAGAAGAGGTGGTGGCATCTGGCCAGCAATTCGATGTGGTGATAAATGCTGAAGTGGTTGAACATGTAGCAGACCAAGCTGAGTTAATCGCCCAATGTGCTAAGTTAGTTAAACCGGGTGGAATGCTTATTTTAGCGACGTTAAACCGAACTTTGACGGCGTATGTATTTGCGATTGTTGGGGCTGAATATATGCTAAGGTATTTACCGGTTGGTACTCATAGTTGGCGTAAATTTGTCAAACCCAGTGAATTGGTGACTTGGACCCAAGCTGCTAATTGTCATTTAACTCACGAAACCGGTATGAAGTTTAATGTACTGAGTAAACAATGGCGCTATAGTGATAGTATGGCAATTAATTATGTACAGTGTTTTACTAAGAAGCTGTAACAAAGGGCTATATCAAAGGACTGTAATACAGGACTGTTAAATGAAAATATATGATACTAAAACCGCCCCGACCCCAAGACGCGTTAGGATGTTTCTAGCGGAAAAAGGCATTGAAGTCGACTATGTACAAATTGATATTGTCGGTGGCGAAAACCTTTCTGCTGAAATGAGAGCTAAAAACCCACTAGGTAAAGTCCCTATTTTAGAATTAGATGACGGTACCTGTATTAGTGAGGCAAATGCGATTTGTCAGTATTTTGAAGCATTACAGCCAGAACCTGCGTTATATGGTCACGATCCTTTAAGTAAAGGGATCATTGCCCAGTGGCAACAACGCGCTGAGTTATATTTATTTATGCAGGTTGGGATGTGTTTTCAACATTCGACCGGGTATTTCAAAGACCGCATGAACCCGATACCTGAGTTTGGCAAAGAAGCGGGGCTAAATGCAAAAAAATTTATGCATCTGCTTGATCAACATTTAGCAGAAAACCACTATCTAGCGGGTGAACAATTCAGTGTTGCTGACATAACTGCATTTACTGCGATTGATTTTGCCCGTGTGGTGAAGATTAGGATCTTACCTGAACAAGTCAATCTAACGCGTTGGTATGATGAAATAAAGCAACGGCCTAGCGCTCAGACCGATTAACTTCATATATCGACTTAGGTAACGCTCCACTGGGTAGATTATTGGTTGTTACTAGTCACGCCAGCGTTTAGTGATATCGTCGTAGGCATCAATGCGACGGTCACGAAAATACGGCCATATACGCTTAATATCTTCAGTACGTTGCAAATCAAGATCGACGATTAAATTTTCTGCCCGATCAGTAGAAGCCTGGGCGAGTATTTCTCCTTGTGGGCCTGCAACAAAGCTTGTACCCCAAAATTCAATTCCTTCTTCACCGTTTGGTGATAATTCAAATCCAGTGCGATTAGCTACCACCACAGGGACTGAATTAGCAACAGCATGACTGCGTTGAATGATTTGCCATGCATCACGTTGACGCGCTTGTTCTGCTGGTGTGTCATTTCGATCCCAACCAATTGCCGTTGGGTAAAATAACATCTCCGCACCTGCCATTGCCATTAACCGAGCAGCTTCTGGATACCATTGATCCCAACAGATTAAGACCCCCAGTTTACCGATAGACGTATCGATTGGCGTAAAGCCAAGATCACCTGGAGTAAAATAAAACTTTTCATAAAAACCGGGATCATCCGGGATATGCATTTTGCGATAGATCCCTACAATATCGGCGCTACAGTCGTATACGACAGCGGTGTTGTGATACAAACCGGCAGCACGTTTTTCAAACATAGAAGTGATCAATACAATATTTAATTCAGCGGCTAATGCCCCAAAAAACGTATGTCCTTCACCCTCAATCGGCTCGGCTAAATCAAACACGTCCACATCTTCGGTTTGACAAAAATACAAGGTGCTGTGCAGCTCTTGGAGTAACACGCAGCGACATCCCTCTTGCGCTAACTGGCGAATTTGGGTGGCACTGTCTTGCCAATTAGTGTACTTATCATTCCCTGAAATAGCTTGTTGGACAACGCCAACTCTGACTTTTGATTTAGCTAGTTTAGTTGATTTAGAAGATTGCATAGTTCGCTCTCAATGCTGCCGATGGTGTTATGTGAACACTTACTGGCATGTGGTTTTTTTAAAAATAAGTTATAGTGCTACTACCGTGACTTGTTGTAACGCTTGTGCAATCCAATGCGGCTGAATAACGCCTTGTGGAATCTGCATAGTAATACAATGTAATGAGCCATATTGTCGGATTAATGTTGCACAATTCACTGGAATAATCTGATGATGCGGATAGGCTCGAGCTAACACTGCCATCGCGTCATTATCCTCAGGCACACCATAGACAGGTGCCAATATGAGATCATTAAAAATCAAAAAGTTGGCATAGGATGCGGGTAAGCGTTCGGCACCTGTACCGACATTATCAAGATCGTCAATGCCATCCATAATATGCGGCAACGGCAGTGCGAAAAGCGTATGGTCAGGGAACGCACTGTGTAACTCTTGCGCCATCGCATCAAGTCCGCAAAAATGAGAGTCATCTGGGCGATTGGTTGCTCCCTGATACACGATCCCTTGATGCAACGTAAAACGCGCTAGCGTGTCAATATGACCGTCGGTGTCATCGTTTTCTAAATGACCGTGGTGCAAAATTGTCACTTGCTGAGCGCCTAAATACTCACTAAATAACGCATGATAGTCTTGCTCAGTGAGCTGGGGGTTACGTTTAGGATGCAATAAACATTGTGCAGTGGAAAGTAAGTGACCGTCGCCATCAATTTCTAGTGCACCGCCTTCGACAATTT
>Ga0209771_1002764_pt1 | contig 10372 bp, 9 predicted proteins | sample SaaInl59LU_5_DNA_FD_184639 | JGI IMG/M metagenome (GOLD analysis project Ga0209771, IMG submission 184639) | Marine microbial communities from expanding oxygen minimum zones in the Saanich Inlet - ESP_59LU_5_DNA (SPAdes) (version 2) | ecosystem: Environmental > Aquatic > Marine > Intertidal zone ...
AATTTTCTCTAATGTCGCATTTTGAGTTCCTAATATTTTAGTACCAAAATCTACCATCGTGGTTACTTGATACTCTTCTGATGGCATTAACATAATCTCACTCCCAGTTACTTCATCTTTGTAAGAAATGACTTCTTTTACAATGTATTCTTCAATTTCTTCTTCCAATTCTATGATTCTTGCTTCTTCTAATGCAGCTACAAAAAATTGTGAAGAACCATCCATAATTGGGGGTTCTGAAGCATCCATTTCAATCAAAAGATTTTCAATATCTAAACCAACAGCTGCTGCTAAGACATGTTCTGATGTTTGTATTTCAACACCATTCTTTTTTAAATTTGTACCTCGTTGTGTATTGACAACATATTCTGCTTTTGCTTCTACAGTTGGGGTTCCTTCTAAATCCATACGAACAAACGCAAATCCATGATTTGCAGGCGCTGGTTTAAATGTCATATTCACAGTAACTCCTGTGTGCAAGCCTACTCCTGAAAGTGATATTTCTTTTTGAATAGTTTTTTGTTTTTTACCCATTTTTTTTTGTTTTTTGAGCTTTCAACTCTTTTTCGATTGTATCCATTTTTATTGCCAATTGGGGTAAATTTTTAAAATAAACATAGCTTTTATTATAGTCTTTCGCATTAAAAGCAGGAATCCCATTCACAATGCTATTGTCTTTTATATTTTTGGTAATACCAGCCTTTGCTAATACTTTTACATGATCGCCTATGGACAAATGACCTGAAATACCTACTTGTCCACCAATCATACAATTGGCGCCAATTTTAGTAGATCCAGCTATGCCTGTTTGAGATGCTATAACGGTGTTTTTTCCAATTACTACATTATGAGCAACTTGAACCTGATTGTCTATCTTCACACCTTTTCTAATAATTGTTGATCCAAGAGTTGCTCTGTCTATGGTTGCACCTGCACCAATATCTACTTGATCTTCTATAATTACATTTCCAATTTGTGGGACTGCCTGATATGCTCCATTTTTATCAGGTGCAAAACCAAAACCATCTGCACCAATAATAGCTCCTGCATGAATTTTGCAGTTTTTTCCAATAAGGGTATCGGAGTATATTCTTACACCAGCAAAAAGGGTGCAATTATTGTCAATAATTGTATTGTCACCTATATAAACATTGGGATAAATCTTTACATTATTACCAATTTTTACATCATTTCCAATATAGGAAAATGCACCGATATATTCATCAGATCCAATGGTTGCAGATTCAGAAATATAATGTGGAGACTCTCTTCCAGTCTTATTATTTTTTACAGTATTATAAAACGCCAATAATTTTGAAAACGATTCATAGGCATTTTCTACTTTAATCAAAGTAGCACTTACTTCTCTCTCTGGAATGAAACTCTTATTAACAATAGCAATGGAGGCATTGGTCTCATATAGATAGGAGTTGTATTTTGGATTTGACAAAAAAGTCAAAGAGCCTATTTCTCCTTCTTCTATTTTAGATAATTTTGAAACTTCTTTTGCCGGATTTCCAACAACTTCTCCTTCTAATATCTCCGCTATTTGCTCGGCTGTAAATTTCATAAGGTGCAAAAATATAAAATTTCTTAGGATTGCGCTAATTTCATTTGCTTTGGATAGCAAACAAAGTGTTTAATTACGGGTTTGCTTAATGCTTGTAAATTTAATTGGTCGGATGCTTTTGCAATATCTTTTAATTCTCCATTTTTATTTAAAATTTTAATGGGCATTGACGGATTGTAAGCCTGATTTTGGATTTGCTTTTGAAATACGAAATAACGGGCTTCACTATCTGATAAATTCATCGTCGATTTTAGTTCAGAAATTTTAGCATTAATATCCGCCTCAGAAAAATGTGCTTGTTGGATTTCAACTTTTAATAAATTCCGATCAACTATCATTTTCGACAATAAAGAAAGTACTTTGTCTGAACTGTCTGTCCATTCTTTAATGGCAGACAGAATATCGTAATCATCTAACTTTGAAAATATTTCTAATGTTTCATTTGTAAAGTTTTCTTTTGTAATCTTCGTCGTCAAAAAATAGGTCAATGCGTTGCTTGCAAACAAGTGCTCGCCTTTTTGAGTCAATTCTTTTGCTCTTCTTAAAACATTTACCAGCATGTTCTCTGCAGACAGCCCCGTTTTATGTAAATACACTTGCCAATACATTAGCCTACGTGCAATTAGAAATTTCTCAACAGAATAAATTCCTTTTTGTTCGATGACCAACTCATCATTTACCACATGAATCATTGCAATTAATCTTTCCGAGGAAATATTCCCTTCGGCAACCCCTGTATAAAAGCTATCCCTTTTTAAATAATCCAACCGATCAATATCTAATTGACTGGAAATTAACTGATTTAAGAATTTACGAGGATACTTTCCTTCGAAAACACGGATTGCCATTGTAAGTTGACCGTTAAATTCTGTATCCAATTTTTTCATGAATTTCAGCGATATTTCTTCATGAGAAATACCCTCAACAATACTATGTTCCAATGCATGAGAAAAAGCACCATGGCCAATATCATGTAACAATATGGCAATATATAGAGCATTTGCTTCCTCATTAGAAATTTCAATTTCTTTGAAACGCAATACTTGTACTGCTTTTTGCATTAGATGCAAACAACCAATTGCATGATGAAAACGGGTGTGATTTGCCCCAGGGTACACCATGTTGGAAAAGCCCATTTGAGAAACTCTTCGCAATCTTTGAAAATAGGGATGCTCTATAATGTCGAATATTAATGAATTCGGAATGTTCGTAAATCCGTAAATAGGATCGTTTAAAATTTTTAATTTATTTGATTTCAATATTTTAATTCGATTGATTCTACGGCAAAATACAAACAATTGTTTAGAACTTAATTTTATTGGCAATATTTTATCATTTTAAAGCCGAGAAACCTGTAACAATTGAATACTTTTATCGTTAGAGTTTTAAATTGATAGCTTATGACAACAATAAAGATTTTATGGGTAGATGATGAAATAGATTTATTAAAGCCACATATTTTATTTTTAGAACGAAAAAACTATGAGGTGACCCGTTGCACAAACGGTGCAGATGCAATAAATTTAGTAGATCATAAAAATTTTGATATTGTTTTTTTAGATGAAAACATGCCTGGACTTTCTGGATTAGCAACCCTTTCTGAAATCAAACAGAAACAGCCAAATTTGCCGATTGTAATGATTACAAAAAGCGAAGAAGAATATATTATGGAGGAGGCGATTGGCTCTAAAATTACGGATTACTTAATTAAACCCGTCAATCCCAATCAAATCTTACTTACTTTAAAGAAAAATTTAGACCATTCGCGGCTTGTTTCTGAAAAAACAACTTCCAACTATCAGCAAGAATTTAGGAAAATTGCAATGGATTTGGCAATGGTCAATTCCTATGAAGATTGGATTGAACTGTATAAAAAACTCATTCACTGGGAATTAGAATTGGAAAACATTAGTGACTCTGGAATGTTGGGTATTTTAGAAAGTCAAAAACAAGAAGCCAATACACAGTTCTTTAAATTTATTAAAAAAAATTATGAAGATTTTCTTACTGCGCATGACAAGCCTACTTTTTCACACACATTATTTAAAGATTATATAGCACCCGAATTAAGTAGAGAGCAAGGTGTTTTATGGGTTATTGTTGATAACCTTCGCTATGATCAATTTCGAACCTTAGAACCAATAATTAACAATCATTACAAAAAAGAGGAAGAACATTCTTATTTTTCAATCCTACCAACAGCAACTCAATATGCAAGGAATGCCATTTTTTCTGGATTAATGCCTTCGGAAATGGAAAAAAAACATCCCAATTTATGGAAAAACGATACTGATGATGGAGGTATGAACCTCTTTGAAAATGAGTTTCTAACAGCACAAATAAAACGCTTAGGACTAGATATTAAACATGAATACTACAAAATTACTTCCTTAAAAAACGGAAAAGAATTGGCAGACAATTATAATGGTACGAAGCAAAACAATCTGACTGCCGTGGTCTATAATTTTGTGGACATGCTTTCCCACTCGAAAACAGAAATGGAAGTAATCAAAGAATTGGCTGGTGATGACAAAGCATACCGATCTTTAACACTGAGTTGGTTTAAAAACTCTCCCTTATTTGAAATCATACAAAAAGCCCAACTATTAGGTCAGAAATTAATTATCACTACAGATCATGGAACCATAAACTGTAAGAATCCTAGCAAAGTAATTGGTGATAAAAACATCAGTGCAAATCTCCGTTATAAAACAGGAAGGAGCCTTTCTTATGAAGAGAAAGACGTATATGCTGTAAGGAATCCGAAAGATATATTCTTACCCACTATTGCGATCAATAGTCCCTTTATCTTTGCAAAAGAGGATTTGTTTTTTGCGTATCCAAACAACTTCAATCATTTCGTAAAATATTACAAAAACTCCTATCAGCATGGAGGAATTTCTTTGGAAGAAGTAATTATTCCATGTGTTATTTACAGCCCAAAATAACTTCTTATTTTCTTAATTTTATATCGATTGAGGTGATCAAGATTAAAACAGTTTAAAAAACCAAAGGCTTTTTCCAGAAAAAGGATACGAATGCATTTGATAGCATCACTATTTTAACAACAAACAGATTAGAATAATAGTCAACAACAAAAAATAAACGTTGAATAAGAGTGCTATCAATAAAAATAGAAATTGGCGGAGTTTGTAGAATGTAAAAAAATGAGTAACTTTATCAGGAAGCATTCATTTAATGAAAGCATGATTTCTATGAACTCATTTTTTTAAATAATCTGACATGAAAAAAATCCTACCTTTTTTACTTCTTCTTTTTTTTATAAATAGTAATTTTTCACAAACGAGACAAGAAAAGCTCTCAAATGCTGCATTAATGCTCACCAATGACCTGGTAGTTTACGATCCGAGTTATTTTATTATTGATTACCCCAACGGAGATGTGCCAAAAGGAATCGGAGTATGTACCGATGTTGTCATAAGGACTTTTAGAAAAATTGGGGTTGATTTACAACAAGAGGTACATGAAGACATGAAACAACATTTTGAACGCTACCCTAAATTATGGGGCTTAAAAAAACCCGATTCAAATATTGACCATCGTAGAGTTCCAAATCTGATGACTTTTTTCTCAAGAAAAGGAACCGTAAAGACCATTAGTAAGAATCCAAAGGATTATGTACCAGGAGATATTATTTGCTGGAGCTTAGGAAAAGGCATCACACATACAGGTATGGTTGTCAATAAAAAATCGGAAGATGGCAAACGTTTTTTAATCGTACATAATATTGGTTCTGGCCAAATTATAGAAGACTGTTTGTTTGATTATAGGATCATCGGACACTACCAGTTTTAAAAATAGTTATAAAAAATCAACACTCAGGTTTTAAAAGCCTAATAGGTTTCTTATTTTTGTAAGATGAACAAGATGTATTCTTTAAACGATTTAACCACCATTGCAAAAGAAGTGATTGCTAAAGCAGAACATAAAACACTCTTATTTCGTGGAGAAATGGGGGTTGGTAAAACTACTTTAATTAAAGAAATTTGCAATACCTTAGGAATAAAAGATAGGGTTTCCTCTCCTACTTTCTCATTAGTAAATGAATACCATACAACAAGAAATGAGGCTGTTTTTCATTTTGATTTTTATAGAATTACAAATGAAGAGGAAGCTTTGGACATGGGGATTGAAGAATATTTATATCAAAATAATTGGTGTTTAATTGAATGGCCTGAAAACATTGAAAATTTACTACCTTTAGATGCAGTTCAAATTCATCTATCTGTTTTAAAAAACGGACAGCGTAACATTCAATTAACCTAAATTTTATGAGTTCATTTTCTCCATTCAGTAAAGAAGAATTATTGCCACAGGCAGAAATGTTAGAAATAAAAAAAAGAAAAGGATCTTTATTTATTGGATTGCCAAAAGAAACTCACTTAGGTGAAAAAAGGGTTTGCCTAACGCCTGATGCTGTAGCTGCTTTTACAGTTCATGGGCATCGAATTGTGGTTGAAACTGGCGCTGGAGATGGCGCTAATTATAGTGACAAAGAATATTCAGATGCGGGAGCAAAAATTTCCTACAATACTGAAGAAGCATTTAAATGTTCGATTATTTTAAAAGTAGCACCACCCACCGAAGACGAAATAGGGTATATTAATCCACAAGCAATTATAATTTCTTCACTACAATTAAAGACACAAACCAAACAGTATTTCGAAAGCTTAGCAAAAAAAAGAATTACTGCAATTGCTTTTGATTATATTAAAGATGAAGAAGGAACCTTTCCAATTGTAAAATCACTGAGTGAGATCGCAGGAACTGCTTCTGTTTTAATTGCTGGCGAATTGATGAGTGGTCTAAACAAAGGAAATGGATTGCTTTTTGGAAATATTGGAGGTGTTCCCCCAACAAGTGTCGTCATCCTAGGTGCTGGTACTGTCGGAGAGTTTGCTGCAAGAACCTCCATTGGACTCGGTGCAAGAGTGAAGGTTTTTGACAATTCGATTAGTAAATTACGAAGATTACAACAATGCTTGAGTGCACCAATATATACATCTACGATACAACCAAAATCACTTGCCAAAGCATTAATGCGATGTGACGTAGCCATTGGCGCAATCAGAGGGAATAATAGATCTCCGATCATTGCTACAGAATCAATGATTGAAAATATGAAAGAAGGAGCTGTCATTGTGGATGTAAGTATTGACAGAGGTGGCTGTTTCGAAACATCTAACATTACAACACACAAAACACCAACCTTTATCAAACATGGCGTTGTGCATTATTGTGTACCAAATATTCCTGCACGTTATGCTAGAACCGCGTCGGTTTCTATAAGCAACATCTTTACCCCATATTTACTAAACATTGCTGAGGAAGGCGGATTTGAAAATACCGCTCGTTACGACAAAAGCTTAAGAAATGGTCTGTATTTTTATCATGGAGTGCTTACCAATAGAACCGTGGCAGAATGGTTTGACCTTCCTTTTAGAGATATTAACTTGTTGATATCTTAATTAAAATTTAAACTTTTTATTATATTTCTAATTCGTTTTAGTGGGACGATTTTACTGCAACGATTGTAAGTAAACAGCCTTTTTTATATAAACGGTTTTCACCAATTCACCAATTTTAATTACTCTTCCAAATAAACATAAAAATTTACAGCAATTTTCTTTTTGTCCTATTTAGAACATAATATTTTTTTTAGCAAACTATTATCATACTTTAATAAATATTTCATAAATTTAGGTCCCCTATTTATTGATTTTTAAAATAGTAAAAAATGTTTTGTAAAAAAAAATAGGCGGAACCCAAAAATACTCCTAGGTATTTTATTTTTAATATTTCATATTCAATTGTTTAGTCAAACAATAACAGTAAATGACACAGAGAATACCCCAGAAGAACTTGTTGATTTATTAATTGGAAATAATTGTATAACAAGATCAAACGTTACTATTTCTTCAAACAAATCAATTGCTTATTTTAATAATAATATGGGGAATTTCCCTATTAATGAAGGGGTTATTATACGAAATGGAATTGCAGAACACACCAGTGGGAGCTACACAAACCAAAATATAAGTAGCCAAGTTTCTTCGGATGGGGATTTGGATTTACAAAATATTAGCGATCAATCAGGACAAAGCGCAACGATAACAGATGTCGCTTTTTTGGAATTTGATTTTATCCCATTAGCCAATACTATCAATTTTAATTATTTATTTGCTTCCAACGAATATGGAGAATTTCAGTGTAGTTTTAGTGATGTTTTTGCCATTATTTTGACAAATATGAATACTGGAGAATCTGTCAATTTAGCTGTACTACCGAATACGGATACATCGATATCTGTTAAAAACATTAGAGATAAAGCCTATAATAATAGTTGCACCTCTATTAATCCAAATTTATTTAGCACCTACAATGTCGACAATCCATTAAATGCTTCCCTAAATATGCGTGGTCATACGAAAGTCATGAAGGCAAGCGCCAATGTTATCATAGATACTCCTTATCGAATAAAATTTACGATTGGTGATTATAATGATAGCAACTATGATTCCGCAGTTTTTATTGAGAAAGGAAGTTTTGAGACCTCTTTTAGTTTGGGAGAAGATCAAGAAATTTGTGAAGGCAATGAAATTACTTTAACATCAAATTATACAAATACCACCGACTTTAGCTATGTATGGTATAAAGATGGAATGATTATTCCTGGAGCATCAGCTCCTTTTTTAGAAACCTCTTTAACTGGGACTTACAAATTAAAGATAACAAACTCAACTGCTAGTTGTAGTCTTGTGCAAACGAAAATGTATTTCAAGTCAATATTCTTGGTGTTGAAGTAGACAAACCTGATGATAAAATAGTTTGTGAAACATACGAGCTACCCCCATTAACAGTTGGTAATTATTTCACACAACCCAAGGGTTTAGGAACTCAATTAAATCCAGGAACGATTATAAATGAAACACAAACAATATATATTTATGCTAAAAACGGAAATCGTTTTTTCTGCGACGATGAACACCAATTCACAATTACAGTATTCAACAAACCAATTCTAGAAAATTTTCAAGATATAGTCGCTTGTGAAAGTGTTACATTACCAACTATAACTTTAGAAAACATAACCATAGAATATTACAACAGTCCCAATCGTGTTGGACTTATTGATCCTTCAGCATATACGATTTCAGAAATTGGAACAAAAGAAATATATGTTTATGCTTACCCTACAGGAAATGCTGATTGTTTTGTAGAAGATCAGTTTCAAATAACTGTAAATCCATTAGTTCATTTAGAAATAAAAGGCGGTGTTATTTGTGTAGATGCTGCAACAGGATTGACAACAGACTCCTTTTTATTAGAATCTAAATTAGATGAAGATGAATTTACAGTGAATTGGTATTTCAATGATGAACTTGTAGGAACAGGACCTAACTACCTTGCAACTAAAGCAGGAGAATATAGAGTAGAAACTGTAAAGTTAACAGAAGATAATGGTGAAGATTGTAATTACGCACCCACAATAGTAGTCGTAGAAGCTTCCACACCAAAATTTGAAATTCGTTTTCTAACAAAAGATTTTGTTGATAAATACGCAATAAAAGTACATACAATAGAACAAGGGCTCGGAGAATATCTATACGCAATAGATAATAGCCCTTTTCAAACTTCCAATCTATTCGAAAACTTGATTCCAGGCGAATACACCATCACAATAAAAGATCTTACAGGAATATGTTCTGATTTCACATTGAGTTTTATTGCGATAAAGTACCCTAAATTTTTCACTCCAAATAATGATGGAAAAAATGATACTTGGAATATTACAGACCTAAAGAATGATCCAAATGCAATTATAAAAATATTTACTCGGTTTGGAAATTTGATTACAACTATAAAACCAAACGGAATTGGATGGGATGGCAAAAACAAGAAGGGTCTTCCAGTTCACTCAAATGATTATTGGTTTTTGATATCCTACACGAAAAATGGAGAAATTAAAACCTATAGAAATCATTTTTCATTACTAAGAAAATAATTTTTTTTTATGCATTCATAGTTTATCAATTTCCATAAATTTGCATTTCAATATTCAACAATGCTCGTAAAAAGAATTTTTTATTATTTAGTGGGATTATCTCTAGGATCTGTTGCCGTTTATTTTTTTTGGCAAAAGAAAAATGCTTCTTTTGACTACGGAATGGATGCCAGAACACTTAAAACACTTCGTATTAGAGAGCGTTTGTTTTCCGAACAAGCAAAACTTTCTATGCAACAACATCGCATTGATACCGCAATGATTTCTACCATTTTGTATTTAGGGGATGTTGACTTTGGGAAAAGTGATCAACGAAAAGAACCCTGTGGAGAATACTACATTACTGGAACCGAAGCATTAGAAAACATTCACCTATTGGTAAAACGTTGCGATTCTACTGCTACCATTGAAAAAGTAATGATCCACTAAGATTTCTTGTACCGATCGTTTAAGCCTTCCCCAGAAAGAATTAACGGAATAATTTTCTCGAGTCTTTTCACTTTTGTTTCCACTCTTTTTGCCGCTGCTATATACGCAGCAAATTCATGCTGTTTGCTTTTAGAGAAGCGATTAAAACCAGCCTCTAGTTGTTTGTCTGATGACAACCGCTGCATCAATTCTAAAGGAATTATCAAGGGTTTCGTATTTCCAGTAAACTTTACCTCATTCCCATTTTCTATGTGAGCCATTGCCTCTAAAACATATTCTTTAATCAAAGGAAGATCAATTTCATCCATGGAATAAAATCGCCATTGCCTCATGGCTTTGGTTTTGCC
>Ga0209771_1002766_pt1 | contig 10369 bp, 9 predicted proteins | sample SaaInl59LU_5_DNA_FD_184639 | JGI IMG/M metagenome (GOLD analysis project Ga0209771, IMG submission 184639) | Marine microbial communities from expanding oxygen minimum zones in the Saanich Inlet - ESP_59LU_5_DNA (SPAdes) (version 2) | ecosystem: Environmental > Aquatic > Marine > Intertidal zone ...
AAACAGATGCCTCTTTACATGTGAAACACCTAAAACCAACGGGTGCGAATTATAATAAAGGCGCCAAACACTTGCAGGGAACTGCCTTGTACAAAATGCGCTACGGCTTTGTTTTGGCATTTTTATCGGCCCTCAAATTATCTTACAAAAAACGACGCATTCATCTTTTCTGGGATTATATCGTTGGGTATATCAAAGCATACAATCTCAAAGAACCCTTTTTGATTGATGCAGATCAAGGCGCTTTTGTAAGAGAGTATCGGTGGAAAAATATCAAACGAAAGTTTAAACTTCTACGCTAACCATCCAATCTAATTCGTCGGGAAGTGTTCCGATTCGAACGCCATTGATGGTGTCCAAAACCAATTGCCCTATTGGGCTTGTGTCTGACACATGAATTAAGCTGTCTTTATATCCAATCTCTTGAATCATTGCAATCCCCACAGCCGTACCTGTTCCAAACGCTTCTTCTAATTGACCGTTTTCTGAGGCTTCAATCACCTCATCTATGGTAATGGGGCGTTCTACCACTTCATAGCCTTTGTGGCGTAAAAAGTCAATCACACTCATACGGGTAATACCTGCTAAAATCGAACCATCTAAGGATGGGGTGACAAATGCACCATTGATCTTAAAAAAGATATTCATAGTCCCAACTTCTTGAATATATTTGAATTCATTCGCATCTAACCAAAGGACTTGGTCAAATCCTTTGGATTTAGCAATTTCAGTTGGAAGCACGGCAGCTGCGTAATTTCCTGCTGCTTTGGCTTCTCCAGTTCCGCCATGTGCTGCACGAATATAAGTGGTCTCCGCATACAAACGGACGCGGTTGGTGTAGATGGGCTTCGAGGGAGATGCCATCACAATAAACTTATAAGAATTGGCGGCACGCATTCCGATAAAAGCTTCATCAGCAAACATAAAAGGGCGCAAATATAAAGCGCTTCCTTCGTGAGGTGGAATCCATTTTTGATCCAAATGCACCAATTGTTTTAATGCGTCAACAAACAGAGTTTCAGAGAACTCAGGCATACCCAAACGGCGTGCACTAAAGTTAAGACGTTCGGCATTTTTTTCGGGACGGAATAATAAGGGTACTCCTGAAGAACCAAGCGTTGCTTTCATCCCTTCAAATAAGGCCTGCCCATAATGCAATGCCATACAGGCTGGATGCATTGGAATCGTTTCCATGGGGGTGATCCTGGGATTTTTCCATTGTCCATCTTCATAGTCACACACAAACATGTGATCCGTAAACGTTCTCCCTAAAGCAATGGTATCAAAATCGAGGGAATCAACTTTTGACTCCTTAACTGTGGTGATTGAAATTGAATTTGACATGGACTGAATATATTTTAAAATGAGTTTAACTCCCAGCTTATTTATATTTCTTTAATTGATTTTTTGAAAAATCACTTAATACCAAGCGACCACTGATTAAGGCGCGTTCGTTTAATAATTCACCCCAATGTTGGGTGCCTTCCCAAAAGGTTTTTTTTAATTCCAGAAGTGCTTCAGGATTGTATGCACACAATTGTTCTGTCAATAACCTAACTTCGGTATCTAAAACTTCTACTGTAGGACAAACTTTCATGAACAGTCCCTTTTCCTGGGCCCATTGTGCTGAGAAAAATGTGGAAGCTTCTAAAGTTAGTTGGGTCATGGCACTTAATCCTATTTTACGGCTCACAGCGGGTTCAATTACAAACGGCCCAATCCCAATGGTGAGTTCACTTAATTTTATTTCTGAATGGGTTGTTGCCAAGCAATAATCGGTTGCTGCTGCCAATCCTACTCCTCCACCAACTGCTTTTCCTTGCACACGACCAATCGTAATTTTAGGACAGTTGCGAAGGGCATTAATCACATTGGCAAAGCCTTTAAAGAATTCTGCTCCTTGATGCGGATTTGAAATTGCAATCAATTCATCAAAACTTGCGCCTGCACAAAAGGTGCGATCGCCACCACTTTTAAGCACAATAACAGTAACGGATGGATCTGATCTAGCAGTTCCAATTAGTTCTGTAAGTTTTTCCAACATAGCTGCTGGCAATGCATTATGAGGCGGGTTATAAAATTCAATATAACCGACTTTATTTTCGACGTTTAGGTGTACGTAAGAAGTTGACATATTCGCTGAATTTGTTTAGGCTAATATACTAGAATTTTAGGGTTTTATCGATCTCCCTAAAACTTCATAAACGGAAACTGAGATTCTAAGGCTTTCGCCTTCTTAGTTAAAGAGGATAAAAATAAGGTATGCTCTGTTGACAAAGGATTAAACGGTTTATGGGCAAACCCTTTTTGCAGTTGATTGACCTCATGCATTATCGCATTTACTTTTTCATCTATCCAAATGGATTGAAATTTTTCCCAAATATAATTGATGGCGATGGAATTCGGATGAACCATGTCTTCTTTGTAGAAGCGGTAATCACGGAGTTCGTCCATTAACAATTCATAGGAAGGGAAGTAATATGTGTTTTCAGTTGAGTTTATCACAGAATGAAGTGCCGCTATCAGATGGGCTTTACTTTGATTGTTTTCAACAAAACCATCTTTAAGGTGTCGTACGGGCGAAATTGAAAATATCAAAGATACTTCAGGGTTAAACGATTTAAGTATTGAACTAATCGATTCAAAAGTAATTTGAAGCTGATCAACACTTAAAATAGATTTTTTAAATTCGTTTTGGGATTGTTTATGGCAGTTTGCCACAGTTGTTTTGGACGCAATGTGTTCATATATCCACGCTGTACCAAAGGTTAGAATGACATGGGATGCATTCTTTAAATGGTTTTGAGTCAATTTCAAAGCCGTATTTAATCGCTCTAAAATTTCAGATTGAGATATTGAATTTAATTTCGAATGTGCTTGAAAACTTTGCCAGCATCCATTGCTAAAAAAAACATCTTTTTCTGTGTAGACTGTGTTTTGATATGCCCTCGTCAATAAATCTAAAATCGCAACAGGGTGAAACAACACTCCAAAGGGATTCACCTCATTTTGAAATTTGTAATAGGAAAACTTCTCCGCCATATTTTCGGCGAAACAAGACCCTAACAAAACCAATTTTGAATGGTAATTGATGGTGGGTGTTTGTTTTTCTAATAAGATTTGTGTTTGAAGTTTCACATGCTCAGATTAAAGGATGTACGATTTGGCTTTATCGAGAGCCTCTTGTAACCCTGCGGGATTCTTCCCTCCTGCAGTTGCATAAAAAGGTTGTCCACCACCACCGCCTTGAATATAACTTCCAAGTTCGCGCACAATAGTACCTGCATTCAGCCCTTTGGAGGCTACTAATCCTTTTGAAACATAACAAGACAACAAGGCTTTTCCTTTATTTTCTGCACCAAAAAGCAGCACGGAGTTATCAAACTCCTGCCCTAACTCAAAAGACAGATCTTTGATGCCTGTGGCATCTAAATCTACCAATTTAGCTAAAAACTGAATTCCATTGATCGTTTCAATCTCATCTTTCAAATTACCTTTCATGGACGCTGCCTTGTCTTTTAAAAGAGATTCAATTTGTTTTTTTAGTTTAGAGTTTTCAGTTTTTAAATCGCCAAGAGATTTAACGGGGTCATTGGAATTGTTAAGTGCTAATTTGATTTGTTCAAAACTCGCATTATTCTGAACATAAAATTCTTTTGCGGCATCGTTAGTAATGGCTTCTATCCGACGAATTCCAGATGCTACAGCCCCTTCAGACGTAATTTTAAAATGCCAAATATCTGTGGTATTTTTAACGTGAGTTCCCCCACATAATTCAATCGAATTTCCAAAACGAATGGTACGAACTACATCTCCATATTTTTCACCAAAAAGTGCTATCGCTCCCTCTGAAACTGCTTGTTCTAATGGTACGGCTGGTTGCACTATTAAATCTAATTTTCCCTCAATCCGGGCATTTACAAAACTCTCAATATCTTTTAATTCCTCGGGTGATATTTTTGAAAAATGTGAGAAATCAAAACGAAGATACTTGGAGTGTACCGCAGAACCTTTTTGTTCTACATGTGTTCCTAAAACTTCTATCAAAGCCTGATGTAATAAATGAGTAGCTGTGTGGTTACATTCCGTACGGAATCGTTGATTTGCATCCACTACTGCCGTAAACGAATCCGTGAGATTTTTAGGTAAATTTTTAGCAATATGAATAGCTACATTATTTTCTTTTTTAGTATCAAGAATATAAATTATATCTCCGTTAGCAGATTCTAAATAGCCTTTATCTCCTACCTGACCTCCACTTTCAGAGTAGAACGGAGTGAGATTAAACACAAGCTGATATTGCTCTCCATTCTTCACTGAAGTAACTTTTCTGTATCGCGTAAGTTTCACAGTTGTTTTTAATGTATCATAACCCACAAATTCTTGTACATTATCATCAAATAGAACAGTCCAATCTTCTGTAGAGACTTCACTTGCTGCTCTAGAACGGTTTTTTTGTTTTTGAAGTTCTTCTTCAAAACCAACCGTATCTAAAGTTATGTTATTTTCGCTCAAAATCAATGCCGTTAGATCTACAGGAAAGCCATAAGTATCGTACAACTCAAAGGCTTTATCACCAGAAACATGCATATCTGAGGTAGTCTCTATGATTCTGTCTAGCAACACTAATCCTTGGTCGAGCGTTCTTAAAAAGGAGGCTTCTTCTTCTTTAATTACATTTTGAATTAATTGTTTTTGGGCCATAAGCTCAGGAAATACAGCACCCATTTGTTTGATCAATATAGAGACCAATCGGTACATAAACGGTTGTTTCAAATCCAAAAATGTAAAGCCATAACGAACGGCACGTCTCAAGATTCTTCGAATTACATAACCGGCTCCAGTATTACTTGGTAGTTGTCCATCTGCAATTGAAAACGCAACTGCTCTAACGTGATCAGATATCACACGAATGGCTATGTCTTGTTTTAGTTCTTTCCCGTAATCCTTTCCTGAAATGGTTTCAATTTCTCGAATGATTGGAGTAAAAACATCGGTGTCATAATTAGACGTTACATTTTGAAGTACCATGCACAGGCGTTCAAATCCCATGCCTGTATCAATATGTTTGTTTGGTAATGGCTCTAAACTACCGTTTGCTTTGCGGTTATACTCCATAAAAACCAGATTCCAAATCTCTACGACTTGAGGATGGTCTTTATTAATTAGTTCCTGACCAGATATTTTATCTTTTTCTTGTTTGGAACGAATGTCCACATGGATTTCACTACAAGGCCCACAAGGTCCTTGATCTCCCATTTCCCAAAAATTATCGTTTTTATTTCCCATCAAAATACGATCTTCAGGGATCAATTCTTTCCATAAATCATAGGCTTCGGAATCCATTGGAGTCCCATCGTTTTTACTGCCTTCGAATACGGTTACATACAGAATGTCTTTATCAATTTTATACACCTCGGTTAATAATTCCCAAGCCCACTCAATAGCTTCTTTTTTGAAATAATCCCCAAAACTCCAGTTACCTAACATTTCAAAAAGGGTGTGGTGGTATGTGTCGTACCCTACTTCTTCCAAATCATTGTGTTTTCCTGAAACTCTTAAACATTTTTGAGTATCGGTAATTCGGTTTTTTGGCGGGGTGTCTTGCCCAAGAAAAAAGGCTTTGAATGGTGCCATTCCTGAATTGACAAACAACAGAGAAGGATCGTCCTTGACGACCATTGGTGCCGAATGCAAAACTTGATGTTTTTTAGATTCAAAAAAGGATAAAAATTGAGATCTTATATCTTGAGATTTCATGTAAAAATGTTAAGCTTAGTGTAATAATTTGTTTTTAATTCGAAACAATTTATATATTTGTTCAAAAGGTTCTCATTATTTATCAGAGAATCTATCATCCAACAAAAATAGAACTTTTTAGGCAATGTCTAATGTAAAATATTACTACGATCCTGAAACGCTTACTTATCGTCAGATAATTCGCAAAAAGAGAACCACTTTTAAGCGATCATTGGCCTTCTTATTGGCAGCAAGTATTTTAGGATTTTTATTTGTTTTGATTGGAGGTCAATATTTTGAATCTCCTAGAGAAAAAGCACTAAACCGTGAGTTGCAAAACCTAGAACTTCATTTCAATCTTCTAAATAAAAAAATGGAAGAAGTGGAAGCAGTACTTACAAATATTGAAGATCGGGATAATGCGATTTACCGTTTATATTTTGAGGCCAATCCTATTCCAGAAGCCCAACGTAAACAAGGGTTGGGTGGAGTCAACCGATACAAAAAATATGAAGGCTTCAATAATTCGGAATTAATCATTGATGCAAACAAACGAATTGACGTTCTTCAAAAACGAATTATCGTTCAATCCAAATCTCTTGATGAGATTACAGAATTGGCTAAGGATAAAGAGAGTTTTTTAACAAAAATACCTGCTATTCAGCCAATCAAAAACGAGGATCTTACCCGTATGGCCTCTGGTTATGGGTATCGAAGTGACCCTTTCACAAAGGTTCGTAAATTTCATTATGGAATGGATTTTACAGCTCCCCGCGGCACGCCAGTTTATGCAACAGGCGACGGTGTAATCAAACGTGCAGACGGCCGTTCCTCTGGCTATGGACGTCACATCCGGATTGATCATGGGTATGGTTATGTTAGTTTGTATGCCCACCTTTACAAATACAATGTCAGAAGAGGCCAGAAAGTAAAACGAGGGGATCTTATTGGCTATGTTGGCAGCACAGGACGCTCGCAAGCACCACACTTACACTACGAAGTTTTTAAAGATAAAAAACGTATTAATCCTATTAATTTTTACTATGGCAATCTAAGTCCAGAGGAGTTTAATACGTTATTAGCTATTGCATCGCTTGAAAATCAATCTTTAGATTAATGCACTTAGAGCTTCCCACAAAACGATATTATAGTATTGGAGAAATTGCAAAAGCATTTGATGTCAATGCTTCTTTGATTCGGTTTTGGGACAAAGAGTTTGAGGCGCTGAATCCAAAAAAAAATGCGAAAGGCAACCGCCGTTTCACCCCCGAGGATGTTCAAAATTTAAAGTTGATATATAACCTGGTTAAAGAACGAGGCTACACGCTTGAGGGTGCTAAGACGTATCTAAAAACACAAGATCAAAAATCGCTTGATAATTTTAAAATCATTACAAAATTGGAGCGGGTAAAAAATGAATTAATAAAAATTAAGAATCAACTTTAAAAGCCTGTCTTTGGCCTGTGATTCCATTGTTATCAAAGATTAATTTTATTATTTTTTACGCATATATACTGTAATCGGAACGCCCTTAAAATCATACAATTCTCTGAGTTTATTTTCCAAAAAACGTTTGTAGGGTTCCTTAACGTATTGTGGTAAATTACAGAAAAATGCAAATTGGGGTTGAGGGGTCGGAAGTTGCATTATATATTTTATTTTGACAAACTTACCTTTCAAAGCGGGAGGTGGATAATTTTCAATAATTGGTAATAAATCATCATTCAGTACACTTGTTTTGAGGCGTTTGGTTCGGTTTTTATACACCTCCAAAGCCGTTTCCATAGCTTTGTAAATACGCTGCTTAGATAGTGCTGATATAAATACAATCGGCACATCAGTAAAAGGCTTTATTTGTTCTCGGATATGCGTCTCAAAGGCTTTGGTGGTTTTGGTGTCTTTTTCTACCAAATCCCATTTATTTACCAAAATCACAATCCCTTTATGATTGCGTTGTGCCAACCAAAAAATATTTTGAACTTGACCATCAAATCCACGTTGGGCATCACAAACCAACAAACAAACATCACAGTGCTCAATGGCACGAACGGAGCGCATGACCGAGTAAAATTCTAAATCTTCTTTGACCTTCGCTTTTCGACGAATTCCTGCAGTATCAACTAAATTAAATTCAAACCCAAACCGGTTGTATTTGGTGTCAATTGAATCTCGAGTGGTTCCTGCAATGTCCGTCACAATATAACGATCTTCACCAATCAATGCATTTATAAAAGAAGATTTACCAGCATTGGGACGTCCCACGACTGCAAAACGAGGTAGGGTTACTTCTTCAACTTCTTCTACATCTGGCAAAGCTTCTACTAGAGCATCCAGTAAATCGCCTGTACCACTTCCATTAATACTTGCAATAGTGAAATATTCTCCTAGTCCTAAAGCGTAAAACTCAACGGCATCTTGTTCTCGCATTGCATTATCTACTTTGTTGATGACTAAAAAAACGGTTTTTTTAACCTTTCTAAGCAATTTTGCAACATCCTCGTCCATTCCAGTCACGCCAGACTCTACGTCGACCATAAATATAATGGCATCTGCTTCTTCAATGGCTAGCTCAACTTGTTTGTCAATTTCGGCTTCAAACACATCGTCACTTCCAAGAACATATCCGCCCGTATCAATTAACGAAAACTCTTTACCATTCCAATCACTTTTACCGTAGTGACGATCGCGGGTAACGCCACTTACAGCATCAACAATGGCTTCTCGCCTTTGAATCAAACGATTAAAAAAAGTGGATTTTCCTACGTTTGGGCGTCCTACTATCGCTACAATATTGCTCATATGCTTCTAAAATTGATGCAAAAATAGGAAATATCCTATTGGCAAGCTCTTTTTTATGCAAGTTTAAAAATATAAATTAAATTTAACCCTTAAAACTTATATTCAAACTTTATGGCAAGAACACTTCACTGAGCTTAGGGTCAACTTAAGTTTAAATTAAAAAAAAATCGATGAATTAACACACTAGAAACTTGTCTTAAAAAGATATCGATTATTTAAAATAATACATGAATTCCTAGATAGTGTTTTCTAAACATATAAAAACATTTACATTTAATATGTATTTTGATCTCAAGTATTTATCTTCGCGCCCAATTCAATTTTTAGGAATTGGTTTACCGACTGGATTTCTCCCTTTTTTGGGAGTTTTGAGTCTTTTATTTAGCATTAAAAAACAAAATGGTAACACAATTAGAAAACATTGCCAGCTTTATTGGAATTAGCTTAGGGATAATTGGATCTATAGGCTCTTTATTTTGGTTTATAAAAACAGCTACCTCTAAAAAGGTAAAACTCTTTAATTTAGAAATAGAGAGAAGCCTAATGACTAAAGAAAGCTATTCAGAAATAATAAATTCCTTTAAATCAGACTCTAATAAAGACCAGAATCTTGGAATTGATCAACTGGTGAAATATTACACTCAAATTTCACAACAAACAAAAATAAATTATTGGTTTGGATTGATTTTTGCACTTTTTGGATTCTCTATATTATTGATTTTATCGTTTATTAATCTTAAAATGAACCCCGATAAAGTAATTATTTCAATTATATCTACAGTTATTATTGAAGTTATTTCTGTTTTATTTTTTATAAGATCCAATAAAGCTCAAAAAGAAATGGGGAAATTTTTAAGCAAATTGCGAAAAGATAAACAGCAAGGGGTAACTAAAAAATTAGTAGAATCTATTGAAAACCCCGTTCTTAAAGATACCTTAAAAATTCAACTAGCCTTATATTATTCCGGAATACAAAATGACACTTCATCTATTAACGAATCGATTCAGGCTGCTATTAGAAAAGCATTAAAAAAACCTCACATTTCTTGACAGACCTCAATATTTAATTATTTGGTGAAATTTTCATTTATTAATAACTAATAAAAGTAGTCTTTAAAATTTCAATAACTGAATACCCTTCTTTTATTGCATCATCAGAAATTGTTGCAACAACGACAGTGGTTTGAAATCAGCTATCGAACTCTTCTATAAAATTATTGTTTTATGGGGTAAAAAAAACAATAATAAATATTAAACTACAATTTTATAAATCTAATCTATAACCTATATTTTTAGATCAAAGTTGTAGGGTACTCTTTAAAAATTATAGAAGGTAGTAAGAGGGCTTAGAGTTAAACTCATCACTTTTTAAAATATACTTTTTAACGACCTCAATTAAAATGTATCTTGATCTAATGAAATTTTATTGTTAAATTAGTTATTCTAACTTAGCTCCATCCCAAACACAACAAAATAGTATTAATTACAGAAAACTAAATGAGCATAGAAAAAGCGTATAACATTTGGGCACATCAATACGACTCAAACAAAAATAGTACAAGAGATTTAGATGAAAAAAGTACTTTTTGAAACATTAAGTGATTATAGCTTTGAAAATGTCTTGGAATTAGGTTGTGGTACGGCAAAAAATACAAAATGGTTGTTAGGAAAAGCAACCCGAATAATTGGATTAGATTTTTCTGAAGAGATGCTCAACAAAGCGAAAGAAAAAATACATGATAAACGCGTTACTTTCAAAAAAGCAGATCTAAATGAAAATTGGGAGGTTGACAATAATTCTTTTGATTTGATTTGCTGTAGCTTAACGCTT
>Ga0209771_1002768_pt1 | contig 10363 bp, 4 predicted proteins | sample SaaInl59LU_5_DNA_FD_184639 | JGI IMG/M metagenome (GOLD analysis project Ga0209771, IMG submission 184639) | Marine microbial communities from expanding oxygen minimum zones in the Saanich Inlet - ESP_59LU_5_DNA (SPAdes) (version 2) | ecosystem: Environmental > Aquatic > Marine > Intertidal zone ...
TAGGTTCAATTCTTTTTAATTCTTCTTTTAATTCCATAGATGCTTCAAGTGTATCAATGAATGCGTGGACAGAAGATTTGGTTACTTTGTCATGGGTTCGTGTAAGGCCTTTGAGTGCCTCATAAGGTTTTTCAAAACCTTCACGTCTAAGTACGGTTTGAATAGCTTCAGCCACGACAGCCCAATTGTTTTCTAGCTCCAAAGCAATTGCTTGTTCATTTAATACAAGTTTCCCTAATCCCTTAAGCGTTGATTGAAAGGCGATTATAGAGTGGGCTAAGGGAACACCAATTGTTCTTAGGACTGTAGAATCTGTTAAATCTCTTTGAAGTCTTGAAAGTGGGAGTTTTGCAGCCAAATGTTCATACAGCGCATTCGCAATACCGAGGTTACCTTCAGAGTTTTCAAAATCAATCGGATTAACTTTATGCGGCATAGCAGAAGATCCAATTTCACCTGCTTTCAGCTTTTGCTTAAAATAGTCCATTGAAACATAGGTCCATATATCACGGTCCATATCAATCAGTATGGTGTTTATGCGCTTTAACGCGTCAAACAAGCCTGCTGTGTGGTCGTAATGTTCGATTTGTGTTGTAGTTTGACTTCTGTGTACGCCCAGAACAGTGTTAACGAAGTGATTTGAAAAGTTAACCCAGTCAATACTAGGATAGGCAACATGATGTGCATTGAAATTACCTGTTGCGCCTCCAAATTTTGCCGAGAATGGTACGGCAGATAAGGTGTTTCTTTGTATCTCAAGTCGTTCACGAAAAACTTTAAATTCTTTACCTAGTCTTGTTGGCGAAGCAGCTTGACCATGGGTTCTAGCTAACATGGGAATATCTTTCCATTCGTTTTCGAGCACTTGAATTGAAGCAATTAACTCGTCCAGTAAAGGTAAGTAGACCGCTTGAATGCCTTCCTTCAAAGAGAGCGGAACAGCCGTGTTATTTATGTCTTGTGACGTAAGGCCAAAGTGAATAAATTCGAGATATTGCTCAAGACCCAATTCCGACATCTTCGCCTTCAAAAAGTATTCCACGGCCTTCACATCATGATTCGTTGTTTTCTCAGTATCCTTGATCCAAAGGGCATCAGTCTCTGAAAAGTTGCGGTATAAATCACGCAATGGCTCTGCTTTCGCTTTGGGAAAATCTTTCAGAGAAGGAAGAGGTATTTCAGTCAATGCAAGAAAGTACTCAACCTCAACAAGAACTCTATAGCGAATCAGGCCGTATTCTGAAAAATACGCCTGAAGTGCTTTAGTTTTTGAATGGTATCTTCCATCCACTGGAGATATTGCCGTTAAAGGGGTGTTGTTCATAGGATTGAAAAAAACAAAGATAATGCTTCCTATTGTATTTTGGGAATGTTTCTTGCGCTTAAACAAAACTTAATTCGGGTGGTTTTATGACAAATGGTTTCGGTAAATTTGAAGTATGACTTTTTCTAAACGTTTTATTCGTTTCAACTGGTTAGTTTTAATACTCATCTACCTTGTGGTGATTGCAGGTAGTTTTGTTAGAATTACGGGGAGTGGAATGGGATGTCCAGATTGGCCTAAATGCTTCGGAGAGTGGATTCCTCCCACTAATGCCGAGGCGCTTCCTGACAATTATCGTGAAGCTTACCTTGAAAAAAGAACCAAGAAGGTTGATAAGTTTACAAGAGTGCTGAAAACGTTTGGAATGGAAGAAACTTCTAATGTTTTGCAAAATGATCCTTCTGTTTATGAAGAAGAGCCTTTTAACGCCCAAAAAACATGGATTGAGTATGTGAATCGTTTATTTGGTTTTCTTGCGGGAAATGCAATGTTATTGGTGTTCTTTTGGATGTTATTTGCCTACAGAAAATCAAAACTGTTGTGGGTAAGTGCGCTCAATCTTGTTTTAATGGCATTTCAAGCTTGGTTTGGTTCAATTGTAGTGGCGACGAACCTTGTACCTTGGACGATTACCATACATATGTTCATGGCGCTTTTGATAATCGGTATCCAAATTTACTTTACCATTGTTGCTTCCGGAAAGGAGCTCGTTTTTCAAAGGTTTAGTATTCCAAATTGGATGCTTGTAATGTTATGGATAGTGTTTGTGATTACCTTTTACCAAATGTTTCTCGGTACTCAGGTTCGGGAAGGTATTGATCTATTGATTAAAAAAGGAGTTGGTCAAGAGGCATGGACAGAAGGTGTTGGGCTTCCGTTTTACATCCATCGCAGCTTTTCATGGCTTGTATTGGTTTTACTTTGCGTAATCTTTTGGTTCAATGAAAAAGGACAGCGTCTAGGTGCCATTCGCCTTTCATTCGTTGTGCTAGCAATGGAATTGTTCTCAGGTGTATTGTTGGCTCACGTTGATATGCCTGGGCTCGTTAGAACGGCGCATTTGTTATTTGCTTCAGTGCTCTTCGGCGTATTGTGTTGGTTTTTGTTTCAAGCGAAGGCTAAAAAAGTTCAAGTACCTTAAATTTTAAATTCTGAATTATGAAAAAAGTATATTTCATTTTGTGTATTCTCGGAATAGTTTTGCCTTATTACCATCTAATTAATTTTCTGATTGAGAACAAGGGGAGTATGGATGGTTTCTTTGCCCAGCTCTTTGCGACGCATCCTATGGCTATGATTTCAATGGATATTACCGTTGCAGCGAGTGCTTTTTCAGTCTTTCTCATTCACAAATGGAGAACTAAGAAGTTAAACATCACTAAGTATATCGTCTGTTTATTCATGGTAGGATTTTCTCTTGCATTACCGCTGTATTTGTACGACAACTTCGGCAAAGAAGATTAGTATTAACTGAATATTTTATTATTTTTGCACCCTCAATGATGGTTTTCCATCGGGTCCTATAGCTCAGTTGGTTAGAGCACCTGACTCATAATCAGGGGGTCCAAGGTTCGAGCCCTTGTGGGACCACTCCTAAAACCCTGTACTAGGAATAGTTCAGGGTTTTTTCTTTTCCTTTTTCTTGAATCATGTAAAGCCTCATAAAGACCAGTGGAATGTGTGTATTTTGAATTAGTAATAACACATTTATCAAAGAGATTCGTTTTAAATTGACTCCTTGTTTTTTTGTCTAAGTCAAAGATTTTCAGGACTTTTAGGTATAAATTTTTCCTAAATGAAACACTTTTTCTTTAGCCTCGCGCTTTCTTCTATTGCATTCCTTTCCAATGCTCAAACCGCATTTTCAGATTACCAAGACGGTAAGGTGATTTTTGAGATACCTTCTTCCATGAAAATGTTTAAAACATTTCAGGGTGTTCTTGAAGGTAAAGACAACCCTTTTTTAGGTTCTAATTTTACAGAATTTGGAATCTTTGAGGTGGTTCAACTCCATCCAAATATAAAGAATGAAAAATTGTTACGCACTTATGAAATTCGATTTTCAGAATTTTATAAAGTAAATGAACTCCTTTCAAAAGTCAAGGAAACTATTGATGTAGTGTATGTTGAGAAAAAAGAGCTTCACAAAACCTTTCTAACACCTAATGATCCCTACTTTACCACTTCGTTTAACAATGGAATGTGGTGTTTGTATCAAATAAACGCACCTCAAGCGTGGGATATCTCAACTGGAGATGCGAATATCATAGTAGCTGTTACTGACAATGCAATACAAGTAAATCATCCTGACCTAGTCAATAAAATTGTTCCTGGGCGAGATGTAGTAGATAATGATAACGATCCTTCCCCCTGCGGAGGGAATGATGGATTTCATGGTTCTCACGTTTCGGGAACAGTTGGTGCAGAGACAAATAATAATCTTGGTGTAGCTTCTATTGGATATAATATCAGTGTTATGCCAGTCAAAATTGGAAATTGCTCAACTGGGGCTTTAACCGGTGGATATGATGGTGTTATTTGGGCAACGGACAACGGAGCCGATGCCATCAATATGTCTTGGGGAGGCGGTGGAGTTTCAACATACGGACAGAACGTTTGTAATTATGCTTGGGATAACGATGTGATTTTAGTTGCAGCAGCTGGTAATGATGGTACCAACCAGCAGTTTTACCCAGCCGCTTATGATAATGTAGTAAGTGTTGCAGCAACAACTAATGGAGATGCGAAATCAAGTTTCTCACAGTACGGAACATGGATAGATGTTGCTGCACCAGGTTCACAAATATTAAGTACAAATGAAGGTACGTCTTACCAAATGTCACAAGGAACATCAATGGCGTCACCTATGGTAGCAGGTCTTGTAGGACTTATGATTTCCCATGCGCCCTCTGCTACACCGCAAGATATTATTGATTGCCTATTATCTTCAGCCGATAATATAGACGGTGCGAATGGTAATTATATTGGTCAACTTGGTTCAGGTAGAATTAATGCAGAGGAGGCACTAATATGCCTTAGTGCATATACCTATAGTCTAGACGCCGGAATTACCGGGATTTTAAATCCTGAAGGAGCGCTGTGTACAGCGACGGTGAACCCAGAATTTGAACTAAGAAATTATGGGTCTCAAAACTTAAGCTCAGCGACCTTAACCTATCAGTATGACGCTGGTGCGACACAAACTATTAATTGGACAGGTAGTTTATCTCAAGGTGGTACGGAAATCATACAGCTTCCTGCACAAACGTTAGGTACTGGACCACACACACTTACCGTATCCTGTACAAGTCCAAACGGAGGTTCTGACCAAAATGCTTCAAATAATTCGCAATCTTCAGCATTTAATATTATCCCTTCGGGACAATTTGTAACAGTTGAAATTGTTACCGATTGTTGGGGGTCTGAAACACTTTGGGAAATAACAGATCCTGCCTCATCTGAGGTTGTAGCCAATGGAGGTCCTTACACTGATATTACAGGAGGTGAAGTATACCAAAGCGAGGTTTGTTTGGCGGCAGGATGCTATGAATTTACGATAACGGATGCTTATGGAGATGGTATGTATGGAAGTCAATATGGCTCTTGTTCTGTTGATGGAACATACAGTCTTTCACAGTCAAACGGAACAGTTGTAGCCTCCATCCTTGCGGCGAACTCTGACTTTGGAGATGAGGAGGTAAATCCATTTTGCGTGGTTTCTAATTTAGGTTATGATATTGGAGTGAGTGATATTAGTTATCCCAAAGGCACAATCTGTAATCCTTCTGTTGAGGCGCAAGTTGAAGTGTTCAACTACGGCGCATCTGCTCTGTCGTCTTTTGACATTTCTTATGACTTTGGTTTTGGTATCGATGTAATCAACTATCAAGGTTCATTGGCTCCGGGGACCTCAGTGATTGTTTTACTACCAGTGGTTAATGTTGCGGGAGGAGCAAATTCCTTAGAGGTGACAGTTTCTAATCCGGATGGTAATACTGATGAAAATGGAATTAATGACCTGATGTCTACTTCCTTTTATGTTTATGACAGCTATCAAGGTCTACCTTTTACTGAAAACTTTGAAAGTAATAGTTTTGTAACCAATGACTGGTACTTGACAAATAGTGACAATGACATCACCTGGGAAATCGTTACTGTAGATGGAACTGCCCCAGGAAATAAAGCGGCAAAAATAGATTTCTTTAATTATTCTAATGGTGGTGAACGTGACGGATTCCAAACTGCACCTTTTGATTTTGGGGCTTACACAAATATTCAAATGACTTTCGAGCATGCCTTTAGAAGGTATAATCAAGAGTCGAGAGATTCTTTGGCAATAATGATCTCTACCGACTGTGGTGAAAGTTTTTCATACCTAGGAAGTTATGCAGAGGATGGGACAGGATCTTTTGCTACAGCATATACATCTGATGTTGAGTTTGTTCCCGCGACAGGCGATTGGTGTATGGGTGAAGTTGGTTCAGATTGTTTAACCATTGATTTGAATGCCTATTCTGGGATGGCGGGTGTAATTATCAGATTTGAATCCGTTAATAATGGTATTGCGGGTAACAATTTGTTTATCGACAATATTAATATTTCGGGAGACCAGACATCTAGTCCTCCGACAGCTGACTTTGATGGGGCTGCTACTTTGTGCCTCGGAGATCTTATTCAATTTGACAATAATTCTTTAGGAGCGACATCACAAACATGGGACTTCGGAGATGGGAATTCAAGTTCTGCTATGAATCCGACACACGAATATACAAGTGCTGGTAATTTTACGGTTCAACTCACAGTAACTAATAACTTTGGAACGGACACCTATTCTCAAAATGTTTCAGTAAGTGAGATACCTACGGTAGAAATCACCTCTCCATTTAGCAACGTGTGTAATACAGCAGGTGGATTTAGTTTGAGTGCAACACCATTGGGTGGTTCTTTCTCAGGGCCTGGGGTGAGTGGCTCTACTTTTACGCCCTCTAATGCAGGCGTTGGTTCGCATGTAATAAGCTATTCTTACACGAATGGTAGTGGTTGTAGTGCATCTTCATCACTAACAATTGTTGTTGATAACTGTGCAAATTTAATACAACCTGAACTTGAAGCGATTGTGCTTTATCCAAACCCTAATAAGGGTAGCTTTACCGTCGATGGCCTTCCTGAAACAGGAAGTATATTTGTATATACGGTCGAAGGAAAACTTGTTACTTATCATCGAATTGAGGGTCAGACGCAAATCATAAATCTGAGTAGGCCGGTACCAGGCATATATAGAGTTCAGATTCAAACCCCTCAGGGTGATAGGATTTTTAAAATGATTATATCGTAATTAAGAAAAGAGGCTTAGGCCTCTTTTTTTATGGTTTATAAAGTTTTTTTCTGATACGCTTGGTTGGGCTAGATAGGATACCAATATAAATACCACTTGGTCCATGAAAATTATATTTTGTGCACTCAGAATTCTCGCGATTATTTAAATCAACGGATAAAACATTTAATCCTTTTAGGTCGAATATTTTAAGGTCTTTCAACTCTTCATCTTGTGAACAAAACTCTACGTAGTTTTCTTTTATTTGTAAATTGGTTTCGATAGCCTCGGTCTGAAGTCCAACCGTTGAAAGGTTTTGAATTTCAATGTCAGTTTGTATACTGCATCCAATAGAATCATAGACGACAAGGGTGTAGGTGCCGTAACTCAAATCATTTACATTTGACGCAACGGTATCTTCATTAAGTAAATATGTGTACGGTGGATTGCCTCCAAACATATATATTGAAATTGAACCAAGTGCTTCGTTGGTATAAGGTGAAGACGTATACTGTACATTCAAAGGTTCAATACTTCCAATAGTAAACGCCCCTTCATAGAGACACATATTTTCTGTGTAGAAGATGTAGGTATAAGAATCTTCACTCAATCCATTTACAGCAAAACCTGACGCTCCATTTGACCATTCGACAGAGTCAATGATTGATAGATCCGCGAAATTAAGTTCTGCAGCACCTGAGCTTGGCTCATTACAAGATGTTGGAGTCGTAATTATTTGGAACAATGGTTCAGCTTCAATTTCAACGATCAAATCATTGGAGTGATATAAAGTATCTCCTGTCATGTTGAACGCTTCAAAATAATATATTCCTGGGGTATTTATTGTAATACTGGAGTCTTGGGAGCCTGTGCTCCAGTTGTAAGCGTTAAAGCTTCCTGCGGACAAGACAATGCTATCTCCCTGGCAGAGTAGGAGAGAGTCTGTATTTTCGATAAGCTGAAATGCTACAATGGCGAATGACTCTTCTTGTATGATTATTGATTGATTTACTGGTATTGCATACCTTTTAGCAATAAGACCACTTGGGAATTTTACAAAAATAGAATCAATAATTTCGGCACTTCCTGCACCGAAGATTTTATGTTGAGAATTTTGAGCACAGAGTTGTTCTCCACAGAATACAGTTTGAAGTTGTTGTATTCCCTCTACGAATACTCTTATTTCCGCTCCAATCGCCATTCTATTTGAAGTGGTTCCTTCGGGCGTTATTTTAATATAATTATTCGCGTTGCTGCTATTTAAGAGGATATTTGGTGCAATATCTTGGTTTAAGACAACAACGTCATAGAACCCATCATTGTTAATATCTCCTTTGAGCGGACAGAACGAAACTGTGGTGACATCTCCGACAATTGAGTCATTTATTTTGGTGAAGCTTGTTCCGCTGTTATTTTCATAAAGAATGGAGTGTGTTGGAGTACCGCTATTATTTATTGTGTTCCCTGTTGCGATATAAAGATCCTCAAACATGTCATTATTGTAATCGACCCAAAGTGCACCCCATCCAAAGTCATTGATTGACATATTATAAGTGGGAGCTTTATCTGTAAAAGATATTCCGTTATTATTTTCAAAAAGTTTGTAGTGAAAAGGTCCCTCACCTGATAAGGAACTTATGCCAAAGTCAGTAACGAAAATATCTTGAAATCCATCGTTATTGTAGTCGGAAACTGATGAGGTCATTGGGTTTTGACCCTCGTTAGAAACCCCCACCGCCTCTCCTACGTCAATAAATTGAAGTTGAGATGAACCGGTTGTAGTATTTTTGTAGAGGGCATCTACACCGACAGCCCTGTCGTTAATGACATGTAAGTCTGTTTTATCATCATTATTAAAGTCAAACCATACTCCGATAAATGAGGGTTGTGTATCGTTGTCAATATCGAGTTGCATTGACCGCTCAATAAAGGTTCCATCTCCTTGGTTCTGGAAATACATATTGTGACCGTCGCCTGCGGGGTCAGAGTAGTCTGCAATGTATAGGTCAAGATCATTGTCTTTATCGGGATCCGCAAAGCTGAATCCAAAGGGATGATTTACCGAAGGGTATATTCCTGAGGAAATACTCACATTTTCAAAATTAAAACTACCCAAATTTCTGTATAAACTTACACCGAAGTCGTCATAAGAGATACAAAGATCAAGATTCCCATCGTTATCATAGTCAACCCAACAAATTTGTCTCACATCACCTTCGCTCTTTAACATTGAGGGGATTTTCTGAAACTGCCCCTGATTGTTTTTATAAAAAATAATCGAATCGTTGTGCATCGGATAGGTGATGTCATCCCAACCATCTTCATCAAAGTCATAAAATGACATTCCATTAGCGTTCGTGAGCTGAAAATTTTGAAAATCAGTGATTTCTTGGTCTGCAGCGATATCTGTTAGATGTTGACACATAGCCTTGGAAGTCAGTAGTAATAGTATACTAAAAATAACGTGTCTAATCATAGTATTATGAGTCTTAGCGTTTCTTTACAGATTTTTACAATGTAAACTCCCGAGTCAAGTTGCGAGGAAATAATTTGTGACGCATTATTATTTGCTTCAACTTTTATTTTCTTCAAGAGTTTTCCTGAGCTATTGTAGATCTGAACGTCTTTGTCATAATATTCTTTAGGAATATTTACCAAAGTAATCTTTTGTCCTGATGTAGTGATGTTAGGATTGAGTGAAATGGGTTTGATCTTATTGGCGGAAATATCGAGGGTTCCTTGAATCGTAATAAAGTCCTCCTCTTGGAATTCAATTAATAAATTCCCTGCAAGGTCCGTGCCTTCTGATATTTCAATGGCATGTATTTGTTCTGTGGCTCCTGCGGAACTCAATAAAAAGGAAACAACAAGGGAATCATTATCAATCCACTCGTAGTTATTTTGATTTAATTCTGCTGGTAAAGATATTATGGGGTTATAAATGACCGAAATACTTGTGGCGACATCCATGGCCTCGTCGAATAGAAGCGATACATCTAACAAGTTGTCGATGGTATTTAAAGACGTTGTATTTGCATTGATTCCGATGATTTTTGGGTTTTTCGTATCAAGTTCAACAAATAAAGGGTTGTTCTGATTCAATTGCGTGTTCTGCGATTTATCCCTTCCTAAAGAAATCTTCAAGTCGATACTGTCTTCTTCAATATTTTGGTCATTGATCTGAAAATAAGCTCTATAATTTATTGAATCTAAGTAGTAGCTTTCTGATAGGTTATACTGAATAGATGCATTTAAGTTTACGGTGCCTTCGTGGTAAACGAGTGGCTTAAATTCGACATCCATAACTTCATTGAATCCAATATCAATATAATATAACTGATTTCCGAGCGTTTGTTCGGAAATCATATCTGTTGTAGCGATTGTTGTTAAAACTATTGGGTTTTTTAAATCAGATTCAATTTGGTTAAGGTATAAACTATCGATAATGAGATTCCCATTTCTATCATATGCACTTACACAGGACAGGTCCAGATGTATGAAATCATTTGTATCAGGTAATGCCCAAATCTCAGCTTCAAAGGTCGTAGAATCAAGCCATAGACTCTGAAAAGGATTCATTACCAGACTATTGTATGACTCTGAATTATTTTCAAATAAAACTTCAGGAGGTATTCCAATATCCATCGTTTCATCGAAGGTTAAGAGTGTCGTGAAAATGGAGTTATTGTTTAAGTCATCAATATTAATGAGTGTGTTTGAAATAT
>Ga0209771_1002769_pt1 | contig 10361 bp, 9 predicted proteins | sample SaaInl59LU_5_DNA_FD_184639 | JGI IMG/M metagenome (GOLD analysis project Ga0209771, IMG submission 184639) | Marine microbial communities from expanding oxygen minimum zones in the Saanich Inlet - ESP_59LU_5_DNA (SPAdes) (version 2) | ecosystem: Environmental > Aquatic > Marine > Intertidal zone ...
ATGGTACTTTCCCAATAGTTGACAGAGACACGAATCTACATAAGACTTTTCCACTAGCAGGATTCTTTAGATATCCAATGTCTGGAGCCTGTCCAAACAAAGTAACCTTAATGAAAGGTTATCAAGATATTACTCCCGGTCAACATTACGCCCAATTTCAAGACGGTACAAATAGCTGGGGTAAAAAACACCCTAAAAGAATGCCCATAGAGGAATGTTTTACCCAAGTACATCATTTCAAATGGGATTCTACATGTATTAGTAGAATTAAAAAAGTAGCCAATACTAATATGAAGTATGCATATTCTCAGGAATACAAGATAATGTATGACGCTATTAAATATACGGGAGACAAAATAGACATAAATAATAGGGAGTATTTAGTTGAAAAATTAAAAGAAAGTTCATATATTGACTATATGGATTATATACATTGGAATTCATTAATTAATAAAATTGTTACAATATGAGCACAAAAAAATTAGAAAATAGCTTAGAGGAAAGACAAACTAAAGCTTTAGAGACAATCGCAAGTTCATTAGATGCGTTAAGTTTATGGTTTGAAGAAATCGATAAAGACGAATGGGGAGAAAGAATACAGTATTATCTTTCTGAATTTCATGAAATATTCGATCTGAAGAAGGATAATGAGTAAACTTGGACTTATTGTACCATACAGAAACAGGTATGAACATCTTGAAACTTGGCTTAGGGAAGTAAAACATTACCTAGATAACCAAGATATAAACTACAATATTTTTATTGTAGAGCAAGACGACGCTACTGCTTTTAATCGTGGAATGTTATGTAACATAGGGTATATACATGCGGTAAAAAGAGGGTGTAGTTATGTCGTGTTTCACGATGTTGACATGATACCTGTAGATGTAGATTATAGTCCAAGCGAAACACCTGTCCATTTATTTGACGATCAACTACCTTTTGAAAGCTACTTCGGAGGTATAACAATGTTCCCTGTCCAAGATTTTAAAAAAATAAACGGATTTTCTAATATGTATTGGGGTTGGGGATATGAAGACGACGACTTGAGATATAGGTGTGCTTTAAATAATATAGATTTTGGCATACCTACCCTTAAAGGGGAAAGTAGTATTAAAGATACAGCTATATTTAACGGTAAAAATTCAATTGCACGGATACCCAACAACTTAAAGTACAGTACAGATTTTACTATAGAAATTTCCGGTAGGCTAGATCATGTTGAAATGGACCCAAAAAAGGTTTTTGATCAATACACTATACTAAGCATCAAAGGAAACGAACTAAACATTAGTTACAACTCGTTTAATAGGTTTTCGGTTCAACTTTTTGACAAAGGGTACGATAAGTATACTATTAACTCTAATGTTTTTATCAACAGCGAATTTAAAATAAAACTCCAATATACTGCACGAAACAAGACCGTAGAACTCTATATTAACGAGGTATTAGAAAGCACAATTGAGCTTAAAACCAGAATACTAGACTACAGCAAACAACCCACAATTAACATAGGAGCAGACTCGGAGGGAATTAACTTTTACCATGGAGCTATTGACAGTATAGCACTTTATACTAGAAAAGATAAAATAGTTAACCGTTACTTGAAACCTAATAAGTTGAAGTACGTATGGATTGATCATATTCAAAGGGATAGAGGAACACTAGATAACGTAAATGTAGGTCCATACAATGCTCCTACATCTACTGAAATAGACAGTACTGTACCATATAGAAGAAAAGGTAGTATATATAAATTACCTCATTCAGACAACGGTTACGTAGAAGGTAGATGGAGAAGTGACTTGACCAGGTGGAATCAATTAAGGTATAATAACGAAGTAAAGAGGGGAGTTTACAATAATTCAAAAGATGGTTTAAGAGACTGTGAGTACATAATACACAGTAAGCAATTTAAAGATAAAGTTTTACATTTAAATATAGGTATATAATGAAACATAAATTAGGCGTATGTGTACCATACAGGAATAGAGAAGAACATTTACACACTTTTATACCTAAAGTTGGGAGGTTTCTTAAAGAAAGAGGTATAGATTTTCAAATTTACATTTGCCACCAAGCAGACGAAAAGCTTTTTAATAGAGGTGCTACAAAAAACATAGCAGCAAAACACGCTATTGAAGATGGATGTGATTATGTTGTTTTCCACGATATTGATATGATCCCAGAAGATGGTGCAGATTACTCCTACCCTACCGAAGGCCCCCGACACATAGCTACACAAATATCTCAAATGGACTACCAGTTAAAGTACCATGAATATTTTGGAGGAGCAGTACTATTTACAAAGGAACATCTAGAGGCTACTAACGGATATTCCAACAACTACTGGGACTGGGGAATGGAAGATGATGATTTATTTTGGAGATGTTATGAAGAAGGTTTAACCTTAGATACCTACCTACAAAAAAACGTTAAACAAAAGTATTTAAGATATAACGGTAACGATGCCTACAGTAAAATACCGTTTAATAGGAAACTCAGAGGCTTAACCTCTAAGTCTCACACAGTTTCAGTTCTATGCCGCGCCTACCAACAACCGGAGAAAAATAAAATATTCCTAATTGGAGATAAAGATAATAACTACGTAGAGTATCCAATATTAAGAGTTCCGGGATACGATTACGGGTTATCTTTTAACAACTCTAGGGCCCTTTCTCTTACATATTGGAATACATTTAGTAACCACAACTACATGTGGGTAAAGAGGTATGATAACCAATGGAGTTGGCTAACAGCAGTTTTTGATGTAGAGAGTAGAACTAGCCACTTATACTTGAACGGAACAGAAGTAGACTCTAAAGGAGGTTATGGAAGTCCTTCTCCTCTAAATTGGACAGGTAAATTAAAAAAATACGGTCCAAATAGTATATACCTTGGAACTACACCTTCTGTTTCAGAAGATAACGGCTATAAGTATTTTAAAGGAGATATAGCTAAAGTATTTGCTTGGGATAAAGCCCTAAAACCTGAAGAAATTGAAAATTTACATTCTGAAATTCCTTCTCAAGGGATAGTAATTGATTTAGATTTTAATAGCCCTAATACCGAAATAGAAAACTTTAATGTAGAGGAAAAAGAAGAAGTGATTGATATTCCTAATTCTATTTTACCGTATAGAAAAGAAGGTAGATTTACCTGTTTACCTCACGAGGATGAAGGATTAGTAGAAGGGAAATGGAAAAAAGGAGAAACCACAGCAGCAAATGAAAAAAGATATGTACTTCAGATGCAACAAGGTAAGATAGATTACAAAAAAGATGGTATAACCACACTCCAATATACTGTCTCAGAAGAAAGAACATTAACTCCATGGGCTAAAATGATAGATATAAAATTATGAGTGAATTAAAACATGAATCAGTTAAAAAGAAATTAGACTCCATAGGGTGTGGTTTTTGCTTAGCTAAATGGACCCAGGTAACTATACACCTTGACAAAGGACTCACACACTCCTGCCACCACCCATCTCCTCATAAAATACCACTACAGGAACTCAAAAGAAACCCTTCAGCACTTCATAATACATCTCATAAGAAAAAGAAGCGTAAAGAGATGATGGAAGGTGGAAAACCTGAAGAATGTAACTACTGCTGGAATGTAGAAGATAATTCTGACTCCTTTTCAGATAGAGTTTTTAAATCGGCTGAACCTTGGTCAGAAGACCAGTTTGAAACTATCGTTAATTCACATTGGAGAAAAGACTACAACCCTAGGTATGTTGAAGTTTCTTTCTCAAATACCTGTAATTTTAAATGCGCCTATTGCGGCCCACAGTATTCATCTAAGTGGGTAGAAGAGATTGAAAAATATGGAGCATATCCAACTTCTAATAATTTTAATGAGATTGAAACTATGAAAGCTAAAGGTGTTATGCCATATAAGCACTCAGAAGATAATCCATACGTAGAAGCTTTTTGGCAATGGTGGCCTGATTTATTCAAGGACTTACATACATTTAGAATAACAGGAGGAGAGCCTCTTTTATCTAAAGATACATTTAAAGTATTGGAATACATACAGGAAAATTGGGAACAAAATCCTAATCTTTCACTAGCTATCAACACAAATTTAGGAGTACCTGACGCCCTAGTTGATAAGTTATTAACTATCGCTAAAGATTTAACTGAAAATAATAAAGTTAGAGAGTTAATTATATTTACTTCTGTAGAAGCAACTGACCGTCAAGCTGAATATATTAGATCTGGATTGGACTATAATAAGTTTTGGAGTAATATTGAAAAAATTTTAAGTTTACTTCCTAAAGTTACTGTAAATATTATGGCTGCATTTAATGCATTGTCGGTATTTTCGTACGATCAGTTGATAGATAGAGTGTATGAATTAAAGAAGAAGTATCATAATGATCAGAGATACTGGAAAGAAAGCTTATTACTAGATACTTCGTATTTAAGATGGCCATCATTTTTATCTGTAAAGATTTTAGAAGATGAACATAAGGATTTGATTTTAGAATCTGCTAAAAAAGCTATGTACTACGGAATGAAGGATACCCCTATGAACACTCATGGATTCTCAGATGTACAGATCCAAAAGATTAAAAGAACTTATGATTATGCTATAGGTAAGAGTTTTAACTATGATTTAGAAAAACATAGAAATGACTTTATTAAGTTTGTAGATGAACACGATAGAAGAAGAGGGACTAACTTTATAGAAGTATTCCCAGAATTAAAAGATTTTTATGTTAAGTATAAGAAATAATGAACCATGGGCCCTTTGGCCTACTAGAGTCTGTCCATCTTTTTTTAAATTAGCAGGTAATCAAATACTTGGTGGACAGTATAATTTTAAATTAGAGTTTGAGTTTACTTTAATAAAACCTTATGGAGATAAAAGTACTATTTTCTCTATTTTACCTATATATACCTCATTAAACTACTACAATGAGCATATGAGTAATATAGACGTACATACTGATAATGGTATGGATTGGAGTGAAATAAAAAATACTATATTTATTAACACACGACATAAAGTTATTTTGACAAATCAGACCGGTTCTTTGTTTGAAGTTTTTATCGACAATAAGAAAGTTTTTGAAACTAAAAATTTTAGCCAAGTCCCAGACCCACAGTTAGTTTTCGGTGCAGGTAATTTTCCTTGGCATCATGAAAATCACCACTATTGTGATCTAGATTTACACGAATTAAAGTTGTATCATGAAGATGTACTTATAGCTCATCATGACTTTAAACAATACATATACGAAAAGGCATTTGATTTAACAGGTAATTGTAATTTTATACATAAAATATAATGGGAGTTTTTGCAAAGAAAGAAAATGAAACGTTTCAAGAATATAGGGACCGAGTAGTTAATAAGTTATCTAAATCGTTCTGCGGTGCTAAGTGGTATAATGCTACTATATGGTTAGGGAATGGAACAACGGCATCTTGCCACCACCCACCTGCACATAAAATACCTGTAGAAGAAGTAGCTAATTCCTATAAAGCATTGCACAATACTACCTACAAGAAAGCTATCCGTAAGCAGATGATGGAAGGTATCCGACCTAAAGAATGTGAATACTGCTGGAAGATAGAAGACTTAGGTGATGATAAAGTCTCAGATAGGGTTTATAAATCTGTTATTTATACAGATGAAGAACTAAACGATGCTAAAGAAGTAATGGGCTATACTGGAGACGTAGACCTTAAAACTTTGGAGATAGCTTTTGATGCAAACTGTAATTTTGGATGTTCATATTGTAATGCATCTTTTTCTACTACTTGGCAAAAAGACATTAAAAAATTCGGACCATACCAGAACCTAGTTTCTGATGGCGCTGGCGCTTTCCAACACGATGGTGCACATTCTATGCCTTATGGCAGAAAAAATGAGGGTAACCCGTACGTAGAGGCATTTTGGAAATGGTGGGAGGCAGAGTTACAGTACAGCTTAAGGGAATTACGAGTAACAGGGGGAGAGCCCTCAATGTCACCAGATTTCTGGAAGTTAATGGATTGGTGGAAAAATAATCCCGACTGTAAAGTACCATTTGCAGTTAACTCTAACTTAGGTCAGAAAAAAGAACTTTTAGATGCTTTAATCGAATCCTCTCATAACTTTAAAGACTTTTCAATCTATACATCCAACGAAGCTGTAGGTCTACAAGCTGAATATATAAGGTATGGTCTTGATTGGGGTGTATGGTTAAAAAATATGTATAGAGTTAATGAGGAGGGTAATATGAGTTCTGTTAATGTAATGATGACTATTAACGCATTATGTCTGTTTTCCATTACAGAATTTATGGACGAAATGTTAAAATTAAAAGCTAAACATGGACACCACGCTGCAGTTATGTCTTTTAATATTTTACGTTTCCCATCCTTTCAGTCTATTGTAACACTCCCAACAAACATCAGATTAGAGAGAGCAGCACATATAGAGGCATGGTTAGAAAAAAACTGGAATGAAGGTCAGAACGGATTTATGGATTATGAAAGAGACGGACTTTTAAGGTTAATAGAGTATATTAAGCAAGTAGATACCGGCCATGCACATACTTCTTCTTTAGAATCTAGAGAAAGAGATTTCAAATCGTTTTATATGCAGTATGATCAAAGACGGAAAAAAGACTTTTTAGCTGCCTTTCCAATGTTAACACAATGGTGGGAAAATATACCACTAACTAACTTAGGTAAACTCCAAGAATTAGTCGATGGTGATGATGCAAAATCAAATAGATATGTTAACGATGTACTTAAACAAGCAAAAGATGAAGGATGGGTACTGAACCCACAATGGGCAAACCCAGGTTCACAAGAATATATTGAACCAGACGATAAACAACAAGATGATATGATTGATTTAGTAGGGCAATTAAAAAGAAAATCAGATACTAAATATGTAGGTAGAAAACTTTAATAAAAAGCTTTAATTATTATGGTAAGCAGTAAATTTTTAACAGACACTATAAAACTTACAGTTGATAACTCATCAATTTTTTTAATCAGGAAGTTTTTTGACGACGAAACTCTAGATAAAATCACTAAGGAAATTGATAAATTAACTCAATTAGAAGAGAGTTGGGAAAAACTTGACAGCCAGACTACTAGACCTAGGAAAAAATTCTATGGATATAAATCTGAGGTTTTTAAAGAGGTAATAGGTTACTTAAATACTGAAGAGTTTCTTACTAAATTTTTTAATCTAACTGGTTATAAACTTTCTAAAGTAGATTTCCATCTTTGGTGGGATACCGAAGGATATACTCTTCCTATGCATCTGGATAACGATCAAGTAAAACTTTCAATGCAAATATATATCGGAAGTGACTTTCATAACTACCTAGGTACGAGCTTTGGGGATATTAATCAAGCCCCTATCATCACTCTACCCTATATGAAAAACACAGGATACTTTCTAAGCAACCCTAATACAGTACAACATGGACTTTTAAGTACCGTCCCTGAAAATTTTAATCGGTTTTCTTTATACTTTTATATGCAATGATTACACATTTAGATTTTGAATTATCATCAATTTGTAATGCAGGATGCCCAGTATGTTCAAGAAGGATTTACGGAAGTTTTAACCCATTTGAACAAACTTATTGGAAATTTGAAGACATTAAGAGAGTTGTTGGAGTAGATTTAGTAAAACAGTTAAAATTTTTTAACGTATGTGGTAATTTTGGGGACGGTATGGGTAATCCCGATATAGTAAAAGTTGCCGAATGGGTAAAGTTAAATAACCCTGAATGTGAATTTCACATTAGTACAAATGGAGGTATAGGAGATACTACACAGTACAAAAAGTTAGCAGAATTAGACGTTAGAATTACTTTCGGTATTGACGGGTACGGTGATAAGAATGAACTCTATAGAATTAATGCCAAGTGGGATAAAGTTTATGAAAATTTTAAAACATTTTCTAAATATAAAAAACATACGGACCAAAGATTTACTATACAGTTTCTACTTTGGGATCAAACTAGAGACCAGATAGAGCAGATTGTAAAATTAGCTGAAGAATCCAATATTACTCATTTACATTTACTGAAACCCTTCACTCAGCATTCTGGCTATACAAGAGGGTTTAATATGAAGGGCGAATACACACATTCACTCACTTTAACTGAGGACCCTATTATAGATACCCTCAACAGAGTATGGGCAAAAGAAGAATTCAGCGTACTAAAGGAAATTATAAAAGAAAGTAAACTAAAAACACACCCTCTAGTTTTAGAACCAGACGGCCATCTTCTCAAGGTACTACCCCATAAAATAAAAAACTTCATACCAAAAGACCCTAAATTCAATGAGGAAGAATTAGTTAAAATTAATTCTATAAATAAACAAAGTTGTTACTCTTTTAATTCTAAAAACACAGATGATCTAACTCAGGAATATAATAATTTATACATTACGTATAACGGGTATTTAATGCCCTGCTGTATGATTCCTCCTCTATATAGCTTTAAACTAAACCACTCTACTGACGACGAATCACCTTATCAGATAGAAATACTTAATTCTGTTACCGAGATTGGGATTGAACAGTTTTCGTTAAAAAATAAAACAATTCAAGAAGTATACAATTCAGGGGTGCTTCACAAATTTGTTTACGATAAGTTTAAAAGTAATTCGCAATTTTCTTTTTGTAAGACCACTTGCGGTAAATGTATTCCTTTAATATGAAAGTACTATACACAGGCGGAGCAGGAAAATACGCAACAGAAATACAAAAATTAACAAGTACATTAGAATTCTTTTTCCCTAACAGACAAGAATGTAACTTACTTAATAAACACAGTATGCAAAATTATGCAAGAAAGCATAAATACTTTGATATAGTAGTAACCGGGGCAAATCAATTCCCTGGAAGACTAGAAGACCTCAATTTTAACTCTTTCGAAATACCGGTTAACCATCTCTGTTTAATCGAAATGCTCCAAAAAAAACCTAAGTACTTTATCCACCTAACTACAGGAATGTCTGATTATGATGAACACTTTTTATACCGAGCTCAAAAAACATTTGCAGAAAATCTATTTACTAGGTACTTCTACTTTGAAAGAAACTTGGAAACTAGATTTATCAACTTTCATCCACACCATGTAGACGATCAAGAAATAAGGAAAAAATCAGCATTAGTTTTTCTAAAGTTACTAGAAAATATAGAGAATTATCAAAAATTAGAGTACTCTGTAGACATACCAAATTTAAAACCTGTAAATTATAAATTTTGAATAAAAAAAATAAAATAAAAATATCCGAAGGAAACAATACTTTTTGTATAGCCCCTTGGACGCACACCTATCTTTCACCTCAAAGTGAGAGAAGATTATGTTGTGCTTCACGAGAAAAAGCCGAATGGGCAACCCAGTACCTAGATTCAGATAAAGCAGACGAGAATTCTTTCTACAACCCTGGAACATTAAAACAACATTGGAACTCAGAGTATATGAAAGGTATTCGTAGAGATTTACTGTCTGGCAAAGAAATCCCCCAGTGTCAAGTATGTAATAATAAATTACTCAACGTATCTATATATAGAGACTACTTTAATAAGACTCTATTTCCAGGTAAAATAGAAGAGGCATTTGAAAAAACTGACGAAACCGGGTTTACTACTATGCCTCCTATCTCTTTTGACTACAGGGTAAGAAACCTATGTAACTTTAAGTGTAGAATGTGCGGCGATCAATTATCATCTTCATGGGAAGCTGAACGAAGAGCGATGGGTGATTACGATAGGCCTGAAAATTCTGATAACTGGGCTAAGAAAGAAAATAAACCTGCCATTGAAAATTTTCAAAAAGATGTAGCAGAAGCTGAACTATGGGAAGCTGTAAAAAACGGCACTATAGAAGAAATATACTGGGTAGGTGGAGAACCGCTGATGTGGGAGATACATTGGGAGATAATGGAGTATTTAGTTAAAAACGACTTAGCTAAGAATGTATGGATTCGATACAATACTAATTTTTCACGTACTACATATAAACATTGGGACCTAAAAGAACTTTTACCTCATTTTAAAATGGTACAGATTTGTGCCTCTATTGATGGAACTGGAGAAATAGTTGAATATGTTAGACACGGTATTAAATGGGATCAGTGGATACAGAATTTTAAAGATTATTTATTTTTAAGAGATAAATACGGTGATTATGGAATTGCTTTTGATCTTACCATCACTACCCCCGGGCTTTTCAGTTTAAAGGAATTATTTGATCTTTCTTTAGAACTAGACGTTCATACATTAATTAAAACTACATTTGCTTTTGACAGTTCTATTATGATGTGCCCACAGGTACTCCCTAGAGAACTATTTGACGAATGTATAGACGATGTGCTCCAATACAT
>Ga0209771_1002775_pt1 | contig 10343 bp, 5 predicted proteins | sample SaaInl59LU_5_DNA_FD_184639 | JGI IMG/M metagenome (GOLD analysis project Ga0209771, IMG submission 184639) | Marine microbial communities from expanding oxygen minimum zones in the Saanich Inlet - ESP_59LU_5_DNA (SPAdes) (version 2) | ecosystem: Environmental > Aquatic > Marine > Intertidal zone ...
TGTCCAAATTTATGCTTTCCTTCTTTTGCTGAGAACGCGATGTAAGGATTGATTTTGAATTGGTTTTCTGCACTAACTCCAGCTTTATTATTTTCTTCTATGAATTGCTCAGATAATTGCAGAGTGAGGCCATATTTTTTTAGGAAGATATAATTTAATCCTACAATCCCAAAGTGATGCATCCTGTTCGGTTTTGAAAAACCAATGTCACTCACTATTAAATTACTAAGTACCTCTTCAGCACCAAAGTGTATTTTCAAATCGTTTTTAAAGATATGCTCTACTGCCACACCCAATTGTAATGATTCGTTTTGATAAGTAATGTCAATGCCATTATCTTGACCTAAATAATCAGGGTCAGTGTAACGCATTTGGTTTTTATTCATTTTGAAAAAGCTTCGGAAGGTTGTTTTTTTTCCTTTAAAAACATGATCTCCAAATAAATTTTGGTCAATACGCTCCATACGTTCATCTGTAAAGTTGTTATACAGTATTACGGCTCCGGGCAAACCTTGATCGAATTCTTTTTGAAGGTAGCCTAGTCTGAAGACCGAATTCCCGAATTTGAAACCACCAGTAAATCCAAAAGAGTAATCTAAATAATCATTATTTGTTCGGGTTTCTTCCGAGTTTTGAGAACCGTTTGTGAGTGTAAAAGGGTAGTTACCATCTGATTTTCTGATGCTCCCATGTGCACTTAAGAGAACTTTTTTACTTGAGAATTTAGCGGCGCTATACGTTCCCATTTGATTAAACGAACCCTGCTTTCCTTGAAGTCGAAATTGAAAACCATCGGCGCCAAAATTATTTTCGAAAGTTTCTAAAGAAAAATGGCTTCCTGAGACTTGAGCCGAAATGGGCTGAAGAAATTGTGTTTTCTCGTCGGAATCACTCCTAATATAGGAGATGTTATCAGCATGAATTTGACCTAGATTGACTTGACCATTCTGTGTATTGTTAATACCGAATCCGTCTGCAACAATAATCGAGTGATTCGCGCCAAGACCCCGAGAAGATACGGTTTTTAAACCTCCAAGGCCCCCGTATGATCTAATATTCGTACTGGTTAACTTTTGGATGAGGTCAGCGGCATCATTAGCCTGTAAGGATTCTATTTTTTCGGCGTTAAGACCTTCCCAAACGTTTTTGGCGTTAAAGGTATCAAGGGTGTATGTATAAGTGACTTCATTTATTTCTTGTATCCCACCTTGTTGTCCAAAACAATGAATTCCAAACCATAAACAAGAAATAATGACGAGTTTCATAAGTTAAGATGAACCGAGATTGAAGAATCACACAACCTCGGTTCTCTCTTTATATTACTTTATAATTCTTTTCGAGGTTATACCATTTGGTGTATTTACATTCAAAATGTAAATGCCAGAAGGCAAGGCTGAAAAGTCTATAGTTGATTTTGAATCGTGTAAATGTTCTTTAATTTTTTCGCCGTTTATCGTTGTAACTGTTACAAATCCTTCAGGACCATTGATATTTAAGAGGTTGTTTACCGGATTTGGATAGAATTCAAAATCTTTCTGATTCGTTTCAGTAATGTTAAGCGGTGCCTCCCACATGATATTGTCGACCGCCAAGTATGCAGGGGTATTCATTCCGAATTGTCCATTGTCAGAAGATTCGAATCGCATTGAAATATTCGTTACGTCGAAGGAAAGATCCGCAAGGCTGATTGATTCCCAAGTATTGAGAATGTAATCTTCAGCGTTATTGGCAAATCTGTAATCTGCTAGATAGAATTCTAATGAATCTTTACTTCCATTATTTGAATTTTCACAAATGATCCAAACTTTAAAGTAATCTTCTCCATTTGTACCATCAACTTCACCGGCGGCATTTGTTGCTTCTCCGAATTTTTTACCGTAAGAATCTCCTTCAAGCATCGATAAAGCAGCATAAGTTGTGTTTGATAGGTCAAAAGATAATATTCTTGCTTCTGCAATGCTTGAATATATTTCTGGATTCGAATAAGCCACGGCGTAGGTGCTTGAATTGTTTGCTCCTGTGCCGGCATATGCACTGTATTGATTCGTGAAACCTGGCGTAACATTATCAGTGACATTAGAAATAGCAAAACCCGTGAAGTAACTAAATTCAGAATCATAGTAATTCACAAGTTGAATAGGTGAGAAATCAAAACCTTCGGATCCTTCGGATCCGTTATTGTAGGACTCTGGTTCTGTTAAGGATGTCTCAAAATCAATTTGAGCATTGGCATTAGCCCCAACAAAAAGGGCAATCATTAAAATGCAAACATTCTTCATCGTTAAAAAATTAAGTAATTAAAAAATAAAACGTTGAAGAAATCAGCGGAAAGAAAATAATATCCAAGCAGGAAATTAAGTCTGACTTTAATCTGAAGTCTTCTCTTGTGCTTGAAGGCAAGTATTCTGGCTCATGTCCAGTTCGACTTACCTTCCCGAATTTCAGTGGTATATAAAGTCGTTTTTAAGACACTTACAGCTGCAGATACAGCTCCGGAATTTCACCGGATTCCTTTTTAAGTAAATAAAATTTACACCTAAAAGCTGCGCAAAGGTAAAAGAATAATGATATTATTTTAAAAAACCCTTTAATTTCTTTGATGTTCATTATCATACGTGAGTATTAACATTTACAGTAGTTACATATTATATACACATTCGTATTGTTAATAACTTGAATATATACATATCTGTTTAATAAACATTTATACTTATTTTAATCAAAACTAAATTTTTAATTATGGAACAAGATAATACAATACATGACCCTCAGACTGAAGATTTTGACTTTAGCAAACATGGTTTAAATGCGTTGATGGCAGCTTTATACTACGTAGTTGTCTACATACCTTTTATTTTGCCTTATCACATATGGGGAAAAGCAGCTACTAGATTAAGTTTGATTTGGGAAAATCGATCTTTACAGTACAACGAAAAGGATAAAGCATATCCGTTATTTGCATTTTATTTTATTTACCTGGTCAACTTCTTAATTGATGCAGTAATATTTTTAGTTTGGCCTTTGGGCTTTTTGATGACTGCGAAAACTTATATGGTAGATGCAGAATTCAGTGCTCCTGTTGAGACTTTCTTGATACCTCTATTCGTTATATATGTTTCTGTGATATCATTTAAATTAATGAAGGAAGTATTTTACTTCGCGCTGAATAACTTAATCGTTTGGTTCTTTGAAGTTATTGCCGAAATTGGACGCTTTATCAAGCACATGTGGAGATTGAATTTTGTAATCAAGAGAAAAGATTAATAGTCCTTACCAAAATAAAAAGTCTCCTCGGAGGCTTTTTTTTTGCTTTTGCTTTTACTTTTAAATTTTTACTCACCTAATTATACCTAAATTCTTATTGTGATTTAAAAAACAATCCCTAAATTTGCGCTCGTTCAAAGTGAACTACATAATAATCATTTACAAAAATATTAGCATGTATTTAGATAAAAAAGTAAAAACAGACATTTTCAAGAAGCATGGTGGGTCTGAAAAAAACACCGGTTCAACTGAAGGGCAAATCGCCTTGTTTACATTTAGAATTAGTCATTTGACTGAGCACTTGAAAAAAAATAGAAAAGACTACGGTACGCAAAGGGCACTTCAATTACTTGTTGGTAAGCGAAGAAGTTTATTGGACTACTTGAAAGATAAGAATATTGAAAAATATCGTGAATTGGTTAAAGAATTAGGGCTTCGTCGCTAATTTCAATTGGTTTACATTACGTATTAAAAGAGGGGACAATCGATCGTATCGGCTGTCCCTTTTGTTTTTAATAATTTGATAATAATAGAAAAATAAAATATGAATATAGGAATAAAGAAGACCATCGAAATAGGTGGCAAAGAAATCTCCATTGAGACGGGTAAATTGGCTAAACAAGCCGACGGAGCTGTCGTTCTGAGAATGGGAGATACAATGATTTTGGCTACTGTTGTAGCGAACAAAGATGCGAAAGATGGCGTGGATTTTTTACCGCTTACCGTCGACTACAGAGAAAAGTTTGCTGCTGATGGAAGAATCCCAGGTGGTTTCTTTAGAAGAGAAGCTAGACCGTCTGAGCGCGAGATTCTCGTGATGAGAATCGTTGACAGAGCCTTACGTCCGTTATTTCCCGATGATTTCCATGCGGAAGTTCAATTAATGATGCAATTAATTGCATATGATGGCGTGAACAGTCCAGATGCACTTGTTGGATTTGCAGCCTCATCTGCTATTGCCGTATCAGACATTCCATTTAATGGTCCGATGTCGGAAGTAAGAGTAGGTAGAGTAGATGGCGAATTCGTAATCAATCCAACTTTAGCGCAAATGGCTGTTTCTGATGTTGATTGTATCATTGCTGGTACTATTGACAATATTGTAATGGTCGAAGGTGAATTGGCAGAAGCTTCAGAAGCTGAAATGGTAGATGTTATTAAAATTGCACATGAGTCAATTAAAAAGCAATGTCAGTTCCAGTTGGATTTAGCTGCGGAAATACCATCTTCATCACCGAAAAGAGAATATGAACATGAAGATCATAATGAAGATGCACGTGCTCGAGTTGCAGCGTTTAGTTATGACAAATGTAGAGAAGTTGCAAAGCAAGGTTTAGCATCTAAAGAAAAAAGAGCTGAATTGTTTGGCGCAGTTAAAGAAGAATTTCTTGCTTCATTGACTGAGGAAGAAACGGAAGAGATTGGTAAATACGTTTCTGTTTACTTCAAGGAGTCAATGAAAAAGGCAGTACGTGACACAATGCTTGACGACAATATTCGTCTCGACGGACGTAAGTTTGACGAGGTTCGTGCAATTTGGTCTGAGGTAGATTATTTACCAACTGCTCATGGTTCTGCAGTGTTCACGAGAGGAGAAACACAATCTCTTACAACTTTAACTTTAGGTGGTAAGATGGATGAGCAAATGATTGACGATGTGACTTTCAAAGGATCAACGCCATTTATGTTGCACTATAACTTCCCTCCATTTTCAACTGGAGAGGCGAGAATGAAATTCAACGTTTCCAGAAGGGAGATTGGTCATGGTAACTTAGCACTAAGAGCATTGAGACCTGTTTTACCAGAAGATAATCCATACACGATTCGTTTGGTGTCAGAAATTTTAGAATCAAACGGTTCTTCTTCAATGGCTACAGTTTGTGCAGGTACATTGGCATTGATGGATGGTGGTATTCAAATTAAAGCACCTGTCACAGGTATCGCAATGGGACTCGTTGCTGAAAATGGAAAATTTGCAGTGTTATCTGATATATTAGGAGATGAAGATCACCTGGGTGACATGGACTTTAAAATTACCGGAACAGCAAAAGGAATTACGGCTTGTCAAATGGATATTAAAGTTGACGGATTGCCTTACGAGGTTCTAATACAAGCCTTAGAGCAGGCAAAAGCCGGACGTCTTCACATCTTAGATAAAATTCTTGAGACGCTTCCAGCTCCAAATGTTGAGCTTAAGCCGCAGACGCCAAGAGTTGAGGCATTTAATGTTCCAAATGAAATGATTGGTGGAATTATCGGACCTGGAGGAAAAATTATTCAAGGTCTTCAAAAAGAAACAAATACAACAATTACTATCGAAGAACTAGAAAATGGTGAAGGCCGTGTTCAGGTACTTTCGAACAACGGTGACGATATGGCAAATGCTTTAGAGAAACTGAAGCTGATCGCGTTCCCGCCGCAAGTAGAAGACCAAACCGAATATGAAGGAGTTGTGAAGTCTGTTAAGGACTTTGGATGTTTCGTGGAAATTGTGCCAGGAACAGATGGCTTAATTCATATCTCTGAATTCGCTTGGGAGAAAACAGCACGTATGAGTGATGTTTGTAAAGAAGGTGAAATGCTGAAATTCAAAGTGATAGGAAAAGATCCTAGAACCAGAAAATGGAAGTTATCTAGAAAAATTCTTTTACCAAAACCAGAACGTAAAGAAGAGCCAAAGGCTTAATTCTTATAGAATCAACAAAAAAGGCACTTCGGTGCCTTTTTTTGTTTATAAGTATATGTTATTCTTTTAATTTTCCTTCGTATTTTTAACCACCAAAAATAAAATAAACCATGAAAAAAAATTACACGTTTTTACTGCTAATGACTTTCTTTTTTAGCAGTTATTCTTTTAGTCAATTAATTATATCTGAATTGGCTGATCCGAATGATAATGCCGGAGCCCGTTTCGTAGAGATATATAATGTTAGCGGTTCCGCTGTGGATCTTACAGATTGGGAGTTGAGAAGATGGACCAATGGAACTGCTGTCCCACAAGGGACAGGTGTAGATTTAACTCCTGTTTCAAGCTTAGCTGCTAATTCATTTATTATAGTTGCAGCCAATGCTGCTGAGTTCGAAGCCGTTTATGGATTCGCTCCAGACATTGAGGCTGGAACTGGAGGTGCTGCGGATAGTAATGGTGATGATCAAATTGCTATTTTTGACCCTGCAGACAATACAATCGATATTTTCGGTGTGCCTGGTGAGGATGGAACTGGAACTTGTCACGAATTTGAAGATGGTCGTGCGGAACGAATTGCATCCGTAACGGCTTCGAATCCAATATGGGATGAGTCTGAATGGAATGTTTGGGCCGATAGTCAAGTTGCAGGATGTACGAGCCAAACACAGCAACCAATTAATGTTGGTGACAATATTTACGATCCAGGATCATGGATAGGTGCGTCTGCTGGTACAGACCCAACAGTCTCTGTTTCGGCGACTGAATTGACAAATTTCGTTCAATTTGTTGGTACGCCATCTGATGAGCAAACAACAGAAGCATCAGGTTCAAACTTGACTGCTGACGTTAATGTTTCCGTTTCTGGAGATTACGAAATCTCTCTAACTACGACTACAGGATTTGCAACGAGCCTAATTCTTACTCAGAATGCAGGAGAATTAGCTCCAACAATGATTTATGTTCGCTTAAATGGTTCAGCGCCTGCAAGTCCGTCAAATGGTGAAATTACTTTTGATTTTGGTACAGATGTAACGCTCGTATCATTAAATGGTGAAATTTTAAATCCTGATCCAGTTCTATTTACGCAACAAGACACTTTAGTTGGATTCTCTCACTTTGTCGGAATCCCATCAGCTGAGCAATCTGTAAATATTTCAGGAAACTATTTACTTGATGATGTGACGATTGATGTTACTGGAGAATTTGAGATTGCATTGGAATCCAATGGTACCTTCGGGAATTCATTATCGATTCCAACCTATGCGAATGCGACAGTTTTTGATGCAAATGCGGCTTGGAATGGTTACATGAATGTATTTGAACTACCCGAAAATGGAGGTGGTTATGTCTTCGGTTCTGGATGGGGTCTACAGGATTTAAGAGCATTTGTTACGCCTGGATCGAATAGTGTGAAACTTCTTCCGAATACAAATACATATGCTGATAATGCTGCAGACGCATTCTGGGTCGATCAAGCTACAGGTGCAGGTAACAAGAATATGGAAGCAAACACTTTTGTTGAGCCAGGCCCCTCGGCTAATGATAATGATTTAACCTTTGCGGGTAATGTGGTTAATAACAATTTGGATGCAGGATACACTGCAAAATATTTTATTAAAGCTTTAGATCCTGATAATGGTTTTGCAGATGCCTTCAATGGTTCTAAAACCTTTGATTTACCTATTTCTGGAACATTTTCAGTGTCAGCAACTGCGGCTGAATTACCAGCAGGACTGATTATTCAGTATGGATTTGTAATGGTAGGCCCTAACGCTGATCCGGCAACCGCTGCAGCTCTAGGATCGGTAACAATAAATGGTGATTTTGCAGTGGGTGAAATTTCTCCAACCCAGGTCTATGTTAGACTCAACGGTACTGCTCAAAATAACAACCAAACGGGAACTTTAACTGTTTCATCTGGCAGTGATGCTGGTGCACACATCGTAAATGCAGGAAACTTTTATTATGCTCCAGCCCAGTTAACGATTACAGCTGGTGATACTGTTTATTGGGTAAACGATGGTGGGACACATAATGTCAATTTTACTACCAATACAATAACAGGCCAGCCTTACAATAATCCCGAAAGTTTTGTTTCTAGTCCAACTGGAGATACAGAGTTATATTCTTATGTGTTCAATACACCGGGGACTTATGAATACGACTGCTCCGTTGGTTCGCATGCGGCAAATGGAATGATAGGGACAATTACTGTTTTGGATAATCCATCTCCAGAAGCAGGTGTAGTAGCCCTATTTGGAGAGACACTTGATTATTCTCCATATACAATAGGTGAAGTAACAACGAATACTGCAAACGGAGTCGCTGATTCTCTTGATGTGTTGGTTTCTCTTGTTGGTGTGGTTCACTGTATTGATTTCGATGGAAATGAAGGTATAAGTTTTACCATTATTGACGATAATAATGACGGAATCAATGTCTTTAATTTTGATGATGTTAGTGATTATGTTGTTAATGAAGGAGATAAAATAACAGTACTTGGTAAGATTGGACAATTCAATGGTTTAACACAAGTTTTTGCTGATAGTATCTTAGTATTGGAAACTGGTTTAGCAACGGTAACACCTACAATTGTGACTGCTCTTGATGAAAGTACGGAGGCGCAATGGATTACTATTGAGAATGTGAATTTTGTAGACCCAATAGCTACATTCCCTACAGGTTCTAACAATATAGACGTAACAGACGGTACAAATGTCTTTACGCTTAGAATTGATTCTGATACTGATATCCCAGGAGGTGCGGCACCTCAGGTGGATTTCAGCGTTACAGGTGTTGGTGGCCAGTGGGATACTTCTGATCCTTATGATTCAGGTTATCAATTGTTCCCATGTGGTCTTGGAAGCTTCACGCCAAATGATGTTTCAGGTTTCTCTGGAGCTGAATTGTTAGCAGTTTCTGTAATTCCAAATCCATTTAATGACTTTATCGAAATTAAGTCAAATGGTCTATCGAATGTTCAAGTTCAAATACATGATGTTCAAGGTCGTCTTGTTCAATCTGCTGTTGTTGATAATGGCATGTTGATTAATACGAGCCATTGGTTGAAAGGAATATATATGATAACGCTCACGGATGGAAATCAAAATATTCGTACTGAGCGAATGATAAAATAGCATTACAATTGTGTAAATTTATGGGCTGCATCGTTGCAGCCCATTTTTTTTGTCATGAAAATCATACACATCATTTGCTTCTGTTTTCTTTATTTCGCTTCTTCTTTGCCTTCAAATGCCCAATCCTACTGGCAACAAGAGATTAATTATGATATTGATGTTCGTTTGAATGACGTAAACCATGAACTTCATGCCTTAGAGTCTTTCGAATATATTAATCATTCCCCTGATACTTTAAGAGAGATATATATTCATCTTTGGCCCAACGCATACAGTAGTGGAGAGACTGCTCTAGCGCTACAAATTGCTGAAAACGGAAATGATAAAATCGGAAATACGCTTCCTGAAGATATAGGCTTTATTGATTCTTTAGATTTTTCTATAGATGGGAAGGTCGTTAAATATGAGAACTATGATGGACATTGTGATGTCGTAGTTATTCAACTTCTTAAACCATTAATGCCTGAGGAATCCGTATTGGTTTCAACTCCTTTCCGTGTAAAACTTCCTTCAGGGCGTATATCACGACTCGGGCACATCGGTCAATCTTATCAAATAACCCAATGGTTTCCTAAGCCTGCTGTATATGATAAGAACGGGTGGAATCCGATGCCGTATTTAAATCAAGGTGAGTTCTATTCTGAATTCGGTTCTTTTGATGTAACGATTACATTACCTGAAAACTATGTTGTGGGTTCAACTGGTGACTTGCAAAATGCAAGTGAAATAGAGTTTATGAAAAACTTGGCGCAAAATACAAAGGCTGATTTATTAGATATTATTAAAAGCAATGAGAATGATGAGGGATTAAAATTTCCGAAATCATCTGAAAAGTTGAAAACAATTCGTTACACGCAAGATAGGGTTCATGATTTTGCTTGGTTTGCGGATAAAAGATACGTTGCATTAAAAGGTGAGGTAGAGCTTCCAAGAACAAGAAAACTTGTGGATACATGGGCGCTTTTTGTACCGGATAATGCCGATGTATGGCAACATGCAATAGAGTATTTAAATGATGGTACCTATTTTTATTCATTATGGAATGGGAACTACCCTTACAGTCATGTTACTGCTGTGGATGGAACGATAAGTGCAGGCGGCGGTATGGAGTATCCCAATGTGACAGTTATCGGTAATTCTTCATCTAAAGAGGAATTAGAAATCGTAATTGTACATGAAGTAGGACACAATTGGTTTTATGGTATTTTAGGTAGTAATGAGCGTGTGCACGGCTGGATGGATGAAGGAATCAA
>Ga0209771_1002779_pt1 | contig 10335 bp, 9 predicted proteins | sample SaaInl59LU_5_DNA_FD_184639 | JGI IMG/M metagenome (GOLD analysis project Ga0209771, IMG submission 184639) | Marine microbial communities from expanding oxygen minimum zones in the Saanich Inlet - ESP_59LU_5_DNA (SPAdes) (version 2) | ecosystem: Environmental > Aquatic > Marine > Intertidal zone ...
CTAATTTCTTGTCTAATATTGTTGCAGGGCTTATTGCCTATAGCTTTTTACCTAAAAAGCCGTCCATAAAATACCAGACAGTCAAAACAAATCAACTTGCATTTTATTAATCGAACTCAGGTTTAAAATATCGGCATCATTTTGTACAGCCCAATTTATTCCATTTGCAGTCCAACTATCATTGTTTATCTAAGTTCTATTGGGATCAGACAAAGGCAAACCATTTGAATACCCAATTCTAACAGGCATTATTTTCGTATCATAGGCAACACCAACCGTACCTTTAGTATTGTTGCCAACAGCTGCTATTATATCAGCACATGCTGTGCCATGTGCATCTAAATTAATTTCATTGGGAGCACCATTTAAATTTCCATCTGTAGCATCATGTCCAGCTAATAAATTTGCTGTTAAATCAGGATGAGTTAAATCTACCCCTTCATCTATCACAGCAACTTTAATGCCTGAACCTGTAGCTAAAGACCAAGCCTCTTCTACATCCATGTCAGCATCTATTATTCCTCCTAAATAACCTTGATTATTGATAGACCATTGAGAATTAAAAAAAGGGTCATTTGTTTGAGGTTTTAAAAAACGGATAAAATTAGGTTCTGCGAAAACCACCTCATTATTCTCTTCTAACTTTTTAACTAACTTAAAAATTTCTTTAGTAGTAATACCTTTTATCTTTAAAAGAAATTGATTTTCAATAAATTCATTTTCCTTTAGTGTGTAATCATAACTTTTTAATAATTTTTTTAAGATAAAATTATTGGTAACTTTGATAATGATTTCTTCATTACAAGCTTGTTTTACAACGTCTTTGTAGATTAAAATAGGTTCTATTTTTTCAAACAGGTACTTATCTATTAACTCTATTCTTTGTTTTGAAAAGTTGTTCTTATTTAATAGATTGTTAATTTTAACCAATGCATAGTTATTTGATAATTCAGTAATGTTTTCAGTTTTTAACTTTTGTTTTAAAGATTTTTTACTTTTTGAATTATGTTTAATATAGAATTCTGTAGGTGAGATTTTAAATTCAATATTATGCTTATTAGAGTTTAAATTTAAATTTTCTTGAGAAAATATTGATATTGGTAAAACCAATATTATAATAAAATATATTTTTTTCATTTTAGTTCAATTTTAGTTAATGTAATTCGTTTGTAAGCTATATCAGCAAGATCTACAGGGTTTTCACAGGTTTCTCTTAATTCACCTGTAAATTTTATAGATGCTTTTTCTTGTGTATTAAGTAAGTTTGTAATGCTATTGTTAACAAAATCATCATTACATACTATCATATGAAGTACACAATTTGAACAATTAGAATCAGTATAAGTAATCCAATATTTATTTGTATAATAATTGTTTGATTGAGTTTGTTCCTTATAAATTATTGTTCCTTCTAATCCAGATACTATTGTTGTAATACTTGAATTACAACCACAGTCTATTGGAGTGTCAATATCATTTTTACAACTACTGAAAATTAGAATTGTAAAAAAGAATAAATAAGAAATAGTTTTTCTTAAACTTTTCTTTTCGTTGTTTTTTGTTTTCATTTCTTTCTTTTTTTATACATTAGCACGTTTTTTTTATTGTTAATATTAATTTTTGAGCTCGCATTTCGTCCCTCAAATTGAGAACAACCTGTTATAAACAAATAAAAAGTTTATATATCCCGTTTATAAAGTGGGTTTTCTTTTCTCTTGTAAAAATAAACCCTAAAAACGATGTTGTCAATCCCTGAATCCAGGGATATGACGTTGTTTAAATAAATTTAGAATCAAAATAAATGTAAGGCAGAAGACATTAATAAGTTAAAAAGATAGCAAAACTTCTTCTCCTTTTTTGATGTCTGAAAAATGATTAAAAAACACTATTTTCCCATCAAAATCGGCTTCTATTAACCAATAAGAACCTTTAAAATAAGTGTTTTTTACTGTTGCTTTTAAGTCTGATGTTTCTGCAATTTTAATTTGGTGCGGATATAACAAAACCGTTTTTCCGTTCATGGTTATTTCATTAACATCATCAAACAAAGCCGCTACATATGTTGAGTTTGGATGGTTGTAAACTTCTTTTGGTGCATTGTGTACCAAAATGTTATTTTTTTTAATAATAAGTAAGTTATCTGTAAAGGAAAGCGCATCATTTTTATCGTGAGTAGCCACAATACAAGCAATATTTTCTTCTTTTAAATAAGTAAATAATTTACGCCTTAAACCATTTTTTTTAAAGTTGTCTATTTGTCCAAAAGGTTCGTCTAGCAGCAATAATTGGGGTTCTTTTGCCAAAGCTCTGGCTATAGCAACGCGTTGTTTTTGGCCACCACTTAAGTTTTTTACTTTGGTGTTTTTAAAGGCAGTCATTTCTATAACTTCTAGGAGTTCTTGCGTACGTTTTTCGCTTTCTTCTGGATAAAATCTTGAAAGGTGTTTTTTGATGTTTTCGGATACAGAAATGTAGGGCATCAAATCGAAATCTTGTGCTACATATTTAAATTTTTCAAAACCGGGTACCAAATTAAATTCTGGACCTAAAACTTGTTCATCATGCCAAAAAATAGTTCCTTTTTGCAAGTCTAGTAAACCATAAATTGTTTTTAAAAGTGTCGATTTTCCACAACCACTTTCGCCCATAATACATAAGTGTTCTCCTTGCTTTACAGAGAATGTAAAGTTTTGTAAAACAGGTTTGTTTTTGGTGTAATTGAAAGAGATGTTTTCGACTTTTAGCATGGTACAAAAATAGGCCTTTATCATTTAAAAAAGCTCTGGATACAATTTTTTTCATTCTTCAAAAAATCACTCGAACTGTCAATTTGTGAATACATAAGCTTGCGTTAGCGATTGTAGCGGCATCCTTTTTGTTTTTTACAAAAAGATACAGCGTAAAGCCCGACCTGAAAGGGAACGCCCAAATGTATAAAAGCTAAGACAAGAAAAACCGACACTTTCGCATCGGTTTTTGCTAATTTCTAAAGTATATTGATAAATACTTAAAGACAATGTGTTTTTACCAGATTCTTACTCTGTCTTCTGGTTTTAGGTACATTTTATCTCCAGGTTGTACGTTAAATACTTGGTAAAATGCGTCTACATTTTTAAGAGGCATGTAAGCTCTGTACATTCCAGGAGCGTGTGAGTCTGTCATAATTCTGTTTTTTAGTGCTTCATCACGCATTTTGGTTCTCCAAATGGTACCCCAAGATAGGAAAAAACGTTGTTCTGGTGTGTAACTATCTATTTTACCTGGTCTACCGTTTTTATCTAAAAAGATTTGTAAACCTTCGTAAGCTGCTTGTACACCCCCTAAATCTCCAATATTTTCTCCCAGTGTAAATTCTCCATTCAATTTCATACTGTCTATAGCAACAATTGTACTAAATTGATCGATTAGTTTTTTACCTGCTTTTTTAAATTCTTCTGCATCTTTGTCTGTCCACCAGTTTTTTAGATTTCCATCACCATCAAAACGTGCTCCAGAATCATCAAAACTATGAGAAATTTCATGACCAATAACTGCTCCAATTCCACCATAATTTACAGCTTCGTCTGCTTTATAGTTGTAAAAAGGAGGTTGTAAAATTGCTGCTGGAAAAACAATTTCGTTATTTACAGGATTAAAGTAAGCATTTACAGTTTGTGGAGACATACCCCATTCTGTTCTGTCTACTTCTTTTCCTAATTTTGCCATATTCTTATTGTAGTTCCATTTGGTAACATTTATAGCGTTTTCAAAATAAGAACCACCTTCTTCTAAACCTTTTACTTGTAATTCTGAATAATCTTTCCAAACATCTGGGTAGGCAATTTTAACGGTTAATTTGTGTAATTTTTCTAAGGCTTTTGTTTTTGTTGCTTCACTCATCCAAGGTAATTGAGCAATTCGTTTTTCGAAACCTACCATTACATTGTCTATCATTTCTTTGGCTTTGGCTTTGGCTTCTGGCGGAAACATTTTTTCTACATATAATTTTCCTAAAGCTTCGCCAATAGCACCATTTAAATTACCTAAAGCACGTTCGTCTCTTGGGCGTTGTTTTTTAGCACCACTCATTTCTTTGCTGTAAAACTCCCAATTTGCTTTTTCTAAATCTGTAGATAAACTACTTAAAGCACTGTTAATGGTGTTCCAACGTAATAATAATTTAATGTCTGCCACAGAACGATTGTTAAAAATAGAACTCATAGCTTTAAAATAACCAGGATCTGTAACAATAACATTGTCTAAATCTGCTACACCAATACCTGTTAAATGTGCTTTCCAATTGATTGTTGGAGCCAATTTTGTAAGTTGTGCAACCGTCATTGGGTTGTACATTTTACGGGTATCTCTTCTTTCTTCTTTGGTCATCATTGGTTCTGCCAAACTTTTTTCGAAAGCAACAATGGTTGCTGCGTTCTTTTTGGCTGTAGCTGCATCATCACCAAACTCTTGTAACATTTTAGCTACAAACTCTTCGTATTTTGCTAGCTTATCTGCTACTTTAGCATCTACATAATAATCTCTAGTCATCCCTAAAGAACCAGCGCCTAAATAACCAGCATATTGGCTACTGTTTTTTAAATCGTTAAAAACACCAAAACCGTAAAAACCACCTCCGCCATAAGGGGCCATGTTCGTTATGTAATTCTCTACATCTTTTTTAGTTTTAATTTCGTCTACTTTTGCTAAAAAAGGCAATACAGGTGCTTTGCCTTGTTTGTTTCTGGCAACAGTATCCATAATGGTTTGGTAATAGTTTACTGCTTTTTCTTGGTCAGAATCTATTTCGTTTCCTTTGGCATCTTTAACTTTTGGAAAATCTCTTTCTGCAATGGCTTGGTTTAGGATATTTAAAACATCTGCATCTGTTTTTTTACGCAACTCGCCAAAACCACCCCAAGAAGTTCTATCGTCTGGAATTTTTGTGTTTTTTAACCAATTTCCGTTTACGTGTTTAAAAAAATCGTCTGTTGGTTTTACTGAAGTATCCATGTTTTCTAAAACGATGCCTGCAGTTTCTGCTGATTTTTCTTCTTTACATCCAACAAAAGTTAATGTCGCAATTGCAGTTGTAAAAAAAACTTTTTTAATTGTTTTCATTTGACTGTTTTTGATTTGAATATTTATTTTACTCTTTTTCTAGCAGTTTAAATGCCTTATAATTGGTTAAGTTTATTTGTATTTGTTACAAATTTTAACCTTTTATTTTAATTTTTAGCGGATTTGGTAATTTTTTAAAACCCATATTGTATAAAGTAAAACCAAAAATATCGGCATATTGTTCTATAGTTTTAGCAACGGGTGTACCTGCTCCGTGGCCCGCATTGGTTTCTATTCTAATTAAAACAGGATTTTCGCCAGCTTGTTTTTCTTGAAGCTCTGCTGCAAACTTAAAACTATGTGCTGGCACAACTCTATCATCATGATCTCCTGTGGTTACTAAAGTTGCTGGGTATTTTGTGCCTTTTTTTAAGTTGTGTACAGGTGAATATCCTTTTAAATAATTAAACATTTCTTTGCTATCATTTGCTGTGCCATAATCGTAAGCCCAACCTGCACCTGCTGTAAATGTGTGATAACGCAACATGTCTAAAACACCCACAGCTGGCAATGCTACTTTCATTAACTTTGGTCTTTGCGTCATTGTTGCACCAACTAATAAGCCTCCATTTGAGCCACCTCTAATAGCTAAATATTCTGAGGATGTGTATTTTTCTTGAATTAGATATTCTGCAGCTGTAATAAAATCGTCAAAAACATTTTGCTTTTTAAGTTGTGTACCTGCATCATGCCATTTTTTACCATATTCTCCACCACCACGTAAATTAGGAACTGCGTATATACCCCCTTGTTCCATCCAAACAGCATTCGCAATACTAAAACTTGGTGTTAGACTGATGTTAAATCCTCCATAACCATATAAAATCGTTGGATTTTTACCATTTAATTTTACTCCTTTTTTATGGGTGATAATCATCGGAACTTTTGTGCCGTCTTTAGAGGTATAAAACACTTGTTTACTTGTGTAAGCGTCAGCTTTAAAATCAACTGAAGGTTTCCAGTATGATTTGTATGTACCTTTTTTTGGGTTAAATTTATACAAAGAACTTGGGGTGTTGTAATTGGTAAACGAAAAGTACAATTCAGTTGCCTTTGTTTTTCCTCCAAAACTTCCAGCAGAGCCTACTCCTGGTAATTTTACTTCTCTAATTAATTTTCCATCAAAACCATATTGTAATACTTTAGAAACTGCATCTACCATATATTCTGCAAAGAAATAACCTGCACCAGTTGAAGGACTTAATACATTTTCTGTTTCCGGTATAAAATCTTGCCAGTTTTTTGGGGTAGGATTAGCAGCATCAACTGTAACTACTTTTTGATTGGGTGCATTTAAATTGGTAACTAAATAGAGTTTACTTTCTCTATTGGCAATGATATAAGTATCACTTTTAACATCACCTAAAATTGTAACTAATTTGCTATTTGATTTTGATAGATCTTTGATGAATAACTTGTTTCCAGAAGTAGAAACAGAGGCGGTAATAACTAAGTACCGGTTATCTTCTGTTACATAACCTCTAACATACCTGTGTTTTTCTGACGGAATTCCGCCAAAAATAACTGCATCATTTTTTTGAGATGTACCTAATTTGTGATAATACAATTTGTGTTGATCTGTTTTGGCAGACAATTCACTTCCTTTCGGTTTGTCGTAACTAGAATAGTAAAAACCTTCGTTTTTGTACCAAGAAATTCCTGAGAATTTTACATCAACCAAAGTATCTTCTTTAATGGTTTTGGAACGGACATCCATTACAATTATTTTTCTCCAATCAGAACCACCTTCAGAAATAGCGTATGCAGCTGTTTTTCCATCTTCAGAGAAACTTAACGAACCTAAAGAGGTTGTACCGTCATCAGAAAATGTATTTGGATCTAAGAAAACTTCTGCATCACCATCCTCTTTTTTACGATAAACCACATATTGGTTTTGTAAACCGTCATTTTTATAAAAATACGTGTAATCACCTTCTTTAAAAGGGCTACCAACCTTCTCATAATTCCATAACTCAGACAAACGAGATTTTAATTGTTCTCTGTAAGGAATTTTGCTTAAGTAATTAAAAGTAACTTCGTTTTCTGCTTTTACCCAAGCTTCTGTTTCTGTACTTCTGTCGTCTTCTAACCATCTGTAATTGTCTGTTACAGCAGTTCCAAATAAGGTATCTACAACCGGTTTTTTTGTAGTTTCAGGATAATTCACGTCTATATTTCTTTGTTTCATTTCTTTAGAACAAGATGCTAAAATAACACTTGCTGTAAGAACAGGTAAAATGATTTTTATTTTCATGAGTAATAAAATTTGCTTTATATCAAAATTAGATGTTATTTAACATATTGTCAGTTATTTAACATTTTTTAACGTTTGTAATTTCATATTGATGTTGATTTGTAATTTGAAGCAAATAAAAACGACTATTTTTGTGAAAATTATTTATTATGACAGAAAATTTAACAAAAGATAGCTTTTTAAAAAAGGTATTTAACTTTGAAGAAAATAAGGAATGGAAATTTGAAGGAGACAAACCAGCATTAATCGATTTTTATGCAGATTGGTGTGGGCCATGTAAAATGTTAGCACCCATTTTAGAGCAACTTTCAGAAGAATATGATGGTAAAATAAATATATATAAAATTGATACTGAAGCAGAACAAGAATTATCTGCAGCATTTGGAATTAGAAGTATTCCGTCTATGTTGTTTTGTCCTAAAGATGCAGAACCACAAATGGCTAATGGAGCCTTACCAAAAGCGGAGTTAGAAAGGGTAATTGCTGATGTTTTAAAAGTGAAGAAGTAAAAAAACCTTTTATCCTCTAAAGGGGAAAATACTCAAGATTGTAATTCTTGCGTAGGCAGGAATCTTATTTATAAAAAATCCTGAAAAGTTAACTTTTCAGGATTTTTTTGTTAAATATCAATACATAAGATTTATATGCATCAAAAAATTATGTATATTTGATGCGAGTTGCATAGACAAATTTAAAATGTCACCTTGAGTGATTTTGAAAAATTATCGAAATAAAAATACATTTTTATTGAAGATAGTAAGCGTAGCTTAACAAATTTGTATCAAGAACACACAAGACTTCTCGATACAATTTCGATTAAAAAAAAAATCGAAATTACTCGAAGTGACAGGAAAACAATTACACATTTCAACAATTAAACGATTACACATCAACAAAATGGGAAATCAGAAATTATACAAAGGTTCTTTACAAACCATTATTTTAAAGTTGTTAGCAACCAACGATAAAATGTATGGATACGAAATTACCCAAAAAGTAAAAGAACTCACAAAAGGCGAACTAAAAATTACAGAAGGTGCTTTGTACCCAGCTTTACACAAGTTAGAAGCAGATGGTTTGTTAGATGTAGAGGTTGCAAAAGTGGGAAATCGACTAAGAAAATATTACAAATTAACCGAAAGTGGCACTAAAGAAACTGCCAACAAGTTGGAAGAAATGCAGGAGTTTTTAAAAACCATGCAGCATTTGGTAAACCCTAAATTTAGCTTGGAATAGTATGGAATTAACAACAAAACAAATACAAGAAATAGAAAATTATCTAAACGTTAAAGATATTATATATATAGATTTAAGACCAGAAGTTTTAGACCATATAGTTTCTGAAATTGAGGAAAAAATGGAAATAGAAAAAGTAACCTTTCTCAATGCTTTTGCAACTTCTAAACAAAAATGGAATGCTCAACTACAAGAAACAACAAGTATGTTTTTTGGTTTGGGTTTTTCTGCTCCAAAAATTGTAATACAAAAAGCTAAAAAAGTATACTGGAAACAATATTTACTTTTATTAGTATCTTATTTTTTACCTTTTTTATCATTCACTCATTTTGATTTCAAGGTTGAAAATCCAGATAATCTTACCTTTTTTATTGTTGCAAAATATATTGTTGGTTTTAGTTTACTTGCTTTTTTTTATATGCTTTTTTTTAAGAATCGTAAAATAAAAACTACCTACGGTTTTATACTAAAATCTCAAAGTTTAGGCGTTTTAACAGGTTTAATTGTTTTTTTAATTATAGTAAATAAATTAAAAGAATTAAATGGTATACATATTGGTATGATTTGCTCTTACCTTTTTATAACGTATAGTTATTATAATTTTTTTAAAAAACACAAAGAAGTAGTTACAAAACATCAAATTTCAAAGACATGAAATTATCAGAAATACAAATAGAAAACCTATACAAATTTACAAGACAACATTATGTATATCATTATGATGTACAAACAGAATTGGTAGATCATTTGGCCAACGATATAGAGCAAATTTGTAAAGAATACCCAAAAATTACCTTTGAACAAGCCAGAGATAAATCGTTTAAAAAATTTGGCATTTTTGGTTTTATGGATGTTGTAGAAAAGAAGCAAAGGCAAATGACAAAAAAGTACTTTAAGGTTATTTTTAAGTTTGCCAAAGAGTGGTTTCGTTTGCCAAAAATAATATTGACTTTTTTTCTACTTTTTGCCTTTTATAAAATTCAAGAATTGCAAAATGGGTATTATATATATGCAACCATTTATGGTGTTGTAATTGTTTTAGAATTAATTGTTTTAATCAACAATAAAAGAAAAGCAAAACAACAATTTAAAATAACGCAAAAAAAGTGGATGTTTAAAGATGTAATTCATATGAATGGAATTGGTAATTCTGCAATTGTATTTTTTTATATGTTTGATTTTTTCTTACCCAACAATACAAAAGATTTTTTAGCAATGGGCGATTTTAGGCGTGTTTTTTCAGCTATTTTACTAACTATTTTGGTTATTTTTGGATATGTAACTTTAGTGATAATTCCCAAAAAAGCAGAACAGTTACTAGAAGAAACATACCCAGAATATAAATTAGTAAAAAATTTGTAACAAATTTTACATTTAAACTAAACATTACTAGAACAAAATAACCAACGTATGATTTCACATTTTTTAAAGTTAGAATGGAAACAATTTTTTAGATCTGCTGCTTTTGGTAAAAGTATGGGTGCTAAAATTTTAATTGGGTTTTTTGCTGTGTATTTTATACTCATATTTTTAGGGATGGGATTTGGCGGCTTTTTTGCGATAAAAGAAATGTATCCAGAAAAAGACCCTTTAGTTGTGGTCAATTCATTTTTATTATTTGCCATTACTGGCGATTTGATTTTTCGGTACCTCATGCAGAAACTTCCAGTAATGAATATTAAACCATTGTTACTTTTACCTATTAAAAAGAAAACCATTGTCAATTACGTATTGGTAAAATCATCATT
>Ga0209771_1002784_pt1 | contig 10311 bp, 7 predicted proteins | sample SaaInl59LU_5_DNA_FD_184639 | JGI IMG/M metagenome (GOLD analysis project Ga0209771, IMG submission 184639) | Marine microbial communities from expanding oxygen minimum zones in the Saanich Inlet - ESP_59LU_5_DNA (SPAdes) (version 2) | ecosystem: Environmental > Aquatic > Marine > Intertidal zone ...
GATGCATCTCTTTTAACTCTTTGGTGAAGGGTTTATCCGAGATAGGATTGTAGACTACTCCATTATCGTTGTAGAAGTTCCACATATCGTCAATATACTGTTGTATTTTTTGAAATATCTCTAAATTACGGTGCTGTTCAGGTATTTTTCCATAAATTGCCTGAAAATTAATCTGTTTTGCCTCTAAATACTGTTCTTCGGTAATATCTTCTGTACCGAAGTAGTGTTTGGCAAGTTGTTTGTGTGCTGATTCGTCTGTTAAAGGGTACAGAATCTGATCGCTAAGTAAACGAAGGTGATAACCATCAAAATCGAATTCAACAAAGAAATCACCGGTCGGGTGGAAGCAAGCTCTGTGCTCTGTATCTTTAGGGATAGCAGCGAAATTAACAGAATTAAAAGCATTAGTAGGTCTAGATGTAGCATTGTATAGATTATATTGTGTTAGAACTTTATTATCTACCGTGTTAAATTTAGGGTCACGGGGATTAAACATTTTTTTGTATGCTTCATAGTATACCCCGAGTCCTGGTTGTTCTAATAAATAGAATACATTTGTAGCAATTGTATTATAAAAGCTAAACCCTTTTGGTATCTCAAATTCCTGAACATGTTGTACTGCCTGGTATATTTTTTCACAAGATTCATAGAGCTTAGTTATAGGTATTAGTTGATTAATGTTACTAAACTCACTAAATTTATTGTAATATTGATTGATAGTAGAATTCTCTTTAGGATATTCTAACCTATCGTATTTAGTCATAGAGTAAAGTAGTGATAGGTCTATGGCTCCTTGTAGATTAAAGTGGTATAATAGGTTCTTTTTATCCAGTGTATAAAGTGATGTGAAGTTTTTTAACAGCTCGTAGACACGTTCTTTCGGTACATTAATACCTTCATCGTGATTAATAGGTATAATGAATCCTTGTTCACTATTAGTAGGTCTAATGTAAACTGCAATAGTAGAGGTGAGTTTTGGATGGTAGTAATCGTTAGATGAAATAACATCTACATAACCGCCTAGCTTTCCTAGTTTTTGTAATCGATCTAATTGATCTTCTGATTCAATAATATAAAACACTTCTTTATAACCTTTGTTATAATATAAGAAGAATATTCTATTCTACAAACTCTCCGTAGTCTTTTATGTAGTCTTTTAATCCTTCCATCATATTATTATATGTCTGGATGGTTTGTTTGTTTTTAGATTCAGCTCCTTGGTACTTATACTGACCTTTTATTAGATCGTTTTTTGGCCCTTTAGTAATCCAGTCCAGCTCAACACCTTGGATGTAGCTTTTAGCTGTAAACTTGTAGTATTTTTCTTTACCTACTTCTATTATTCGTTTATTTCTAGTATCTTTTATATAGAATCTTTTAAACTTTCCTTTTTCCATATCTGTAGAATCTGGTTGGATAGTTTCCGGTATAAAGTTTAATGTATCCTTATTAACAGATTCAGCATCTTTACGGGTAAGTAGCAAGTTTCCTGTTCCTGGTGTTTTCCCAGTAAAAAACTCTTTCTTGTATGTTTCAAAGTACCACCCTACATAAGATTTCTTATTTGGTAGGTAGAACTCTTCACCTCTTGAGTACTTAGCCTCTTTATATTTTGATTTAGGTAGGTACATTAGCTTTCGTTTCCTGGTGATCCGGTTAAAAATAAATCTTTTTCTGCTGCTCTTCTTTTAGTAAGTCCCGGTAGAACTTTACCGCCTGATTGATTCCAGGCTAAAAATTGATCTGCTGCAGCTATATAATCTTTAGAGTTTAGTTTTTTGAGAAGAGTACTCGTTGCTAATCTACTAGGTCCAAAATTATAGGTAAATGAGACAAGAGCATCAAATTCCTGTTGAGTTAGGTTTACCCTAACATATCTCTTGACGTATTTTTCAAATTCTATTAAATCTGCCTTAAGGTACTCTTCTGCTTGTGCTTCAGTGATAGTATACCCTATATTGAAAGGTTTCCCGTTTATTCTTGTTGTTCCAAATCCAATAGTTATTGGCGTGTTTCCGGTACCAGGGTCTTTATATGCTTTTAGTACTGCTTTACCGCCAGGTGCTTCAGATCTTTTAATCAAGTTTACTCCAGCAGAGGAAGTCTTATAATCGTCGATAGGTTTTCTCAACGAAATATTAGTTATAGCTGAAACTACTTCTTCTACTAATGGGTTATCTATAGAAATAGGGGGGATACCTTTGACAGTTCTGTCAGATCCAAACTTTTTTGCTATTACCATTTGTGTTTTTATGTCTGTTTTCCATCTATTTTCAGACAAACTATGGGATACTCCTGTTACTAAAAAGGCTACTTGCCCTCTATATCTCTTAGGTATAATATTATCATCTATTCTAAAAGCTTGTCCTATCTTAATACCTCCTATACCTTTCATTGTAAAGGAAAGTTCAAATGGTATTAATCCAGCAGGGTTTGTTTTCTGTTTGATAGTGTAGTACTCCAATAACTTTGTAGTAAGTAAACGATGTGTAGGTAAAAGTCCATTTATTTCCTCTCCATCATACTTTAAAAAGTACATATTATCAGAATTTAACTTTTCAATAAAATCTCCGAGTCTTTTCAGATCGTCTACAGGGACTTCCTCTTTGTCCCTACTAACATCAAATCCAACAATCTTTTTACGGTTATGTCTATCCTGTAAACCTCTTTGCCAGGTTTGCATAGCAAGTAAATCACTACCGGAGTCTGATGCTCCAAATTGTGCTGAAATAGCCATCATAGAAGTAATATTACTGGATAGTTTAGATGAAAAAGAAACATTCTCTAATGTAGAATTCAGTCCCATAATGTCTATATACGATTCTGTAAGCTGATCATTACTTGGTGTTAGTTTTTTATCTACAATATAATAGGTACTTTCCTCTTCCTGGTAGTGTAGCTGGAAATCATTTATATCTCCCATTGTGCTTTGTAAGCCTTCTAAAATGGTTGTTATAAAGTCAAACACTGAATCTGCTTTTTGTGCTTCAGCTTTTATTGTAGCATCTGCACAAGATATTATATAGTCGATATTGATGTATATATTTAAGATATCTTCTATATCTACATTTTGTAAAGACTGTTCAGCTATTTTATAGTGTATGTTCTCTACTCCTTCTGCTTCACTTGAAAAGATAGATAAATTCTCTTTTCTTTTTTTAGGTAGTACTGCTATTTGTGGATCTAATGCTATATGTGGTTGAAAAGTAAGGAAAGATGTCTTATTGGTGTCTTTATCTCCGATGTAGAACTTTATTATTTCACCAAACTCTGATGTAAGTAAGAATGATTGGTTTATTAACTGTAGTAATGTACTAACAGTAATATACCTTGTCCATTGCCCGTACTGTTCTGCTGCTTTTCCTCCAAGCTGTGCTCTCATTACATGAAACTCTTTTCCAGCTTTCTTAAGTTCACCTGTAAGTTTTTCATACATGGTAGGAACGTTTGCTTTCAAGGCATCTGTAATAGAGTTCATTGTTATCGTATCATCATCCTCTACCGGTCCTTCAAAATGTTGTCTTATATCGGAGTTCTTAACTATATTCAAAAAGCCATGAAGACTGGTTGTATTTTGTGCTTCATTAAAGTAGTTGTTACTTTTAACTTTTACAGTAGAAGGTGAAATAAGAATTTTTAATGATTCAACTAGTTCTCCCATGGAGACTATATCGACTTTACAGTCATAACCGCCATCTAAGTTAAATGCCCATACGAAGTTTTTTATAACTCCGTACATTGCGTCGTAATTATTACCCGATTGTTTTTTTAGTTCATCTATTTTTGAATGAATATTTACTTTATCTTGCTCATCAAAGAACGAGTTTGGATATGTCCAAATATCAGATCTTAGTTTGCCAATGTTGTCTACAAATGTAGAATGACCCCATTCTAATAAGACTGTAAATCCGGGCCTGAGAAATAATTGCTCTAGTTCATCTAGCTGTTCTATAGAATTAGCTTTAAAGTTTACTGAAGCAACTCTTAAAGTACCGAATGTGTTTTTAGTGTCTACTTGAAAAGACGTGATTCCAGCCATTGGTCTATACCCAAGAAGGTTGGAGTTATCATACGCACTATCTTTCTTGTTAAAGATTCCACCTTGCATTCCAGAAGATTTTGCAGTTCCTCCTAAAAGCACGTTTTTTTCTGCGAGTGTAGATGTTCCTCTAGTTTTAACAGTAGCTTGTAATTTATTAGCAACCTCTCTAGCATGGTCTTCGTCGATTTGATCTACTGAGGAAGTCATTTTCACCCAACCAGTAGGGCTGTTTAGGTATAAAATATCACTTTGAGACCTATCAGATCTTTTAGATACTATTTCTTTCCTAACTGATAACTGACCAATTACTGAGTCGTCTAAAGGACCACCTACTATTGAACTTGGTTTTACCGCCATTTTATCTGGTTGAGTTTACTTCGTTATATAACCTTATTGCATTTGTCTTATCTCCTGGTACTCTTAGTTGAATACCTGGTGTTACTGCTAAAGAAGCTCTTTGGTGGTTATTAGCAGATGCTATTATCCACCATAATGAAGAATCTTTATAGAACTGCAGTGCTAAAGTATCGTACCTGTCTCCAATAGTAGTCATTATGTAAATATCGTCTTCAGTTGGTGGAACGGTAGGGTAAATAGGATTACTCCTATATTTTTTACCTTCTTCTGTAAATTTACTTTCTATGTCTGTATATCTACTCATTATACTTTAACTTCTGGTTGTCTAACTGTTACACCTGGTTCACCTTTTGTACTTTTTGTGAAAAATAAAGTTTCGTTTGGTTTTACTGCTGTATCGGTAGTGATATAATGATATAATCCAGTTTGAGGTGTAAATGTATGTATTGGTGTAAAATTAACTTGGCAATCTAAAACCATTGGTAACTCCTGTTGGTCGTTATCCACTCCTGTATTGTTATTTTCTGCACCTGTATTATTTAAAGCTATTTCCCACTGATAATCTTGTTGCCAGCTGTAGTTAACACTTGAAATATACCCTGGCATTTCTCTTACGTAATCACCTACAGTCAATTTAACAAATGTACCTCTCATATAACCTTGACCACTATAGGTCGGCGCAGTAGTAGATGCTAGGTTTACTATTTTTTGATATAGAGGTCTCATTTCCCATCTAGTTTGGGCAGCTATTTTAAATCCAAGTGAAATTTCTCTATTAAATCCTTGATAGGTATGGAAGCTTTCTCCTCTACCAATGTAGTTAAAATTATTCCAGTTACCGGAGAAGTTATCAGAAAAAGAATCTAAATATGCACGAAAATGTAAAAGTGTGTTACTGTCTTCAGAGTCCGGAGAGATAATATTAAATCTGAACTTAATTAAATCGTTAGTGTCTTTTGTAGTTATTGCCCTTTCAGAGGCTTGTTTTTTAGTATATGGTCCAAGTTTATTAATTAAGTCTTGAGAGTTTTCAAAGTTACCAGAGGCATAGGAATCAGAGATATTTCTTTTATTTATTGCTGCATCCCCCAGTAAAATTCTGTTTTCTTTTTTAACAGTTTTATCAGGGTTATTTATTTTCGGTACTCCATTACCGTCCCCAGGAAGAAATTTTGTTCCTTTGCTTCTTTCATCCTGTATATCCTTATTTGCACGTTCTCCAGGGGGCATTAAAGGAACTGTGGAAGCCCAGGTTGCGTCTGCAAGGATTGGTGATCCATTTCTTGCTAAAACATGTGCTGCAACATCGATCTGTCCATATAGGTAGGTGTCTTTACCTTTACCTGCAAAGCCTTTCACAAAATGAGTACCAGTTCCATTCAAAGGAACTTGAGCTAGCGTAGAACCAATAATCTTAACAGAGTTAAAAAGATTTGCACCTATACCGCTTATTACTCCTCCGACTACGGTTTGGTCGTCTCTCTTTTTAGGTGTTACCTTAGCTGCATTTAAAGCTGTTTCGTTAGCAAGGTACTTTAATCCAGGTTTCTGGGTAAGTATTGTGCCTATTCTTTTTAAATCGTCTACTCTTTTAGATACTCCATTAGATTTAGGGCCTTCTTGTCGAATATCTGTAGGTATAGTTTTCTGTACAATAGGTTCTGTTCCTATCGTAGCACTATCGCCGTACTTGAGTTTATTCAACTGGGTTAGGTTACCCTCTATGTAGTTTCTTAGAATAGCCATTTATATTCTTACTTAGGTAAGTTGTCTGTGTATTTTGTAGGCTGTCCTCCTGGTTCCAGGTTGGTGTGTGCTCCTGTGTGTCCTAATGTCTTAGAATCATAATGTAAATCTCCTTGTGCAGTTGCTCCTGCTCTTTTAGATGGAGTCTGTCCTTTAAGTCCTAAACTTGAGTCTACTAGTTTGTCTATTAATCCCATACTGTATTTTATTATAAATAGATTAGTTTGTTTTATTAGATGCTAAAGCTACAGAGTAGCCAACTTTATTTCCGTCCATGTAAATGTCTCCTCCTTTATTAACCGCTGAAATAAGTTCTTTTAGTAATGTGTTTGTTTCTTCTCCAAATTTAGTACCGCCGGCGAACTTTAAAGTGTCTTTAGGGTGTGTCCTTATTGTGAAGTCTTCTGCATCTATGGTTTGGTTATTATCTTGTGTCTTGGCTCTCAACGTTCTCAGTTTTTTACGAGCATCCTGTATTCCGGAGTTAGTAGCGAAAGCGAAGTCACTGGTTAGTCCAAATGCTCCTTTATTCAGTGTAGCTTTTTCAACTAAACTTTCATATTCCTTCTTAGAAATACCCATTTTGGTATAATCACTTGAAGAATTAGTTGCAGTACTTTTTATAAGATCTGCTCTATCATTTTCTCTTAACGTATCTACACCTACAAATGATGCTATGGCTTCTATTAGTTGAGGAAGTGCAGAAATTAAATCATCAATCACTCCGGAGGAAACAAGATCTGTGAAGGAATCCTTAGCTTTGTCCATTGCAGCGGCAAATGCTTCTTGTGCAGTTAAAGTTTTTTCTATTTCTGCCCTACTAGCTCCCTGTAGCCCTAGCCTTTCTACAAGTTCTTGTTTACCTAATCTAGATCCTTTTGCTAAAAGATCGTTATAGTCCTTTCTGGACATTTTTAGGTTCTTTTCTACTAGGTATGCTTTATTTAACTCTTCAACTGAAAGTCCAGCTGCTTTAGCCATAGACTGCATAAGAATGGGGTTCTTACGCTGCTCATCGGTTAAGTCTTGAGCTTGCTTTAATACTTCTGCGGCTGCTCCTGCTGAGTCTCCTTGAAGAGCTAACATCCTAGCCTTTTCAAAGTTTAGTTCTTTACCGGTTAATAGTTCCGCTTCAAGTTCATTAGATATAGAAGATTCAAAGTCTAGAAGCCCTTTACTGATGTTCTGAGTCTGTAGTAATGTAAGTCCGAATTGTCTTGCAGTTATTACTGCTTTTGCTAATGCTTTATTATTAAATCCATAATATCCTGCTATTTCTGCAGATGTATTACTAATTTCTCTCATAATCTCTTGTCCTGAGATTAAATATCCGTTAGATTTAGCTTGTTGATTAGCAAATTCAATAGTACTATCTACTACAGAGTTCATTTCTTGCCCTGTAGCATTAAACATAAGCTGCATTGAAGCTGCTTTATCTCCTGCTATACCTAAATTTTTGGTAAGGAATACTTGATTTTCAGCTAACTTCTGGCTGCTTAGTGTTGTTGCTCCAATTGCTTGAGTTAGTTGCCCTTGAGCTTCTAATAAAGACTTACTATTAACTAAAAGGTTATCTGATTCAGCTGCTACTTTAATAAATTCTTTGCGAATTCCTTCTGCGTTAGCTTTTGATATACCGAGGTTTTTTGCAATTGCAGTAGTATTAGCATCTGCAGCTATAAAAAGATCTACAATCATTTTTACTGCATCTACTATAATCAGAACTATTCCTAATGGACCAAGAGCGGTTTTTATAGCAGGACCTAATGCTTTGAATCCGGCTTTCATTACCCCCACCTTACTAGTGGAGGCTTGGTATGTTCTTAGTAGTTTAGCTGCGTCTTTACCGGTTGCTTGACCTGTAATTTTTGTAAGTTTAAGTTGCTCTAACCTTTGTTTAGTAAGCCCGGAACCTGTTTTTAAGTTATAGTCTGTAAGCTTATTAATTCCTTTACTATGTAACTTGTAAGTAGCGTTATGCAGTGCTGCTTCTCTAGTTGCTTTTGCTGCATCTTCAAACGGTTTAGAAAATTTTCTAAGTCCGGGTATAGCTTTTGTTATATCTTCTATAAATCCAAAGGTCTTTACTCCTAGGTTTTTTGAGATTTTTTCTGTTAGATCTTGTTGATCTTTTAATTGTTCATTCAGTTTTTTACCAGCAAGTATTTGATCCTCAATACTTTTGTTTATTTCGGCTTGAAGTTCCTTATCTTTTAGTATTATTTTACCTCTAAGGGATTCTAAGCCAAGTATGTCTTTTTTAACTTTTTTCTGATAATCGAGTAAAGTTTTAGACGTTTTGAGATCAGCTAATTCCTCATGTGTAGTATTATAAGAATCTTGTGCTATCTTATTTAAGCTATTACCAATAGACCTTAATTGATTTCTTTCAGAAACTTGAAATTGAATCTGTTTAGTCTGGTCTCGAAGTATATTTGCAAAATCACGGTTATCGTCTAATGTTTCTTCAGAGATAATACGACCTTCTTTTAAGAGTTGGTTTTGCTCTCTTAAAAGTTTATTATTTTCTTCTATTTCCTTTCTGGTAGCCATGTAGACAATTTAATATAAATAGGAAAGGCCTCTATTATTTAGAAGCCTTTGCACTGTACGATGGTTGTATATTTGGGCCAAGAGTTTTACTACTAGTTTCTACTTTTGTTTGTGTCTCTTCGTTTTGTTTCTCGTAGAACTCTTTTAATTTAGTAAAAGTGAAGTTTCTTAACCATATAGGCATATTGTATACTGTTTCCCAAGTATACCCTCCTTTGCCGTTGAATACAATTTCATGTATTTGACCAAAAATATTTGACCTATGAGTTGGAGTCAGGCCAAAAAAACGTAAGACCTATTGGAAGGTCTACCTCCTCCTCTCCATCATTTGGTGTAAACTTTAATTCTACATCCGGTGATATTGTTGTGTAGTGTTTTCTTAACTCTCTTGCGTCTCTTGCTAATAGGTAATTATCGACAAACTCTCTTATGTCTTTTTTTTCAGTTAAACCGTTAACACTGGTTAACATATACTTTAATCGAGTAGTTACCTCTGTACTACTATCTTTGTTGAGTTTTTTCAGACCTTCTTGTTCTCTTTCTATCTGCCTTTCATCTTCGTGGGTAAGTAGCTTGAAGGTAACGGTATTATCTGAATGAGGTAATTTGTATTCGAATGAATTAACTCTATTACTGTATAGTGCAGTGTCTATTTGTTTTTCTTTGATATTTGACAGATCAACTGTGTAGGTATCTCCCCCATAATCAACTTCGTAATCTTTACCGTACGCTAATATTCTTGCAGCTACCATGATAGCATTCTTATCTCCTGTGAGAAGAGAACCATACTGTACTCCTTCTGTTACAATAAGAGACTGTAAGAGTTTATCTATTACTGTACCATTTTGTATATAATTAACGTTTGTAAGAATATCTTCTTCCTTAGCAGTCATATACTTCATTTCGACAGTACCTTTAGCTAATGGAGATTCTTCAGGGTATAAAAGCCCTTTTGATGGTAATTCTACCGTTTCGGTAGGCAATTTAAATTTGGATTCCATAAATTTTATTTTCTAGTAACTAGTTCTAAATATAAATATAAGAACATTTTATTTTTTAAACAACAAAAACCCGAAATTTCTTTCGGGTCTTTATTAAATATGTTGGTTTATCTTAGTAGTTTAAGATACAGTAATCCATTGCTACTGTGATGTTCAAGTCTACTACAGCATCTGATGACCAGTCAAACTGACCAAAATCTCCTGTTTGTAAGAATGCTCCTTTAATGATCCACTCTCCTACGATGTCTCCTACAGGACCTAAAATGTTTAAAGTTAAGTCTTTTTTGTAGAAATCTGAATAACCAGCTCTACCGGTTACTGATTCATAAGATAGACGTGCCCATTCCATTACAGCTTGTGCTCCTGATGGAGTGATTGGATCGTAAAGTGTCATAGTCATATCTGACCATTCTCTTTTTCCTCTAATCTTTCTATATGAGTTGATGTGATCTAATTTAACTACGTTATCTGTAAATGTCGGAGCTTTTACGTTCTTAACCAAGAAGGAAGGAATACCGTCCATGTACATAACAAATCTGTTTTGTACTTTTGGTTCGAATGCTCTGAACATTATTTCGTTTGGATCTAATACTGCCATGTTATATTTGCTTT
>Ga0209771_1002787_pt1 | contig 10294 bp, 9 predicted proteins | sample SaaInl59LU_5_DNA_FD_184639 | JGI IMG/M metagenome (GOLD analysis project Ga0209771, IMG submission 184639) | Marine microbial communities from expanding oxygen minimum zones in the Saanich Inlet - ESP_59LU_5_DNA (SPAdes) (version 2) | ecosystem: Environmental > Aquatic > Marine > Intertidal zone ...
CACATTTCCCCGTGCCTAATGCACAAGTGCCCGCAGACTTTAAGGCCAGAATACTAGCCGGTAAAGGGCTAGATAGACTTCTACAATTTTTACTGGGTAAAGGAGAGCAATAATGAAAGAGCGTAACGAAGGCCCGTTTTATACCAGTGACGACTTTGATGATGAAGTTAAGCCTGTAGACCCAGCACCCTTAAAAAATAAGTCCGAAGCAAATAGATTTGAGGCAACAGGGTTTGATACACAAGAGCGTGGATATCACGAGAACAGCGATGGCTTAGGCCGTGCCGAAGCCGGAACCGGTTCTGACAACAAAGCCGCTTATAAAGCGCCTTATCGCTCAAAAGTGACTACGCAAACCTTAGACATAGAGCCGCCAGAAACAAAGCTGCCTGCTCAAGTAGAGAGCGATAGCTGGACATTAGACGTGGAAAAAGAAGGCATGTCGCTAGGTAGCGCTACCCTTATATTTGGCGTGCTGTCGGTATTGGGCTTTTTTACTTTTGATGCCTACACAACCATAGTGGCTAATATGAATGAGCACCCCATTGGCACTGGTGTGTTAAGCGCTTTGTTGGCGGGTTTTGTTAGCACATTTAGCTATTTAAGTTTTCGCGAGTGGCGTGGATACAAACAGGTTAATACGGCAATGGACGACGCCGCTGCCATTCGTACATTGCTAAAAGAAAAAAGCGATGCAGTAAAGCAAAGTGATATTAGTATTAATGATGTTAATCGCGTGCTTACCGCCCATGGGCAGCGTTTTACAAAAGGCTCTTATGCTGCCCAATGTTTTGCGCGCTACAAGCAAACAATGCAAAGCGATATGACGGCAAGTGAATTACTTGGGTTATATGAAGATACTGTGTTAACTCCAGTACAAGCCAAAGCGCATAAGGTGCTTAACAAAGAGTCGGTAACCGCAGGTAGCTTGGCGTTTATTAGTCCAAATAACCTCATTCAAACCTTTGCGGTTATCTGGATAAGTTTTCGCACAATACGTCGTATGGCACGAGTGTATGGCTTGCGCCCAAGTACGGCCGGTAACTGGAAGTTATTAAAAGTGCTGGCGCAAAATATTGCAGCGCAGGGAATTTTCGATTTAGCCACCGACGAAGTGGCTAATCAAATTGGCGGCAGTCTATCGGCTAAATTTATGGAAAATTCTGCTGAAGCCATTGCCGCAGGCGCGTTAAATGCCAGGCTTGGTAGAGCGCTTATTGCTTTGCTTAAGTAGGTTGTAAATTTAGTTTTAGTATACTTAAGAAGGCGCTGTTACAGCGCCTTCTTCGTAGGCATAACTACGTTAGCAAATATAAGCCCAGCCACTAGGGACATAAAAATAAGAAACACTTCTTGGCCTAAATGGTCTGCTTTCACAAAATCTTTCCCCGTCATAAACGAGTTCAGCCCAATGTAGGTTTTAGAGCCTGGTACCAATACGATCAATCCGTGCATAGCCACAATGGTAGCTGGTTGATTCGCAATGCGGGTAAACCCGTTGGCAAATATACCTAGTGCAAATGCGCCTACGAATGCGCCCAAGCCTGGGCTCATGTAATCGGCACTCCACGCTGTGGCACTGTAAGCAATAAAAGCTGCGGCCAGCGCCCATGGAATGTGCTTTACCCGGGTTCTAAAAATGGCTACTAGGGCAATACACAGCAATGATACCGATAGCCATGTTGCCCAGTAGGGCAATGACTGGGCCGGCGTATAGGTGTTTTCGCCAAACAAATTAAAGCCCGCGGTAACCCCAAGGAAGGCCCCAAAATACAGTTTGAATAACTGCATAATGGCATCCATAGTGCGCGCCGTCCCTGACACCATGTTTCTAGAAGACAATTCCGCTAACCCCATGGTAAGGGCAAGACCGGGAACAAATACAATTACCGATGACAGCACAACGAGGGGAATGTTAATACCTGGGTCTATATAGCTGCCAATGGCGCAAGCTAATAGGCCTGCAATAAATGCAGTCATGGGCTCTAGCATTAAGTTAACCCGTTTTGAGCGGGTTGCCCAAAGTGTCCATACAAAGGCAAGTAAGCCAAGGGCGCTAGACCATCCAATTTCAGACCAGCTTGCTCCCATCAACATAGCAAATGCCCCGGTAGCCATACCATAAGCAATACCTGTCGGTAGTTTGCCGTACGGGCTGCCCATTGCGTCTATTTCGTCTAGGCGAGTATTCGCTTCACTTAGGGTGAGTTCGCCGTTTAATAAGGAGCTGGCTAACTCATCGGTAAGTGAGAGCGCATTCATATCTAACTCACCAGGCATAAGGCGCGCTGCGTGATTATATTCGTCTTCGTGACGATCGCTCCAAATAACGATGGTTAACGATGTAGGCGTAGAAATAAATGAGGCGTGGACACCTAGGTACGTGGCAATTTCGGTAAGGTAAGCCTCTAAGCGGAACGCAGGCGTACCGTACTTGTGCAGCATTTTGCCAAGCTTAACAATAAACTTTCGAATTTGAATAAATTCAATCGTGTCCAACAGATTTCCTTAGTGAATTAGGGCTAAAAACGAATTAAATAACAAAATGTATAACGAAAAGCTCTCAAAAAAACAGCCATGAGCGATTCCAAAAGAACAGCCATGAGCGATTCCAAAAGAACACTCATGAGCGATTTCAAAAAAACACTCATGAACGGTTTCTAAAAAACAGTCATGGGCGATTTCTAAAAAGTATAGGGCAACACATCACGTCTGGCTAAATTTTGCGCGAGCTAAATTTGTGCGGAGTTTACGGACGCTTGTTTGTGAAAGCAAAACAAATTTTCTCAAATTATTTTGTTTTTGAGATTAGAAAATATAATGATGCAGTATAGAAGTTTGCGCATTGGCAAAGACAAAAAAACGCGCCTTCATTTTCATTAAAGCGCGTTTTAAAGTGGGTAGCTTATGTGTGTTAGTTTACATACACAAAATAATGGCTGCTAAACCACATTATCCTGCTATCTGTTGCCCTTCTTTGTAAAGCTGAAGTGCGGTTGCGGTGTCGTGCTGACGTTCGCTAATGGCTGAAAGTATTAACAAATCTTCTTTGCGCGACGCCATTTTAGTGGCTTTTAACAACGCTTTTTCTGCCAGTACATCGTCGCCAGAATTAAAGGCAACTTGCCCTAAGGTAGAATAAAGCTCGATGTTTTTGTCGTCCTTTTTAATCCAGCTTTCTAGCAGGCGCAAAGACGGCGACGAATCGGGAATGTTAAGTTGGGTAAACAAGGGGAATAAACTACTGTTTGGCCCTCTTTTTTGCCATTCAACCAGCAGCGTTTGCGCATCAGAATGCATGCCTTGGTCAAGTAATTGCTGCACGTATGCCGCTTGATAAACGTCGTCGTTGCGCATTTTACGGGGTAAGTCTTCCCAGTAACTTTTAAGCTCAACCGCACCTTGTTTACTGGCTATCTCGGCAAACTTACCTTTGGCGATGCGCTGCGACCATGCTCTATAGTCTTCTTTTGGTAATGCCTTGCGCCATCCGGATAATTTATTCTGCAGCTCTTGCCACTTGCCTAATTCTGCTAATATTTGTGCTTTAAGGCGAATAACCTGAGTATTCTCTTGTTCTTTCTCATCTAACGCATTTAGCTTTTCTAATGCTTCGGCGTGTTTGCCTTCACTGATATCAATGCGAGACTGCATAACCGTAGCGGCAACCTTGGCATTAGCGTAGTCACTTGCTTGCTCTAAAAAGTAACGGGCTTTGTTTAGCTCGCCACTCGTAAACGCAAGTTGCGCAGAGGCCAAATAATTTACCCCTTCAAAATCGCCGTTGGTGGTTTTGCTTAACGATTTTTGAGCCAGTTCAATATCGCCAGCGGCCATGGCGTGTAAGCCATCGTAAAAGGCACGCTTGCGCTTACGCTCGCCTAGAGTGCCAAACCAGCGATGAGAGCCAGTAATTAAACTTAGCGCCCAAAGTGTTAGTCGAGACAGCACGTACCATGCTATTACGGCGCCTATTACCAGAATACAAAAGCTGATCACCGTCATTTCTACCGCGGTTTCACCTAACGATATTAATACGTACCCTTTGTCTCCTAAAATCATAGGGCCAACAATAAGCGCGACAACGAATGCGGCTAATACCGCAAGGGCAATAGCTAACCATTTCATAGTGCGCTTGCTCCTTGACCAAAGACCTGCTTAACACGGCGATCTAAAAGTTGTTCCAGCGGCTTTTGCGATACTAGCTCGGTTGGAATAGGGCGTGCTACATCGGTGTCTAGTAGGTTTTGTAAGGCATTAACAAACCCACTCACTTGGGTTTTCTCTGTATCAAATTTTTCAATAAGCAGGGTTTGTGCATATTGCAGAGACTGCTTGTATAGGCCAGCGTCGGCCGTTAATGCGCCAGACTGTGCGTGCATAAGTTGCAGTCGCAGTTGCTCTTTTATGAGAAACTGTGCTTCTAGTGACAACACTGGCTCAATAGGCCCTTCAATAGATTTCACCGTTAAGAAATCGTCGACTAATGAGTGCCATACTTTTGCTAAGTTGTCTTTCCAATCGTCTGTAGATTCAGAAAGCGTGTTATCTGCAGCTTGCTTATCTTCAGGCTTTTCAAATGTGTCTAAAGGCAGCTTGTCAATTTGTGCCACCATGCCGGTTAGCGCTAATGCTACCGAGCTTTGAGACACTGGGTTTAGCTGCTGAAGCGTTTGAATATCTTGCGCCAGCGCTGCACGAACGGGCAATACCGATGGGTCTGCCAGCGACTTCAAACGTTTGTCAGCATTTACTAACAGTAAAATGGCTGTTCGAACATCGTTCTCCAACCACAGTTTTCGTCCAGCCATACGAACTAAATAATCTGCCTCGGCAATAAGCCAGTCTGCTGGGCGTCGTCCTTCCATCTGATTCAGTTGTTCAAGGGTAGATTCTGCTTGTAGAGACAGGGTTTCATTTTGCTTTTGTAATTCGCTAATGGTGTCTTTTAATGCGTCGTTATCATTAGCAATACGGCTTAGAGTACGGTTTACGTCGTCTCTTGCAGAGGTTAGCGCGTTAAGCTTTGCTGCATTTTGCTGTTGTGCACTAGAAACTGAGATGCTGCTTGATTGTTGCTGCGTGTAGTACCAGTAACCAGCACCCGCGAGGCCTAATACCAATAAAAAGAGAATAAAAACGACAAACCATAGCAGGCCATTTCCAGACGATGACTTTTTTGCCTTTTTGTTTGTTTCAGTTTTTGCAGTAGAAGATGTGTCTTCTGCGCCGCGCTTTACATCAACACCAATCACTGCGTCACCGGTCTCTTTATTATCTTGCACGCCATTATCTTTATTATCGGCCATTTAATACTCCCAGTTGTCCTTTACCCAAGCAATTAACGCTTGGTCAGTGGCGCGGTGGCAGACAAACACCTCTGTCACTCCACGTTCTCTCAGCGACACAGCTATTCGTTCGCTAACCGTCAGCCAGGGCAGAGATAAAATTGCATGCCCTTGGCTATGTATAAGTTGCATTGCCATTGCTTCGCTTGTAGCGATGATGCCGCGAACATCCTCAACTTTCCAGCACTTTGTGTAAATTGGGTCAGCAAGTTGCTCGGTTCGGTATACACAGAAGCTCTGACACGAGGCCCCTTTTGCGGTAAGCCCGTCAGCAATGGCTTGTCTGCCGCCTTCACCTTTTATAATAACCACTTGCTTGCCCTTTGCCTCATTAACTTGAGGCATAGCCAATATACCTTCTGATGTATGTATCTCAGGCGTCAGTATAATGGGCGGTGTTATTTGCTGCGGTATAGAGTACAGAGCGTGGCGAAGCTTTTTAGCGGTGGCATCACCAACCGCAATGATTAACGGAAGGCTTTTAATAGCCAGTTCCCTATTAGTCAGAGCTCTTTCAATAAGCGATTGCACAGCGTCTTCTGCCGCGGCGACGGCGTAAACACTGGTGACAATAATCACATCTACCCGAGTGTTGGCTAAAAAGGTGCTGATGGCATCGCGTTCGGATTTTACATAAACAATGTCACAAGTGGCCGCGCCCACTGCGTCGAGCCCGGCAGCATCAAACGCCTGCGCGCTAGCAGCAAGTTTTGGCAATGGGCGGGTAAAAAGTAGCACTAGGTGATACTTACTCGTAGAGGGCTTTGAGAATTTCGCCAGCGCCTTGCTCAAGAAGCGCATCGGCCACCTCTACACCAATGTCTTTTGCTTTTTCTGCAGACGCCGTAGCTGAGGCAAAAAGTAACGTTGTACCATCGGGTTTTCCAACCATACCGGTGAGTGTCAGTGTATTACCATCGAGGGTGGCAAAACTGCCAATAGGTACCTGACAACCGCCTTCTAAACGTTCGTTCATTGCGCGTTCTGCAGTTACTCGAACATGAGTGTCGTTATGATTCAACGCGCTCAGCAACTCAATAAGCTGTGTATCGTCATTGCGACATTCAATGCCCACAGCGCCTTGCCCCACGGCTGGCAAAGAAACCTCAGCGGGTAATGCCATTTTAATGCGATCATGCATTTCTAAACGAATAAGACCCGCAGACGCCAGGATAATAGCGTCGTATTCGCCGGCATCGAGCTTAGCTAAACGGGTGTTTACATTGCCGCGTAGGTCTTTAATGATGAGGTCAGGGCGGTGTTTGCGAATTTGGCACTGGCGGCGCAGGCTACTGGTTCCGACCACTGCTCCGTTTGGCAGTGCATCTATGCTGTCGTAGTGATTAGACACAAATGCGTCAAACGGGTTTTCGCGTTCGCAAATGGCGTGCAAGCCGAATTCCTCAGGGAATGCCACAGGCACGTCTTTCATTGAATGCACAGCAATATCAGCACGGCCCTCAAGCATGGCAATTTCAAGTTCTTTAATGAAAAGGCCTTTACCGCCAATTTTAGCAAGGGGAGTATCTAAAATTTTGTCGCCCTGCGTACTCATTGGCACCAATTCAACGGTTAGCGATGGATAGTGCTTTAACAACTCTGCTTTCACATACTCGGCTTGCCATAGTGCTAGTGCACTTTTTCTGGTTGCAATTCGAATGGTGCGAGATGTACTAGGGTGACTCATGATAATTCCACGCTATAAATAGTTAAAATGATGACGATGCTAACACTAGGCTATAATGTTGCTCAAATTTTGGATGCGATACCTGACATTTAAAATTATTTTCAGGAAAACGTACGCTATATTATAACCATATCAAGCAAAAATGTTTTGAATTCGCATGGCTTTCCTTTGGCTTGTATGGAATAGGTACGCAAATACCAGCGTATTGTATTTTGGAAGTGGCACCGTCTTCTGTGCCGATACTAGGTTTAACGATTAAGAGTTAGGTATATGGAGCATTCATTTCTGCGCAATCTTTTAAAAGGAGCGCACAAGGACGAAGCTGAAGCTAAGCGCAGACGCTTAACCTTGTTTTTTATCTCTTACGTGGGTGGCACCACAATGGCCATTATGGCGGGAGTGAATCTAGGTGGTGATAACCCTTATTTAGTGACTTCGCTAGCGGTGTCGGCCGTTGTTATTTATCTCAACGTAATAGCCTCCCACATTTTTCCTCACTCAGACTTTTCTTATTATGTGGCGGGTCTAATTGTTGTATTTACCATCAACGCGCTTGTCTATACGGGCGGGTTTAACAACACCGGTTTATATTTTATTTATCCGCTTATCTTTATTCAGATTATTATAGTCAGTTTTAGGCCAGCGCTACTTTATGTAGCAGCCACCATGATGATGGCTGTTTTTATGCTATTTAATCAGGATCTCATTTACGCGCAGTACGCTGAAGAGGACGTGTCACGTTTTCTTATTTCAATGGCGTGTTTTATTTGCGTTGCCTTTATTGCGGAAAACTTTTGGCATCAAAGCAGAAAAGAAATGCTAGAAGAAAACCTAGAGCGTATGCGTCAGGCCAATACCGACCCCCTTACTAAACTGCCAAACCGTCGATTCCTAGAAGCGGTATATTTTGAAAAAGTGTCGAAAGACCCCGCCAGCTATTTTCCACTAAGCACGGTTGTCGTTGATATTGACCACTTTAAAGCGATTAACGATTCTTACGGACATGATGTGGGCGATGAAGTGCTTATACACTTTACCGAGATAATGAAAAGCGCAGTGCGCACAACGGATATTGTAGCGCGTACTGGCGGCGAGGAGTTTTTGGTGATATTTCCGAAAGCAACGCTAACTCAAGCATTGAAATTAGCTGAAATTATTCGTGCAAAAGTGGAGGCTAACCCTTTTGAAAAAGGTGATGTACATAGTGCCATTCATCACAACATCACGGCGAGTTTTGGCGTGGCTACCGCATTAACCGACGGCAATATAAACGCCACGCTAAAACAGGCCGATGACAACTTATATCAAGCTAAAAACAGCGGTAGAAATAAGGTTGTGTGAGGTTTAGGACTTAAGGCTTAAGTTAAAACAGCCAGACACGTTCTCTTAAGCCCGGCTCTTCAAAACCCAAGCCCACAAAACCTCAGTCAATACAGAGCACTCTTAAGAAAGCACCGACTGTAGCCATGCGCTGACGTCGTTTAGCTCCTGCATGCATACGTTGTGCTGCATGGTGTAAGTTTGCCATGTGGCGTTAAAACCATTTTCTGACATGGTTTTAAACGCGGCGTTACCCATAAATACTGGCACTACCTCATCTTGGTCTCCATGCGCCATCATTACGGGTGTTTCTTTGTTAACCTCGTTCGCCTGATTTGCCAGCAACGAGGGCTCGCACATATAAGTTGATAACGCCAACACACCTGCTAGCTTTGCGTTAAACCGAGGAGCAAGGTGCAAAGCGATGACCCCACCTTGAGAAAAGCCGGCAAGCACAATACGGTTGGCAGGAATGCCACTGTCTATTTGCGCGTTGATAAGCTGCTCTACCTGAGCGGCCGATTCTATGACGCCATCTAAATCGGCGCGACTTTCAAAATCGAGTGATTTAATGTCGTACCAAGCGCGCATTCTCATACCGCCGTTTATAGTAACAGGGCGCTCAGGAGCGTGAGGAAAAAGAAACTTAACCGCCATAGAGCCAGGAAGCTTGAGCTCTGGCACGATGGGCGCGAAACCATGCCCTGAGTCGCCAAGTCCATGCAACCAGATAACGCATGCGTCAGGTGTGGAGGCGGGCGTGTTTTCTACACAGGGTAAAAGGGGCTGAGTCATTGTTTCTGTTCCTAGTGGGTTATAATTCACAACCATTATTGACGGGTAATTTAAGTACCATTGCCTTTTTGCTTAATGTGATAGTTACGGCATAAACGACCAATATGCTATCATTGACATCTAAAATCACCATACTTTAACAAAACTTTATTATTTCATGGCCTCACTACTCGGTAATTTGTTTATTCTTGCAGCTCCCTCTGGTGCTGGAAAATCTAGTCTTATCAAAGCATTAATGGAAAAGTATGAGGGTAACGTAGATACCCCCATGCAGGTGTCGGTATCGCACACTACGCGACAGCCTCGACCTGGCGAAGTGGATGGTGTGCACTATCATTTTGTGACTCGTGAGCAATTTGAAGCGCTAATCGAGCAGGGCGTGTTTTTTGAGTATGCGGAAGTATTTGGTAATTATTACGGTACCTCGCGAGTGACAATCGAGCAAACGCTGTACCGTGGGATAGATGTATTTTTAGATATCGATTGGCAAGGCGCGCGACAAGTGACGAAATTAATGCCAGATACCTGCGGTATTTTTATTTTACCGCCATCGTTAGAGGTTTTAGAGCAACGCTTGAATCACCGCGGCCAAGACAGTGAAGAAGTTATTGCAGGTCGCATGGCGCAGGCAGTTGATGAAATGTCTCACTTTAATGAGTTTGGTCACATAATTATTAACGATGACTTTGCTACGGCATTAAATGAGTTAGAAGCAATAGTGACCGCCCAACGTTTGCGCTCTGCTAAGCAACAAATTCGCCATCAGCCTCTATTAGATTCGCTGCTAGGCAGTGCGTAGTAACGCTACGGGTTTAGTGGTCAGCATTAACGGTTAAACGCCACTAACATTGAAGTGTCCGTACCGGTGTAAGCGCTTTGGGATCGACGGGATCCCGCTGTGTTATATTTCAACAAAATACTAGGATCGTAAACAGTATGCGTGTATACTGCGTGGCTGTTTTTTGTATTCCTCGCTCAACCTGATTTTCGGAGAAATAGATGGCTCGCGTAACTGTAGAAGATGCCGTAGATAAAATTGGTAACCGCTTTGACCTAGTGCTAGTTGCTGCACGTCGTGCACGTCAAATTGCCACTGGTGGGAGAGATCCTATGGTTGACGTTCAAAACGACAAGCCAACCGTAA
>Ga0209771_1002789_pt1 | contig 10290 bp, 5 predicted proteins | sample SaaInl59LU_5_DNA_FD_184639 | JGI IMG/M metagenome (GOLD analysis project Ga0209771, IMG submission 184639) | Marine microbial communities from expanding oxygen minimum zones in the Saanich Inlet - ESP_59LU_5_DNA (SPAdes) (version 2) | ecosystem: Environmental > Aquatic > Marine > Intertidal zone ...
TCTAGGTGTAGATGTTAAACTAGTTGACTTCTTTGATAAAGCTAGTGTAAAGACTAGAGTAATCTGTGACGGACATTACATAACACGCATTGATGATGATTGCATTGCAGACGGCAGTGCATTTCTCACATACATTTTATCACAAGATTTTGATGAGTATGATTATGTTATTCTAAGCGATTATAACAAAGGCACACTAGACGAAAGTATTGAAATCATTAAACATATCAATACCTATGGTTGTCGTGTTATTGTAGATCCTAAAGAACACTCTAGTCACTATCAAGGTGCTTGGCTAGTAAAGCCCAACGAAAAAGAATTCCAAGAATACTTTATCAACTGGCAAGGTAATATTATTACAACTAGAGCAGATAAAAGCGTTGTTGCTAACATTGACAATGAAGTATTTGAAATAGATGTAGAACCTGTAGAAGTTGCAGATGTAACAGGCGCAGGCGACTGCTTCTTAGCTGCATTTGTATATGGGTTAACAAAAGGTTACGATTACAAACATGCAATTGAACTTGCTGTTAAAGGTTCTACAGAAAGCGTTAAGCACGTAGGCACATACATGCTACAACAGCACGATTTAGAAGAAATAGTAGTTTTTACTAATGGAGTGTTTGACATACTGCACAAGGGTCATTTTGAACTCTTAAAAGAAGCTAAATCACTTGGTGCTAAACTAATTGTGGGCATCAATAGCGATGCTAGTGTAAAACGCCTTAAAGGCGAAACACGCCCAATTAATAATCAAATGAAGCGTATTAGTCAGTTAGAAATTTTACCATGGGTAGATCAAGTAGTTGTATTTGATGAAGATACACCATACGAATTAATTAAAAAAATTAAGCCGCACGTAATAGTTAAGGGCGGCGATTATACAGTCGAAACAGTAGTAGGACACGATTTAGCCGATGTGCATATTGTACCTACTGTTGCAGGCTACAGCACTACAGGAATTATAGAGGCAAGCAAATGAAAATATTAGTAACGGGACACAAAGGGTTTATAGGATCAAATATTGCATTATACCTGCAATCCCAAGGACATGAAGTAGAGGGTTGGGAATGGCAACCTGGTATTATCCCTAGTACAGAAGATTACGATTGGTGCATACACACAGGTGCTATTAGTTCAACAACTTATACGGATGTGGATCAAATACTAGAACAGAACTTTGAATTTACGGTTAGACTAGCACAAGTATGCGAAAACTTTGGGACTAATCTACAATATGCATCAAGTGCAAGTGTGTACGGTCCTACAGAACATTTTACAGAAGACGGTCCATTACTCCCACAATCGCCGTATGCGTGGAGCAAATATTTGTTTGATAGATTCTTTAATCAGTTTCGAGACGAATTTGAAATTACAATTCAAGGTTTTAGATATTTCAATGTATACGGCCAAGGTGAAGAACACAAAGGCGACCAAGCAAGTCCTTATACTAAGTTTACACAACAAGCAAAAGAAAACGGTGTTGTAAAATTATTCGAAGGATCAAAAGATTACAAGCGTGATTTTGTATGTGTAGAAGACATATGTAAATTACATGAAAAAATGTTTGATGTAGATCAAACGGGTATTTGGAATGTGGGAACAGGAAATCCTGTGAGCTTTGATAGTGTTGGTAGAGCTATTGCAAAAAAACATAATGCAGACATCGAATATATTGCTATGCCGGATCAATTAAAAGGTCAGTATCAAAAATATACTTGTGCAGACTTAACTAATTTAAATAGTGTAGTAAATATGCAGTGGACAAACATAGAGGACTATATAAATGGAAAATGACAAACCAACTAGATTAGAAGGTGTTATTAAAAAAGGATGGGGATACGAACTCATCTGGGCAACTAATGAAAAGTACTGCGGTAAAATTATGGTATTCGAAAAGGCCGGAAATAAATTTAGTATGCATTTTCATAAAGAAAAAGACGAAACTTGGTTTGTTAATAGTGGAAAGTTTACACTGCGTTATATTGAAACTGATACTGCAACTGTTAAAGAAGCAATACTTAAAGAAGGAGATGTATGGAGAAATCTTCCACTAGTTCCTCATCAATTAGAAGCACTTGAAGATAATAGCAGCATAACCGAAGTAAGTACAGCAGATAGCATTGAAGATAATTTTAGATTGTTACCAGGAGATAGTCAAAATGGATAAAAGAATTGTAATTGGATTAGACAGAGATGGTGTAATTAACCAACAATTAAATAACCATTGCATTAAAGTTGAAGATTTTAAACCTATACCAGGTAGTTTAGAATCAATAGTTAATCTTAAAAAATTTAATTTTGCAGTTGTAGTAATGACCGACGAACCTGGCATTGCCCGAGGTGAATATAGTTCCTATGAGGTTAATGATATAGAAAGACATATATCTAAGATTCTTTGGCAAAAGGGAGAAGTAGATGTAGACGGATACTACCATTGTCCATTTCAAGAACTAGACGATAATGGCAGAAAACCCCAAATAGGTATGTTCAAACAAATAGAACGAGAATTATTTCTTAATTTTCATAAAGGTTACTATGTAGGTGATAGAATGGAAGACCTACAAGCTGCTTATAACTACAATTTAACACCTATATTAGTAAGAACTGGTTATGGTAAATTAACAGAAGATCGCCTCAAGAAACCTGAACATATTGAATTAGCAGCAAAAACTAAAATATTTAACGATCTTGCTGCTTTTCAAGCTTGGGTATGTCTTAAAAAGCTGCCGCCAGTAAGTCTTACGCCTGCGCCTCACCCCATCGTAGAATAATATTAGCTTCCGTAGCAGCGCCAGTAACTTTATATACATTAATTGCTAATACGTCTGGACCATTTGGGAACGTACCTCTACCACCTAATGTAGTATTTGTAAGTTCTTTTAATTCTGCTAGATTCAACGATGATAATTCACCTGGAACAGCAATAAACGAAAAGATAGTTTCGCCTGGTTCTGCGTATCCAGCAGTACCAAATTCAAATGTTACTGTATCAGTTGCAACAATTTCATTAATAGACGAATTGTTAAATTGTACATCATAAAATACTGTGCCGCCTAGTTGTTTTCTTTCAACATTCGAAACAGCAGTACCTGCCGGCCAGTTAGTATCAGTTACTGATACAGTAGTACCAACGGTTGCTCCTGATGCCTCCCACGAAGCTTGCGTAAACAACAGTCTGTTCACTCTGCCTTCAATTGCAGGCTGTACAAATTTATATGTAGTGCCTGTATTTTGAGTTGCTGTTGACGATGTAGTTCCGAAGTTTGCTCGATAATTGATATCAACTCTGTTGCCTCTAACAATAACATTAGTAACATAGTAGTTGCCGTTGTTAGGCGAGTATGCTGACGGATTTTGTGAGTAAATAAGTACACCGTTATATACTGGACCGGCGGCATTATAAGATGCTAATGTAATTGGAAACGGACTACTTCTTTCGTTATTCTGGAAGCCATTATATACAAATCCAGTATCGATTGCTCCTGATACTGTTGCTGTTGCTGTTTGCGTTGTTGCACCCCATTCAACAGAACCGCCTGCTGCGATTTGTGCAAAGCTTGGTTGTCCACCTTGCGCTTTATTACTTAATTCGCCCCATGCAATGTCAGCTGGGTTAGTTGGATAATTTTGCGGATTTAATACGCCTTCGATAACAATACCGCCTTGAATTTTAGTGCCGTCGCCTGCTTCACCGTTTGAAGTAATCTCAATACCTTGAAGTAGTAACTGCGCACGGTTTAACAGTTCTCTGTCGCCTAAGTTTCCGACAATAGCATTACTAACACTTGGTGCTAGTCGTATTAGGAATGATGTTACTTTAGTAGTACTAACTTCAATACCCGTTGCTGAATATGAGAAAATGTATCCTCGATCTTCATCAAAACCGCCATCTGTTAAGAAAGCCGAACCCCAATGACTAATTAATGGAGTAATAGTGTTACTAATTAGCACAACACCAGTGTCTGCTGTATGTATTGAAGCAGGACCAGCAGTATAGTTACGCTGTGCGCCAGCTTGGAAATTACTCAGTGTTGCAGATCTCGATATTCCTGATAATGTATTAGTTGACTTATTATTGATTGTAAAGCTTAAAATTTCATTATCGATGTAAATATAGCCAGTATCTGGGAAGAAACTTGTGTCCTCTAATTCAATTGAGGTTTGACTTGCATCTATTGCTGCTTTTAGTTTTCCTGGAGGGCCTTCGTTGGTAACTTCATAACGCACAGGCAAGTTACCTGAGCGCATAAACGCTTCTGTGTTTACATTTGAGTTACGCATTCTATGACAGAATACAAAGTTACCGTCGCTGCCGCGTAGCATAAAGTCAATAAAGCCTGCACCGTACCAACTGTATTGTATGCCGATCATTTGCATTTTAGCAATGTCAATATTATATCTACTTGGCCCAGTGCCGTCTAATCGATCTAAATTAAAATCTTGTTGTTTAACTTTTTTATCAACAACTAAATTAGCTTTAGCAGCAAGTACGTTATTAACACCTCGATAGTCAGGAGTAACGGTAAGAGATGTATTAGTGTCAACATGACTAACAACATGCGTCATGCCTTTAATAATAAATCTATCGCCTGCTTTAACTTGATCAAGGAATCTAGTATTTGTTCCTGTTATTAAGTTATCATCAATGTCAACAGCAATAGTACCAGCAAGTTGTTTTGTACCTGTGCGCTGATTGACACTGATATTTGTGCCGTCATATTCCCAGAAAATACCGTTCTGATCGTCAAAGATACCCGAACGTACAGTTGCACCATGCCAACTAACAACACTCATTTGTGAACCAAATCCAAGTTTACCTGTAGTTGATCCTAATCTTCTTTTTGCAAGCACTCTAAACGTCCGTTCATCAACTACTTCAACTACTTCGTAGTCAAAATCTGGCGGGACGCCTCGCTCTCTTCCGCTATTATAGCCGGCTGTTTCTATACCTAATAATCTAATAATGCCGCCTAATTGCACGCCGTGATCATTGTCGTCTGTTACAACTGTAATAGTTGATCCAACTTCAACACCGTCAGCAGTAACACTGCGCAAATCGTAACTCGGTGCAAACAGCGCACCAGTGGTATACATAATACCTTTACCTGACTGATAACGAATATACTTTTTACTTTGACGAATTGCTTGTGCGCCGTGTTGCGGACCGCCTGTACCTAGTTGCACGCCGCCGTCATAAGGTCTGTGAACAAAGAAACTATCAGGTCTTGGAAAAACAGATCCATCGATATTAACTGTAGATGTATCAATATTTCCAACTGCTCTAGCTATATATCGTAATGTATTTGTTGAAGGTATTTCTGTAGCAAGGAATGACCCTGCTGCTAAATTATGATTGTTAGAACCATCATCAGTTGATACTGTTACAATAAAAGTATTTCCAGGTACAAGTCCGTGTGCATTTTCAAATGTTGCTTGTAGTGTAGCTAATGCAGTAAATGTAATACTTTGGCTAGCAGCAATGGTATTAGTAGTTGCTTCAGAAAGTGTTGCAGTTGATATAAATGGTATCGAGTCTCCTACAACTGCTGTTGCCGAATCTTGTGTAAATGATGTAATAGAATTACTTACTCCTAATCCAGTAACACGAATTAATAAATCATTAGCAGGAGTTAATCCGCCTAACGATGTTCCTGGAATTATTATTCTATTGCCTAATTTATATCCTGTGCCAGCTGAATTAAGTGAAGCAGTGTAACCGCCTGCTGCACGGACAATATCAAAATTGCCTCCTGTGCCAATTGGTATATCATTTGTTGCTACTGATGCGTTAAAAGTTCCATTACCTGTTACGGCTGTACCGGATGCAGCTACACTTGTTAAAGATCCTGCTGCATCAATAGTTTGTACTGTAACAGTTAAATCATTTGCAGGTGATGAGCCATATAATTGAGTTCCGAGTATAGTAAATGTTTGGGCAGTACCGTAATCAATACCTGCATTATCAATACTTGCAGTATAAGAACCGCCTGCAATGTCAACATTGAAAGTTGCTCCCGAGCCTACTATATTTGTTGGACTTTGGAAGACATACGATTTAGTATTCACTGCCGTGCCTGACGGTGTTACTGCTGTAATTTCTCCGGATGCTCCAACTGTATCAATAGTAATAGTTAGATCGTTTAATGGCGTTGTGCCGCCTAATACGTTACCAGCAACTGTAATAGTTTCTGAAGGTAGGTATCCGGTACCTGGATTAACTCCAAATGTTGCAATATAAGACACGCCGAATCTATTGACATCTACCTGAGCGCCTGAACCCCCTACAGTATTGGAGGTATATGCAACATTTGCATAATTTTCGCTAGCATCAGGGGCAGCGCCGGTAATAGTATAAGAAAGTACACCGCCAGCTTTTGAAGCACTTGTAATCGATACTGTAGCATCGCCGTTGCCGCCGCCTAGTGTAATTATGTTACCAGCATTATAACCAGTTCCTTGGTTAACAACAGTAACTCCTGTTACTTCGCCGGCAACTACTGTTAATTGTATTGTTAGGTTTGCGCCGTCGCCGCCTGTAGTAGTAACAGTTTGTCCGTTTGTATACCCTGTGCCACCGGATAAAAGAGAAACTGTATTAACTTTACCTGCTACTGTCTCTACACTAGCAACTTTTAAATTAAGATCGTTTAATGGAGTCGCGCCGCCTAATGTTGTTCCTAAAATTCTTAATTGATCGTTTACTGTATATCCTTCAGATGTGTCTAATGTAGGAACCGTAACACTATACACATTGTTCGTATAGTCTACATCAACAATTGCATTAGCACCAACACCGCCGTTAGCAGCAACTGATACTCCCGAAACTGTTCCTGTTCCATCAAATCCTATTCCAGTAAATGTAAATGTTAGAATTGCGCCGGCGCCATCTACTGTATCAACTAATATTTCAATGTTATTAGTAGGAGATTCACCATCTAAAAACGCTCCCGGAATAACTAATCTGTCACCTTGTTTATATAATGTACCGGCATTATTAAGCACACAGGCATATGTACCAGATGTTTTAGTTACATCAAATGTTGCATTTGTACCTATACTCGATTCATTTGTGCCTGGTACTCCAATGTATGTTTCTGTATTGCCTACAATTGGACTAGTAGTTGCGCCATCAAAATTAATAGTATTACCAACAATACTCGATACATATGTAGCTACACCGTCTCCCTGATCTATTGCAAGACCTGGAACAATATTAGTTGTAGATTCTACGTCGATACTCGTTACGCCGCTTGTATACGACCCTACTACTACTGGCGTAACAACAGTTCCTCCTGTACCTGCAATACCTGTTACTTGTGTACCTACATTGATATTTACATGGGATAACGGAGCACCAATTTCCGGAACGTTACCACTAAATGGTATTTTATTTGATCCCTGGGCTGTAATTAACTCAGTTGTCATAGTTCCATTATACCCGTTACTTGACACTGTTATCTCAGGAGAGCCAATGCTAGCGCCAGTATAAAATCCTGCTTCTCTTAATTGAGTATAGTCAGTTGATAGTACTTCGCCGTTGGTGCTACCAACTTTAGCTTTTGCATAAAAAGTAAATGTATTGTCAGTTGGTGTTTCTACAATTACAAAACTACCTTCGGCCCTTGCAGCGCCTGATACTGAATTTTCAAGTGCTTTAATTGTAATAGGTGTTCCTGCAGAAAAATTATGTGGGCCTACTGTAGTTACTGTAATTAAACTTTGACCTATGCCATCAGTGCCTATACTTGCATCTGTTACTACATTAATTACTGCTGTATCAGTTCCTGGAATTTCATAAACTGAAGGATAGCCACGCATTGTTGCAATTGCACTCCATTTTGTAGGCTGCAATCCGTACTCAAAGTCAGCATCAAGCATTGATTGCGGTGTAGCAATACGCATGCGTTCAATAGCATCTGTTCCAAAGTCAAACGGACGTACAGTTACTTCAGATACTTCAACAAATACTTGTATATCATCAGTTTCTGAGTGTGTACTAGTATTATAGTTTAATTCTATTGTAGTAACACCGTCGGTTGTTTGTAGATAAGATGTAAAATCTGGGTCAATTCCGTGATCTTTAACTGATATTCTTCCGCCAGTTGCAGTTTGACTAAAGTTATAAATTATTTCATTTTTGCTTGTATTAGTAATTAGTAGAAGATTACTAGTATCCCATGTACCTTGTATCTTGATATAACTAATGCCAGTTTTTTCAAGCACTGGCATACTTGTTAGACCATTTGATATTACATCTACTGTATTGCCTACTAGGACAGATATTTTAGATGCTGCTTCTGTTTCATATGTTTTTGAAATATCAGTTACCTGTGTTTGACTTACATTTAAAGCAGAATACAAAGTATTAGTAAATATATAATCAGTGATTAGTCTACCGATAAAATTATGTGCAGATAATTCAGCGCCACGATTTCCATCAATTTGGGCAACATCGCCGTCCCAATAGTAAACAATTGATTCACTTGTTTTTTGATTGCCGCCATATCTTATATCATATAGATATCCATCGATAATGTATCCTATATCTCTTTCACATTTTGCAACACTATCATTTACATAATTAAAAAATACATCAGTAATTGCATTCGCTGCTGCACTATCAAATGTGTGTACACTAGTATCTGAAGATATGCCTACATTAACTGTAATTGTTGTTGCACTAACTGAAGTAATAATTACAGCTTTATTATATGACGGATCACTTCCTGAATCATTTGGAACTCCGGAAGATCTTGGATAAGGATGCAATGTTGCATCACCGTCTAACGCACATGTAAATGTTATGCCAGCAGTTGCAATCATTATTGCATCGCCTGCATTAAAATTATGCGACCCTATAGTTAATTCCATTACACCTGTTGCAGGATTATATGTTGCATTTGTCGGTGTATATTGTGCAGCATTGGCAATTTTATCTGCAATGTATGCGCTTGTTTCTTTTTGTATAAACGCTTTGTTAGAGTTTAATAAACTATAAGCATTTGGATAATTGTTGTCAAGTACTCCTATGCCAGGATGAAAAACGTAATTTGATATTTGCTTCTTTGCCATTTTTTATATTCCAAATGCTACTGCTAAAGCAGTGGCTGTACTATCTACATAATTTTTATTAGTAACACTACTAGCTACATTAACACTATTAACTGTTGCTGAAGTAAATGCAGCAGTAGACGGTGTAGTAGATCCAATAGTTGTACTATCGATACTGCTTGTATTTATAGTCGATTGTTTAAGAGTTATATTTTCTAATCCAGTAGATGTCATTGTTCCTGTAATAACATCTTCTACTTTAAAAATAATTTTATTACCAGAAATTAATTCTAAGTTTGTTGGACTTTCTAATTTAGGAATGCCAACGCCATTAACATTTAATTCTGTAGTTGTTAGTGATCCTGTAATTGTTGCAGCGCCAAGCACAGATACATTTTGTCCAACATTTAGATTTTTCTCAATTCCTACTCCGCCAGCGATGGTTACTGCGCCTGTAGTTGTGCTAGTTGATTGTAAAGTACCGTTAATATCAACTGTACTAAACAGTCCTTCAGGATCTTCAACTGTTATTATTCCATAAATTGTTCCAGCTTCATTGCCATAATATAACGTATTAGGAGCATTAATACCGACATCAATATATAATATGCCTGATGATTTACCTTGTGCTGCTGCGGCAGCTGTGCCATCAGTGTGACGTAACCCTGTACTGTATTCAGTTAATGTTGGAGTAATTTGACTGTATATGTTAAATGTTAAATTGGTTAGTGTTAGCTCTATTTGATATGTTTTATTTCTTTTAAGTGTTATATTAGGGTTCAATCCCGGATCATTTACAAATCTAAAAGCTGAACCTTGTTCAGTAAATTTAAAATCAGCAGCTGAGGATGCTGCGCCGTCATCTGGTGCTGCATTAGCAACAGTAATACTAGTAGCAGTAATGTTACCTTGTGCATCTACCGAGAAACTTGGGCTATTGAATCCGTATTGTGACTTAAATGGCGCTTGAATTACTGACATGTTTTATCTCCGGTTAATGTATTTATCAAGGCAATAACGGATTTAAGTTTGCAAAATAACTACCTGTATATAAAAATTTAGTTCCATTATAGTCAGTACTTGTAGGATTAATTATTAAATCAACGTATAAATCATTAACTGTGACTGTAACATTTAGTAGATCTGTACCAGTATTACTACGTGCATAAACTACTACGTTCGCAATATCTTGTCCACAAGTTACTAAACATTTTAAAATTTCTTTTTTAGTATCAT
>Ga0209771_1002790_pt1 | contig 10284 bp, 7 predicted proteins | sample SaaInl59LU_5_DNA_FD_184639 | JGI IMG/M metagenome (GOLD analysis project Ga0209771, IMG submission 184639) | Marine microbial communities from expanding oxygen minimum zones in the Saanich Inlet - ESP_59LU_5_DNA (SPAdes) (version 2) | ecosystem: Environmental > Aquatic > Marine > Intertidal zone ...
ATCTCAAGAAAGTTCAAATGCACGTTCTGTTATTGAAAACGCACTTAAAAAAGCATTCGCTCCAGAATTTCTAAATAGAATTGATGATGTAGTTGTTTTCAATAACCTAGAAAAAGAAGATATTGATAAAATTATTGACATCGAACTTGAAAAACTTTTGAAACGCATTTCAGAGCTAGGCTACACCTTAAAAATAAGCAAAAAAGCAAAAAACTTTATAGCAGACAAAGGGTTTGACAAGCAATACGGAGCAAGGCCACTAAAGCGTGCCATTCAAAAATATGTTGAAGATGCACTCGCAGAAGAAATTATTCAATCCAATGCTCACGAAGGAGATACGATTAATCTTGACATTGGGAAAGACGACTCAAAGTTGGCTATTAAAATAACATCGCCTAAAGAGGCAAAAGAGTCCTGAAAATATTAATCAAACAGTACCTCATTTTCTAATTCCAATGACTGTATAAATTTGATAGCTTTTTCAATATCATTGTGAAGTACTCTATCTTCAGTTACTTTGGGAATTTCAGCCCTAAAACTAGACAGCATAGCCGATAAAAATGGGGATGTTTTTTTCTTTCTAAAAAACAATGCCTGAGAAGCATTTAACAATTCAATTGCTAAAATGCGTTCTACATTTTCTAAAATTTGATAGGCTTGGATGGCAGCATTGGCACCCATACTCACATGATCTTCTTGTCCGTTTGAAGACACTATAGAATCAACACTTGCAGGCGTAGCCAACTGTTTGTTTGCACTCACAATGCTGGCTGCTGTGTATTGTGGAATCATAAACCCTGAATTTAGACCCGATTTTTCAACTAAAAAAGAAGGCAACTCTCGCAAACCCGATACCAACTGGTAAGTTCTTCGTTCCGAGATGTTTCCTAATTCAGCCATAGCTATTTTTAAAAAATCAAATCCAAACGCCAAGGGTTGTCCATGAAAATTCCCACCTGAAATAATTTTATCGTCTTTGGTGAAAATATTTGGATTGTCAGTCACTGCATTTATTTCGGTAATAAACGTATTTTTAACAAACATCAACGTATCTTTAGTCGCACCGTGTACTTGTGGCATACATCGAAACGAGTACGGATCCTGGACGTGTTTTTTGGGTTGCTTCATTAATTCGCTTTCCTCCAAAAAATTTCGAATACGTTCTGCAGTTTTGATTTGTCCATTATGAGGTCGCACCAAATGCACCAAGGGATCAAATGGCTCAAGTCGTCCGTCATAGGCCTCTAAGGACATCGCGCCAATAAGGTCTGCCATATAGGATAGCTTGTAGGATTTCAACAATGAATGTACTCCGTAGGCCGTCATAAATTGGGTGCCATTCAATAGCGCCAAGCCTTCTTTAGACTGAAGTACAATAGGCGTCCAATCAAACGCAGATAAAACTTTAGAAGTAGGAGTTTGAACCCCCTTATACCAAACCATCCCTTCTCCTATAAGTGGCAGTGCCAAATGTGCTAAAGGGGCAAGGTCGCCAGAAGCGCCCAAAGATCCTTGGGTATATATAACGGGTAAGATATCATTATTATAGAATGAAACCAAACGGTTCACGGTTTCCAACTGAACCCCACTATGACCATAACTTAGCGACTTAATTTTTAATAAGAGCATCAATTTTACGATGGAATCAGGGACAGGTGCTCCAGTTCCACAAGCGTGAGATCGCACTAAATTTTCTTGTAATTTTGTGAGATTTTGCGAGTGAATTCGCACATCACACAAAGAACCAAACCCCGTATTGATACCATAAATTGGATCAGAAGTTGACGCAATTTTTTGATCTAAATAATTTCGACACTCTTGAATTTTTTGAACGGATTCATCTGAAAGTGTAATATCTAAGCCTTCAAACACTAGTGTTTTAAGAATTGATAAACTTAATGGCTTAGAACTTATAATATGCATTTATATCGTGTTTAAGTTGCTCAAATTTGAACATTCCTTAATAAATATGCAAATAATTGTTGATTTATTAATTAAACAGAGTGACTTATTTAGTTTTGAATTGTATCTTCGTGTAATCAAACCCTAAATTTAAATAACAAAAATTATGAAACCTATATTTGCTTTATTGTTATCTGTCCTATTATTTGGATCGTGTACTGAAACTCCAAAAAATTATGCCTCCCTTTCTGGGAAAATCTCTAATGCAAATGATTTTAAAAAAATAACCATTAGTAATAGAAAAGGTTACAAAAAAGAAATCAAACTCAGTGAGGATGGCAACTTTAGCGATACGCTTAATGTAAAAGAAGGACTTTATCAATTTTTTGACGGCAATGAAGTTGGGAGAATTTATTTGAAAAATGACAATACCATCTCATTTACATTAGATACCAAAGCGTTTGATGAAACTTTAAAGTTTAAAGGGGATGATGCCGATCGAAGTAATTTTATAATTGCCAATAGTCTGCTACAAGAATCTTATTTGTCTGAAGATCTTTTTGACAGCAGCGAAGCTGAATTTTCAAAAACATTTGACAAATTGAAAGTTGCATACGACTCTTTAAAAAATACGTACAAAACACTTGATGCCGATTACTTTGAAAACCAAGATAAAGATTTTAAATCCATGCAAAAAGCTTACAAAGCTTATTTCATGGAAAAACTTGAAATGCGTAAGCTATTTGCAAAAGGCAAAGTATCTCCTACATTTTCAAATTATGAAAATGATAGAGGCGGAACGACTTCTTTAAGCGACTTCAAAGGAAAATATGTCTATATTGATATTTGGGCAACCTGGTGTGGTCCTTGTAAGGTTGAAATTCCATATTTGAAAAAATTAGAATCAAAATACCACAACAAAAACATTGAGTTTGTGAGCATTTCTGTGGACGATGACAGACGGAGTGGAACAATGGAAAAAGCACACGCAGCTTGGAAAAAAATGGTCGCTGAAAAAGAACTAACAGGGGTTCAATTGTTTACAGGCTCTGGTTGGAAAGCAGACTTCGTTCAAAATTATAAAGTAAGTGGCATCCCTCGTTTTATATTAATAGATCCCAAAGGCAATATTGTAGATGCTGATGCCCCTCGCCCATCGAGTAAAAAGCTCATCGTACTTTTTGAAGAACTCGGTATTTAGAAACTTACAGGAATTTACTCAATTGTAGTTCATTAATCCCTTCATGGGACGCATGGTCTACAGCTTTCCCGTCTTTTATAATAATCAATTGAGGGGATTGATGCTGTACTTCAAAACGTTCAGCTATGGCATTAGAGATATCTCGATAGTTCAATAAATCTAAATAATGAGCTCCAAATTCATTTTCCGAGAAAGTAAAATGTGCTCTGAAATCAGCTAACACAAAACGACTGATACTACAACGAGTGGAGTGTTTAAATATCAATTGAGGCGTCGCAAACGAAGCCGAAGCAATAACTTCCAACTGATCTGCAGATTCTAATTGTTCCCCTGGCCAGTTTGAATCTTTTTCTTCTGATTTGAATAATGAATTAAAAATTCCCATATAAATAAATTTAAATCTAAACTGACTATAAGTCAGATTGTTAAGTTATAAAATGTCACTTTGTCGTTTCAATAAAAACGGTAAGGTTATTGAAATTATTTTTTTAAATAAAAACCCATTATGAACTTCGACAATTATACAATAAAAACACAAGAAGCCCTACAACAAGCGCAACAAATTGCACAAAGTTACGGACATCAACAAATAGAAAACGAGCATCTATTCAAAGCGATTTACGAAGTAGATCAAAATGTATTACCGTTTCTTTTCAAAAAACTCAACCTCAACACAGGGTTGTTGTTACAAATTTTAGAGAAAGAACTCGAGTCTTTTTCTAAAGTAAGTGGGGGCGATATCATGCTTTCAAGAGCCGCAATGAAAGCACTCAATGAAGCCGCAATTTTGGCTAAAAAATCGGGAGGTGAGTTTGTAGCTATCGAAGATTTGCTGTTAGCAATCTTTAATTCTAAAAGTAAAATATCCCAAATCTTAAAAGACCAGGGGGTCACTGAAAAAGACCTGAAAGCATCGATCGAAAACTTAAGAAAAGGGCATTCTGTAAAATCTCAAAATCAAGAAGATACTTATAACGCTCTGAACAAATATGCCAAAAATCTTAATCAGATGGCCAAAGACAATCGCTTAGATCCTGTCATTGGTCGAGACGAAGAAATCCGACGGATTCTACAAATACTTTCAAGACGTACTAAAAACAATCCGATTTTAGTGGGTGAACCTGGAACTGGAAAAACAGCCATTGCAGAAGGGTTAGCACATAGAATCATTGCAGGTGACATCCCTGAAAATCTAAAAGACAAGCAAATTTTTGCACTTGACATGGGTGCCTTGATCGCTGGAGCGAAATACAAAGGCGAGTTTGAAGAGCGTTTAAAAGCGGTGATCAAAGAAGTTACTGAGAGTGAAGGGGATATTGTACTTTTCATTGACGAGATACACACTTTGGTGGGTGCAGGGGGCGGACAAGGCGCTATGGATGCAGCTAATATTTTGAAGCCCGCTTTAGCCCGAGGCGAACTGAGAGCCATTGGGGCAACCACCCTAGATGAGTACCAGAAGTATTTTGAAAAAGACAAAGCACTTGAAAGGCGTTTTCAGAAAGTCATTGTTAACGAACCAGATACTGAAAGTGCTATTTCTATTCTTAGAGGGATCAAAGAAAAGTACGAAACACATCACAAAGTGCGAATCAAAGACGAGGCGATTATTGGAGCGGTCGAACTCTCAACTCGTTACATTAGCAATCGGTTTTTACCAGACAAAGCCATTGATTTAATGGATGAGGCGGCTTCAAAACTACGGATGGAAATCAACTCAAAACCAGAAGAATTAGATGTTTTGGATCGAAAAGTGATGCAGCTTGAAATTGAAATAGAAGCGATCAAAAGAGAGAAGGACGAATCAAAACTAAAATCTCTTAGAGCCGACTTGGCAAACATCAAAGAAGACCGCAATAGCTTGGAAGCGAAATGGCGCAGTGAAAAAGACCTTGTGGAGGCGATTCAAACAGCAAAATCGGATATTGAAAACTTTAAAACTAAAGCTGAAAAAGCAGAACGTGATGGAGATTATGGAAAGGTAGCTGAAATTCGCTATGGCAAAATTAAAGATTCTGAAGAACAGTTGCAGTCCCTTCAAACAAAATTGATTGAAAATCAACAGAGTGCTTTAATAAAGGAAGAAGTTACCTATGAAGACATTGCGGAAGTAGTCGCTAAATGGACAGGAATTCCGGTCACAAAAATGATTCAATCTGAGCGTGAAAAACTTTTAAAACTAGAGAAGGTTCTTCACAAACGAGTTGTAGGACAAACAGAAGCGGTAACGGCTGTGAGTGATGCTGTTCGTCGAAGTCGATCTGGATTACAAAACCCTCATAAACCTATAGGGACATTTCTATTTTTAGGCACGACTGGAGTTGGGAAAACTGAATTGGCAAAAACATTGGCAGCCTATTTGTTTGATGACGAAAATGCACTGACACGAATTGACATGAGCGAATACCAAGAGCGTCATGCGGTCAGTCGTTTGGTGGGCGCTCCTCCAGGATACGTGGGGTATGATGAAGGAGGACAACTGACCGAAGCCGTGCGTCGAAAACCCTACTCCGTAGTGCTATTGGATGAAATTGAAAAAGCACATCCCGATACATTTAATATCTTACTGCAAGTGCTAGATGAAGGACGGTTGACGGATAACAAGGGACGTATAGCTGATTTTAAAAATAGCATCATTGTTATGACTTCTAATCTAGGAAGTGAAGTGATTCAAGATAAGTTTGAAGCGACTCCCGATATTGATACAGCCATGGAAGCTGCTAAAATTGAAGTGTTAGGCTTGTTAAAAAAAGTGGTGCGCCCTGAGTTTTTAAATCGAATTGACGATACGGTCTTATTTTCTCCGTTAACTCAAAAAGACATTAAGGCTATAGTTGGTTTGCAACTTAAAGATATTTCAAAACTTATTAAAAAACAAGGGATTACTTTTGACACCACAGAAGAGGCTATAAACTATTTAGCAAAAAAAGGCTATCAACCCGAATACGGAGCTCGTCCCGTAAAAAGAGTCATTCAAAAAGAAGTTCTCAATGCGTTAAGTAAAGAGCTTTTGGCAGGAAGTATTACAAAAGATAGTATCATTTTACTGGATGCGTTTGATGATCAGCTTGTTTTTAGAAACCAAAGTGATTTAATTTCTGAAAAGCTGTAACAATTTCAATTTAACTTCGTCTTATAAGTGTTGGTTAGTTGGTTAAAAAGCAATGCACATTCTATTCGTTAGAACTGCATTGCTTTTTTCTATTTAAACTCCAAATAATAGAATGTTGTTTACTCAAACATCGCTAGTAAAATCCTAATAAATTATAGATACGATTTAGCAATCGATTGATATTTTGCTTAGTTTTGACCATTAATGAAAAAGTCTGTCAACATATTAAATAAAAAGGCCCGGTTTACGTATGAACTCTTAGATACGTACACCGCTGGTATTGTATTGACAGGAACCGAAATTAAATCGATTCGTGAGAGCAAGGCGTCTATTACTGAAAGTTTTTGTGAGTTTAATTTAAGAGGCGAACTTTTTGTGATTAATATGACCATTCAAGAATATGATTTTGGAAACCATTACAACCATGCGCCCAAAGCAGAACGGAAGTTACTACTGAATAAGAAAGAGCTAAAAAAACTCGAAAAAGAAGTAAAAAACACGGGACTGACCATCGTTCCTCTCAAACTTTTTATCAATGATAAGGGCTTTGCGAAACTAAACATTGCACTAGCCAAAGGAAAAAAACTTTTTGACAAACGCGAAACCATCAAAGACCGTGACAATAAACGCGACTTAGATCGTGTGAAAAAGAATTTTAAGTAGTTTTTTTAATAATGAGATAGTAACTTGAAAAAAGAACGCTTTTTGTAACAATAATCTCGTTATCTTGTCTTATAAATTAAAACTCTACAAAAATAATATGCGTTATTTATTAGTATTACTCCTATGCTCACTCTCTGTATCCGCTCAACTCAAAGGCAATATTTCAGACAGTGAGCATCAACCCATTCCGTTTGTGAATATTTATATTGAAAATTCCTATCGAGGTACCACCTCAAATGAGCAGGGAAACTATGAATTGGCACTTTCAAAACCGGGAACCTATACCATTGTCTTTCAATTTTTGGGATTTAAAACCCAAACTAAAACCATAGACATTAAAGAATTTCCTTATGTTTTAGATATCACCTTATTAGAAGAAAACATCTCCTTAAATGAAGTGGTCATTTCTTCCAATGAAAATCCTGCCAATCGGATTATACGAGCTGCTATTGCCAAGCGTAAAGCACAACTAGAAAAAATTAATTCCTATGCTGCCGACTTCTATTCCAAAGGCATCATCCGACTCAAAGACGTTCCAGAGAAATTTATGGGTCAAGAAATAGGCGATATGAAAGGCGTCTTGGACTCAACACGATCTGGAATTTTATATCTATCCGAAACCGTTTCAAAAATAAATTACCAAAAACCTGACAAGCTTTCAGAAAAAATTATCGCATCAAAAGTAAGTGGCGATTCTAATGGGTTTAGCTTCAACAACGCAAGTGATGTCGATTATAATTTTTACAAGAATACGATTGAAATGGGTTCAGAAATTGTGTCGCCTATTGCCGATTATGCCTTTAATTATTACCGCTACAAACTCAAAGGTGTTTTTTATGACAATGGCGGCCGTTTGATTAATAAAATTAAGGTAATTCCAAGACGTGAAAACGACCGTGTGTTTTCGGGAGTGGTTTATGTTGTAGAAGATCAATGGGGCTTATACGGCCTTGAGCTGAGCGTTACGGGCAAGCAAATTCAATCGCCTGCCATAGATTTGATCACATTCAAACAAAATGCTTCTTATGATGGAGAAAGTGATTTTTGGGTGCTGCGTTCTCAAACAATCAGTTTTGAATTTGGATTTTTTGGCTTTAATGGCAACGGAAGTTTTGTGGCCAATTATTCCAATTACAAACTCAATCCCAATTTTGAGAAAAATGTGTTTACAAATGAGGTTTTAGCCTTTGAACCCGAAGCCAATAAAAAAGATTCTACCTATTGGAATAGCTTCAGACCGGTGCCATTAACCTCCGAAGAGTTTAAAGATTATATCAAAAAAGACAGTCTTCAAACTTTATACAATTCCAAAAGCTATTTGGATTCAATTGATGCGAGTCATAATAAATTTAAACTTGGAAATTTGATTTCTGGTTATACTTACGAAAACTCATTTGAGGACAAAGAATTTAGCATCAGCAGTCCGTTGGCTGGACTCAACTTTAACACGGTGCAAGGTTATAATATCAATTTAGATTTAAATTTCACAAAACAGTACGATGAATTTAGAAAACAACTTTCTATAGAAAATCAAGTGAATTACAGTTTTGATACCAATACGCTTAGAGCAACCATAGGTTTTAGATATAAATTTAACAATGTCAATGATTTAAACATAGGGTTTAGTAGTGGGATAAAAGTCCAACAATACAACGAACAAGACCCCATTTCGAGTTTAATCAATGAAACGAGTAGCTTGTTTTTTGAGGACAATTATATGAAATTATTTGAAAATCGATTTGTCAAAATAAATTATGGTCAGGAGCTTTTTAACGGCTTCCGATTTGGGACTGCACTTAGTTATGAGAATCGACGAGGACTTCTTAATAGCAGCGATTTTACCTTCATCAATTACGATGATAAATCCTATACAAGCAACAACCCTTTGGATCCTTTAAATTTTGATTCTGCACCTTTTGAAAATCATAATATTCTGAAATTTAAATTTAGAGGAGCCATACGATTTGGGCAAAAATACCTCAGCTATCCAGGGAGTAAATTTAATTTAAACACCCCTAAATATCCGAGGTTAAATTTTAGTTACGAAAAAGGATTTGGAGCTACAAACTCACACTATAATTATGACCATCTGACTGTGAATCTGTCTCAAAATTTTAGTCTGGAAAACAAAGGAAGTTTAAGTTACAACCTATTAGGAGGTACTTTTTTTGGAGCTTCTTCTGTTGCATTTATGGATGCTAAACACATCAATGGCAATCAAACGCATGTAAGTCTGGACAATAGGTATTTATCGAGCTTTAAAAATGTAGGCTATTACGACTTTAGTACTTCCGAAAATTATTTTGAATACCACTTAGAGCACGATTTTAAGGGGTATATTTTTGGCAAAATCCCCTTAATTAATACACTAAACTACAACCTGATTATTGGAGTTCATGGGTTTTCATCTCAAGACCAAAAACCGTATCAAGAGTTTAGTTTAGGGGTTAATAATATTGGTTGGAAAAAGTACCGCTTTTTAAGAGTTGATTATGTACGTTCTTACCATTCCGGCTTTGTAAACGACGGTGTATTGTTTGGAATTAGTTTCTAGTTTTTGTTTTCTAAAAGCGGCACAAACTTAAAATTGCCTAATTCATGCTTTTCAAACTCTTTGGGTCCCTTTCGAATGTAGAGCGTCATGATTTGATCTTCATCCCCCACAGGAATGACCAAACGCCCTCCAATTTTTAGTTGAGACAATAATGGTTTAGGAACAAATGGTGCACCTGCAGTCACAATGATGCTGTCAAAAGGCGCTTCGTCTTTTAGTCCTTTATAACCGTCTCCAAAAATCAAACGTTTTGCCACATAACCTATTTTTGGTAAAAATTGACTGGTTTTTTTAAACAACTCTAGTTGGCGTTCGATGCTGTAAACTTGTGCACCTAACAGACATAATACGGCGGTTTGATAGCCACTTCCTGTACCAATTTCAAGAACCTTATCTCCTGGTTTAACTTCTAATAATTCAGACTGAAATGCCACAGTATAGGGTTGTGAAATGGTCTGGCTGGCTGCAATGGGAAATGCTTTGTCTTGATAGGCATGGTCTAAAAATCCCGAGTCTATAAAAAGGTGCCGGGGTATATCGCCAATAGCAGCTAAAACTGCAGAATTTTTAATTCCTTTTGCAGAAAGTGTTGAAACTAATTGCTTGCGGAGTCCTTGATGTTTAAATGTATCTTTCAAAGTTGTAGATAAAATGGAGAATACGCTTCAAATTTAAAAAAAGTAAAGATAGTCTAAACACTAAATGAAGTCAAATTTATAAGGAAATATTATTAGATTCAATGAGTGACCTAATTTACGAACTTAAACTTCAAATTGCTTATATTTTAAAAAACTCATATTCCATTCATTAGATAAGTTTCATCAAAGAAACTATTTTTCATTCTTAATAAAC
>Ga0209771_1002792_pt1 | contig 10281 bp, 15 predicted proteins | sample SaaInl59LU_5_DNA_FD_184639 | JGI IMG/M metagenome (GOLD analysis project Ga0209771, IMG submission 184639) | Marine microbial communities from expanding oxygen minimum zones in the Saanich Inlet - ESP_59LU_5_DNA (SPAdes) (version 2) | ecosystem: Environmental > Aquatic > Marine > Intertidal zone...
TAAATGACCCATGGGATTGGGTGACTCATTTTGAAAACGCGGTAGCAAGATATACTGGTGCAAAACATGCTATTGCATGTGATTCTGCATCTAATGGTATGAAATTGTGTCTTAATTATATTAAAGATGCAAAGGCAGTAAAAATATCAAAAGGTACTAAAATAGAAATACCTGCAAATACATATGTATCTGTGCCCAATCAAATTATCTTAGAAGATTTTATACCAGTATTCCAGGAAAAACCATGGGAAAATCACTATATGTTGGGTTCAACGGGTATCATAGATGCCGCTGTATCTTTTTATGAAAATATGTTTAGAGATAATTTACCAGAAAATCCTTATTTTGATATTTTTATGAATCTATCATTTCATCATAGAAAAATATTAAATATAGGTAGAGGTGGTATGATATTAACCAACTCCGATTCTTTCAATGAGTGGGCAAGACCTATGATTTACGATGGTAGAAAAAAATACATGAATTATGAAATTGATGAATTCGAGTGTGTGGGTTGGCATATGTATATGACACCTGAAGATGCACAAAAAGGTTTAGAGATATTTCACGATGAGAGAATACAATCCAAAAATGAATCAGTTGGTAGTTGGCAAACATATAAAGATTTAACAAAACAGAAAATATTTAGAAAATATGACTCTAATAAATCGATTGTAGAATTTAATATAAATAATGATGTTGTTTTAAATAAATTGAAGGTTGGTAAATATCCTATATATGATTATTTATTTAATTTAAATAATTACCATGCTGGTAAGCTTAAAATAGAAATACATCCTGAAAAATGGCACGAGGCTTTCACAAAACTTGATTTAAAAAGTTTTAATAAAAATGTTAATTTTATAATTTACGATAATATTGAAGCTTTTTCTGATTATGATAACAATCCTGTAATACGATTAATTAAATTTATATTTAAAAATCATGGAATGGAAGATAGGTTGAAGTTTTATGGTAATAATCTATCAATTTTACCTAAAACTGTTAATTACACCCCAACCTCATTTTTCATAGGAGATAGTTCATGGCAATCTAAACCAATAGTAAAAAGAAAATTTAAAAAGAAATTTTTGTTTTTAGGAGGAGTTCCAAAAATGGTAAGATGTCAAACTCTTTTATTTTTACAAACTAAGAAAATGCTGGATTCAACATATTGGTCTTGGAATGTGAATTCAAAGCCCCTGCCTACTGGATTTCAAAAATTTGAAATTCTAAATAATCCAAAAATATTAGATACTGAACTTAATAAATTGCATGTGGAGAAAATGCATAAAGTACTCGATGAGTATTATGATTCATTTCTTAGTATAATATCAGAAACATTTTTCTATAAAGGTGTATTTGATAACATGAATCCAAAAGATAAACCTATATTTATCACAGAAAAAACAGATAAATGTTTCACCGCCGGTCAACCATTCGTTGTTTTTTCAACACCTGGATATATTAAGAAGTTAAAAGAACTTGGATTTAAAACTTTTGATAAATGGTGGGATGAATCATACGATGATGAGGAAAATGAATCTAAACGTCTCAAGTTACTCTATGGTGTTATCGAAACAGTAAATTCATGGTCTTTAGAAAAATGTGCTAGTGTATATCGTGAGATGATTCCCATCCTACAACATAATCAGTTTTTAAACTATAATATAGATATTGAAAATAAAAAAATAATACACAATAGAAATCAATATTTACCATATATTTCTAGAAAAATACCCCATCTGATGATGGAAGTTGGTAACAATACTAATAGTTACTTAATTTAAATGAGCATACTCATAAACTCATATAATTATATTCTTTTATCTGATATAAAAATACCAAATCAAGGTGTTAATTTGTCTGACATAATTTTCTACGATTACCATGAACCACATAGATTTATATATAATTCAGAACTTGAGGAATATTTATATGATTTATTACACCCATACATAATACTAAAAAAATACAAATTTTTACTTTATGATAAGGTGGAATGTGATGATATATCATCTAATAAAAGATTAAATCGTTTTATTGCATGGTCTAAAAAAATTAATATTTATGATGATTTAGTTATAAGTAATTCATATAGTAATTTAAAATGTGATTTTAATTTTAAATATTTACCATGGTTTCTTGGGTGGAGCTCTATTGATAATTTGGAATTTAATCAAAGAACACTTGATAAGAGGTTTCTATTTTTAAACACCAGGCCTAGAAAGCATAGGAGAATTTTCTATGATTTTTTTAAAGATAATAATCTTTTAGAAAAAACATATTGGACATTTGGTTCTAATGAGAAATATAATCCCTATGTATGGGATTCTACCAAATATCCTATAAAAAACTTTAACAATAATGAGGAAATACCTATCGTAGATATGCACAAGTTAATTCCTCAACATATTGATTCTTTTATTAGTATTGTTACTGAAACTTATTTCTTCTATGAAGATGAAATAGATACTCCTTGGGATTCTGGTATACAAGATGTGCCAACATTTGTTACAGAAAAAACAGAAAAATGTTTTTCCGCCTTACATCCATTTATAATAATATCTACTCCATATTTTCTTAAACATTTAAAAGAATTAGGATTTAAAACTTTTGATAAATGGTGGGATGAGAGTTATGATAATGAAGAAAACGATAACACGCGAATAGAAAAAATTAAATTACTAATAATGGAAATTTCTAAATGGGATAATTATAAATGTATAAGCGTTTTTAATGAAATGCGAGAAGTTTTGGAATGGAATCAGAAAGTAAATACTGAACATGAGCTCATTAACAAAACAATGATATGCATTAAGTAATATGACACCAGAAGAGTTCTATTGGAAAGATAAAGTAAAAAATTTAGATTTAACCGAAGTTAGATTAAATTCGCTTGGATGGGTTTTAGATTGTTATAATCGTGGTACTATTCGAAAGCGAACTATAAAACAATTGATACCCAAAGGTTCTCTTGAAAATCTTCTAATTCAAATGGAAGATTTGGAGAGGTATGAAGATTGTATTACTATAAAAGAATTATTAGATATTATATACACCAATTAGTTATGAGTAAAAAGAAACAAAAAGAAATTATTAAATTATTAGAGGCAACTTTACATGATGAATCACTCAAAATAAATGGAGGTAATTCGGATGTTGTTGAATCATTAACCAAAAGACTTGAAAAAGTTAAAATGTGGGAGAAGAAAAAAGATGAGTAAAAAATTACAAAGATATCCACAAAAAGGATACATTGGTGGAGTTTGTCATGGGATGGCTGAACACACAGGAATAGACCCAATTTTATGGAGAATCTTGGCATTCTTTGGTGGGTTTGGATTAATTTACCTAATTTTATGGGCATTACTAAAAAAAGGAGAATAATATGAGTAGTAAATTTTTTGGAAACAGAACACAAACAAATCAACAAAAGGATACCACAAAATCCTCACCAGGTAACAGACAGAATGTAAAAAAGCAATCTCAAGTTAAGAAAGCAGGCCGTGGTAAGTAGAGATAGAGAATGGGATTGGATGGATAACGATACTGGTTATGAAGATGATTGGACTGATTCAAGACCTAAAACAAAACCAAATACAACCACAATAGAAGATTAGTTATGAGTAAAGTATGGTCATTTGGCGATAGTTTCGCAGAAGGTAGATGTTCTGATGTTATAAATAAAGATGGTGATACTTTATTGGATAATACATATGCACACTATTTCGCGGATATAAAAAATATTACAGATATTGAAGTATCTGCAAAGGGTGGTTCCAGTCGATTAGATATTGCTGGTAGAATACTAAACAAAATCGGTAAAATTAAAAAAGATGATTACGTTTTGATTTTACGAACCGATTCCATGAGAATATCCATACTACCAGTTGAAGTAGGTCCATTAGACAAAATTTTTATAAATTCATCAACATATATTGAATATATTTCATCAATAAATGCAGGTAGTAGTTTTATAAGAGGAAATTCTAAAGATGATGAGATTGAAGATGGTTTATTAAAAAAGAATGAATTATCGTTAATGAGAGACTTTTTTCTTAATATATTTCTAAAATATAGAAAAAATTATACCAATTATTTCAATGATTTTTTAGATAGTGGTATTGTATCCATAAAAGAAATTACTAATAACGTATGTGTAATCGATTCAAGTATTTGGTTAAAAAAATTAGATTACATGGCTATAGACTACTACGGAACTGATTCTGATTTATATTGTAAATGTGGCCATTGGACAGAAAAATTACATAAAATTGTTGCAATATTGGTAGATACTGCAATCGAAAACAATGAATTATATATTAATGATAAAACTTGTAATAACTTATGGGAGTTATCAAAGGAAAGGTTGGGAATTTGAAAAAGAAACTTTTAATAACAATGGGTTGTTCCCATACTCAGGGCTTGGGTTGTTGGGATATGAATCTACCATATCCTGCTGGATTCAATGCAAGACATAAGGAATTTGGATATTGGACTGAATTTAATCGTAACAGATTTCACGAACTTGGTTGGCCTAATAGGTTAGGTAAAAAACTTGGTTATGATAAAGTTATAAATTTAGGCCAAGGTGGGTCATCTACCTCCGCTCAACTTAAACGATTTATGTTAAAATATGTAGATAAAGAATTCTCAGAATATGAAGTCTTAGTATCATGGTTGGTAACCGAATCACTAAGGACATCTTTCTTTAGAGATGGTGCATGTGAATCTTTAATGGCCAATGTATTTGATAATGATAAAAAAACTTTATTTGATTCTATTTATAAATTTATATCAGAAAATGGTAAGAGAACTGATGTACATACTACCTTAGATTATGTTCGAGAAGAGTATATTAATAGAAAAGTAGTTAAAACTATTTGTGAACTGAAAGGTTGGAACTTTATATCATTTCACACACAGACACATCAATATGGGGATATGATACGATATATATATGGTGATGATAAAACTCATTCATTTACTGATATCGGATTTATTCATGAAAATGATGAAAATTTAATTTCAAAATTCTGTGGTCATTTTAATGAAGATGGGTATGAAATGATATCAAATAACATGTTCAATTGGATAAAAACTACTCATCCATACTTAATATCAAACTCTCAAAAAGACGAAATAGAATGGGAATGGGATGGTGTATCAGGTTTTGATTTAGGAAAATTATGAAAAAGAAACTTTTAATAACAATGGGTTGCTCTTTTACCGAAGGTATTGGGTGTTGGGATATATCTACATTTCCAAAAAACTTTTCAACTCAATCCCCATCGTTTTATTCAATTAAAGAACTAAATAAACCAAACTTTCACAGAAATGGTTGGCCCAATAGGTTAGGTAAAAAACTTGGTTATGATAAAGTCATAAATTTAGGTCTTGGTGGTTCATCAACTTCTGGCCAAGTTAAACAATTCTTTGAAAAATATATAGATAAAGATTTCGCGGAATATGATGTATTATTAGTTTGGTTACTTACCGACCCAAGTAGAATTTCTTTTTATAAAAATGATAAAATTGTAAATTTAATGTCAAATCCTCAATATGATAAAAATTACATATTTGATGGATATGTGAAATTCCTATCAAACTCAAGTAATTTTAATAAAGATTTACTAAATGAACAGATTTTTTATAGAAAAATTATGAAAACTGTATGTGAGTTAAAATCATATAATTTTATAACATTTCATATAAATCATGAATTTAATGATTTAATAAAGAATATTATATCTAATGACGATGCCTCCCATGCCTATATAGCTTTAGATGATACAAAAGAAGAACTTAGAAAATTACTTATATCACAAATATGTAATCATTGGAATGAAGCTGGATATGAATTGGTATCTACTAATATGTTTAATTGGATAATCAGTAACCACCCTAATTTAGTAGAAACTCCCAAAGATAGTATTGATTGGGAATGGGATGGTGAACCTTTAAATAATTTAATTGAAGATTAATGCAATACATATTTTTTAACGAACCTTGGAACGAACCATATGAAAAACAAAAAACCACTCCTAATAGTAGGAATAATCCTATTACTGACATTAATCCTACTACTGGTTCTGAACAAGGAACAGACATTCAAGATTATCAATTTTTCGAATAACAACGGAGTACGAAATACTGCCGAACGTTCTTATTTAGATACCATCGCCCAAGTGGGGTTGGATAAATTAGAATTAGAGGGAATTACTATTTTGGTAGAACCTCTAAAAAAAGATATGAAAATCGGTGATTTTGATGTAGAGGCATATATTGTGGGTAATGATAAACAATATATTATCTTTATGAAATCTATGAGTAGAGATAAATCCATTGAAGTGATGGCACATGAACTCATTCACTTATTTCAGACAGAACGAGGACAACTACAAAAGAGAAGTGATTATATCATATGGGAAGGTGATACCATTAAAAACCCAGGTGAACTATCATATGATGAAAGACCTTGGGAAAAACAAGCATTCATCTATGGTAGAGCATTGGAAAAGGAAATCAGAAAGGAATTGATAAAGTGAAAAAGAAATTACTAATAACAATGGGTTGTTCTCATACCGAGGGGTATGGATGTTGGGATGAAACAACATTTTCAGATGAAATGTTACTTAAATTAAAAAAACATACACCCGATAATCCATTTTTTGGTAATGATAACTCTAATATTAAATTTCATACACGGGAACTTATATCAAAAAACAAAAATAATTTTAAAACCAACGGATGGCCCACTAATCTCGCTAAATTATTGGGTATATCTGATATTTTGAATTTGGGAAAAGGAGCATCATCGAATTCAGGCCAGGTAAAGGAATTTTTCAAAAGAAATTTACATGAAAATCCATACTCAGAATATGATGTTACACTTGTTTGGTTAATGACGGAACCATTTAGAATATCATTTTATATCAATCGGAAGATAGAAAATTATATGATAGATTCTCATCCAATTTGGAAAGAATATTTTAGAGAAATAATATCATACAACTCAGATGATTTTATTAATGGTATTCCTACGGAAGATACAACACTTGAAAGTGTATTTTATTTTAATATCATGAAAACCGTGTGTATTAAAAACAATTGGAAATTTCACGCGTTTCCACTTAATGATGCTTTTTCTGAATATTTTAGGAAATACGAATCTTCCGATAATTTTTATGAAAATGGTATAATGCCATTAAAAGATCCTACTAATTTAAAATTATATAGTCATGTCTGTGGACACTTAAATGAAACGGGATATCAACATGTTGCAGAATCCATGTATAGTAAAATTAAATTATGAAAAAGAAATTACTAATAACAATGGGTTGTTCTTTCACCGAAGGTGTGGGGTGTTATGATGTATCTAATATGGATGAATTAAAGTTTTATGGAGATTTACCCAAAGAACAATTTATACATCAAACTAATAATTTTCATAAATTGGGCTGGCCAAACCGATTAGGTAAAAAACTTGGTTATGATAAAGTCATAAATTTAGGCCTTGGTGGGTCATCAATTTCAGGTCAAGTTAAACAATTTTCGGAGAAATACTTGGATAAAGATTTTTCAGAATATGATGTACTATTAGTTTGGTTACTTACTGACCCAAGTAGAATTTCTTTTTATTCAAACGGTATGATAAACTGTATAGTATCAAATTCTAATGAACCAATATACAATGAATATATTAAATTAATCGATATTACACTTGATACTATTTTGGAACAAATTTTTTACATAAAGATGATGGAAAATATTTGTGAAAATAAAGGTTATCAATTACTAATAACACCATTGCTTAAAAACAAATTGATAGAACAACTATATTCTTTGTATGTATCTGATTACTATTTAACTCACCCCCTCACCTCTATTCCAGGAGAAATAATATCAAATAAAAAATATTGGTGTAATATACCAGAAGGTGATTGTCATTTTAATGAAGATGGCTATGAATATATGGCAAATAGAATGAATCAAATAATTCGAGATGATTTCCCACACCTAGTATCAACTAAAAGTAATAATGAATTGGAATGGGAATGGGATGGTGAACCATTTAAATGGAAATAATCAAATGATTTGTAAGAAATGTAAAATCAAAATGAAACATGTGACTGGCTCTCAAAACGGCGGGTACCACATATGTATAGAATGTAATAATGTAGTAATAACAGGAGAGACATCAAATGAAAAAGTGGGTAAATAAGATAATCAATAGAATCAAACAATGGAGATTGGTGGGGTATATAGTATTAGCAAAACCTCTAATCGATATCCATGGAATGGAACAAGGAATAATCGAAATCTTTTTATTGGTAGTACTTGGTGAATTATCAGCTAGAACCAAGACAAGACAAATAACCAACAAAGAACTCAAAGACTCGTATAAGGAGAAAGATAACTAACTCCCATATGAAACAAACCCTATTGACTTACCTTATAATCTTAACAATCCCTATATGGATGAGGTGGGTGAAAAAACCACGAATATGGCATAAATCTTAACAAATGAAGGTAAATTAAAATGAAAATAACTGAATATACATATCCATATCATCATATAACTATTGATAATTTTTTACCTAAAGAATTATTTGATGAGATTAATAATAGTTTATATGATATTGATTGTGAAATACCAAGAACCGATGGTGAATATAAACGATTTTCTAATATGCCATCATGTATACCCCTTGTTAATGATGCAGATGTAGTTGATTGTAATTCTATTCATTGGGATTCATCTGTAAACTATGTTAATAGAACTGTTGATATACTCAATACTACTTTTTATTTTAATAATTTTGATAAAATAAACCAATTACATAATAACTTTATTTGGCGTGGATACTATGAAATTGCGAGAGATTCTTTTAGACCACATACCGATAATGCTTGGAGAAATCTTATACAAAACGAGTATTATGCGGGGATTATAAAGGGGGTTATTTATTTTGGAAAAGATGATATTGATTATAGTAACTATGGGACTGTATTAATAGACCCCAAAACTAACAAAATTGTTAAAGAAGTTGAATTCAAACCAAATAGATTAATAATATTTGATACTCGTGATGATTCACTTCATGCAACCGATTATCATGGAGAATTTATAGAGACTGCTGATTTTATGAAGTTGTATAATAATGAACAACTAAAAAAAACAGTCTCTCCATTAAATCAAAAACGATTCTCTTTTAATATTGAGTATTGTGCAAAAAGTGAATTACCATTAAAAGAAGTAGAGCAATTATATAATACTATAAATTATCCTAACTCACGTATATTGGAATGGTGGATGAAAAAACCTCGTTAATACCATAGAATATAATACTTATTCCCAATGGTATTACTAATCAAACTCATAGGGACAATGATAATCTTTTATATCTTAATGAATCGCTTGTTTCACTACTTAGATAAATAACCCCATAATCCACGAATGGAATCCCCAAGAACATTATGAACAATCCCGATAGACTCAACCAAGTAATCCTTTTAACCCTTATAGGAATACTCTCTCTACTCATTACCTTACCTTATATCCTCAACTAATCTCGATATCTCAACTACGTTCTTTTGTTCGTGGGGTTCCATGAGTCGCAAAAGCAAAAATTTTCGAAACCTTAGCCTCACTTCGTACTCACACTAGCGTGTTCGTACTCGTTCGTGTCTTGATAGTTATCATGTACCGAATACGGATATTCACTCGATAAGGTTCGTGAAACGATTCATTAGCCATTCTTCGTTCCCCTCTCTTATCTTAATCGTTCATATCAAAACATTCTCGGTACATATGATATAAATGATAATTCAGCTCATATAGATAAAAGAGAAGAACCTCGTACTATATAACGTATAGGGGATATACACAATAAAGGGAATACACATGTACATAGTAGTATAGATGAACACTATGTGAGTACCCCTATATGTGAACAACCCCCCAACTCTCTACACTCCCAACTCCCTCGGTTCCTCACTACATTCGAACCTCGACTACCCCTAAGTGCCCCTACTCCCAATAGTTAAGAATTCCTACTAAAAAGTACTCTCTGAATAGACCTGAAATAAGGGGATTTAAGAGAGTTTAGATTGTATCCGTACCCCAATATTACACATAGTGTGAAATAACCCCCAAACTTCTCCAAATCCTTGTAGCAACCCCCTACGAGGTAGCTACTCTTTAGAAAGACTTGAAAAACACACCCCCTATCATATTAAAATGGTATATACTCTATCAAGTATATAAGCAGATAT
>Ga0209771_1002799_pt1 | contig 10263 bp, 7 predicted proteins | sample SaaInl59LU_5_DNA_FD_184639 | JGI IMG/M metagenome (GOLD analysis project Ga0209771, IMG submission 184639) | Marine microbial communities from expanding oxygen minimum zones in the Saanich Inlet - ESP_59LU_5_DNA (SPAdes) (version 2) | ecosystem: Environmental > Aquatic > Marine > Intertidal zone ...
GGTACTTGTTGTTTTCTAGTAACACCAACTTTAACATTGCTTGAATTTGCTAAATACACAATATGAGGTTGCAATTGTACTTTTTTCTCATAAGCCAAATCTCTATCTTCTTCATCTAAATGCGCCTTACTTAATTCTGGTCTCATGATCCAATCTGCTGCTTGTGGAATATCAAAAAAACAAGATTGGCAAAATCCTTGTCTGTAGATTTTCTTTTCTAAATGACAATTTAAACACTCATAAGTCACAAAAGAAAGTGCAATTTCTTTGTTGATGAGTTGATTCATGTTTAAAAAATCAGATTTCATATCTAAATAATACTGAATTTCCTCAGCATTCTCTGTCATCATTTTTTTTAATACTCCTTGATAAACCATAACCAAATTTTACTATTTTTAGCTTCTAACAAACTTACGTAAAAAACCGAACTTTATTTATGCCTTTTCCAATTGTAAATTCTATAATTTCTTGGTTTTTAAAAAAACGAATTCATCAAATTGAGTTGTTTTTAAAGTATCCTACAGATGTTCAAGATGAAGTTTTAGCGAAACTTTTACAAACTGCAAAACGCACTGAATTTGGAAAACAATATGATTTTTCTTCAATAAGAACCTATCAAGATTTTGCTGATAAAGTTCCTATTCAAAAATATGAAAGCATAGAACCTTTAATTGAACGTTGTAGAAAAGGCGAACAAAATTTATTTTGGCCTACACCAATTAAGTGGTTTGCAAAAAGTAGTGGTACAACAAATGCAAAAAGTAAATTTATACCTGTAAGCAATGAAGCTTTAGAATATTGCCACATGAAAGCAGGTAAAGATATGTTGTGTTTATACATCAATAATAACGAAGAAATAAAGCTTTTTACAGGTAAAGGTTTAAAATTAGGAGGTAGTTCTGATATTTACGAAGACAACAATTCTTACTTTGGAGATTTATCTGCAATTATAACAGAAAACTTACCTTTTTGGGCAGATTATAGCTCTGCACCAAGTTTAGAGGTAGCAATGATGTCTGAATGGGAAACCAAAATGGAAGCCATAATTGATGAAACTATTAAAGAAGATATTACAAGTTTAGTAGGTGTACCAAGTTGGATGTTAGTTTTATTAAATCGTGTTTTAGAAAGAACAGGAAAAGATAACATTCTTGAAGTTTGGCCTAATTTGGAGGTATATTTTCATGGAGGCGTAAACTTTAATCCTTACAGAGAACAATATAAAAAATTGATTCCGAAAAAGAGTTTCCAGTATTATGAAACCTATAATGCTTCTGAAGGATTTTTTGCTATACAAGATAGAAATGTTTTCAGTATTATGAAACCTATAATGCTTCTGAGGGTTTCTTTGCTATACAAGATAGAAATGGTTCAAAAGAACTATTGTTAATGCTAGATTATGGTATTTTTTATGAATTTATACCTATGTCTGAATACAAAGGAGAGAGTTCTATAGCAATTCCATTATCTGAAGTACAAAAAAATATAGATTATGCATTAGTAATAACTACAAATAGTGGTTTATGGAGATATATGATTGGTGATACCATTCGTTTTACTTCTTTAGATCCTTACAGAATAAAAATTACAGGAAGAACTAAACACTATATTAATGTATTTGGAGAAGAATTAAATATTGAAAATGTAGAAGACGCACTAAAACTTACTTGTGAAAAGACTGATGCTTTAATTAATGATTATACTGTTGGTCCCATTTTTATGGAAGGCAAAAACAGTGGTGGTCATCAGTGGATTATTGAATTTGAAAAACATCCAAAAAACATGAACTATTTCACAGAAATTTTAGACAATGCCTTAAAGTCTATTAATTCTGATTATGAAGCTAAACGTTACAACAACATGACTATAGCTATGCCTAAAATTCACGTTGCTAAAAAAGGACTTTTTTATGAATGGCTGAAACAAAAAGGGAAATTAGGTGGGCAACACAAAGTGCCAAGATTATCTAATTCTAGAGCTTTTGTTGAAGAGTTATTGGAAATTTAAACTTTACGCTCAACCACATAATCTATCATTTGTAATAACGAACTTTTATAAGGTGAATCTGGATAAGTTTCTAATATAGAAAGTGCTTTGTTTTTGTAATCATTCATTTTAGCTATAGTATAATCTATACCTCCATTTTCTTTTACAAAAGCAATTACTTCTTTTACTCTTTTTTTGTCTTTATTATACTTTTTAACAGAGTTAATTATCCAAGATTTTTCTTTCTTAGAGCAATTATTTAATGTATAAATTAAAGGCAAGGTCATTTTTTGTTCTTTAATATCTATACCTGTTGGTTTTCCTATTTTCTCATCTGTATAATCAAACAAATCATCTTTTATTTGAAAAGCAATACCTATGTATTCTCCAAACTTTCGCATTTGCTGAATAGTTTCATTTGAAGCACCAACAGAAGCAGCACCAATTCCACAACAAGCTGCAATTAAAGTAGCTGTTTTTTGCCTTATGATATCAAAATAAATGTCTTCTATAATATCTAATTTTCTTGCTTTTTCTATTTGTAACAATTCACCTTCACTCATTTCACGAACTGCGATTGAAATCAATTTAAGTAAATCAAAATCTTCATTATCAATAGATAACAACAAACCTTTTGAGAGTAAAAAATCACCAACTAAAACTGCAATTTTATTTTTCCAAAGTGCATTTATAGAGAAAAAGCCTCTTCTTCTATTAGAATCATCAACTACATCATCATGTACTAAAGTGGCTGTATGAATCAATTCAACTACAGAAGCACCTCTGTAAGTTCGCTCATCAAAACCGCCTTCAGAAACCATTTTTGCAACCAAAAAAACAAACATTGGTCTCATTTGTTTTCCTTTTCTACGAACAATGTAATATGTAATTCTGTTTAAAAGCGGAACTTTAGAAAGCATGGAATCCTTGAACTTTTTCTCAAAGAGTTCCATCTCTTTTTTAATAGGAAGTTTTATAAGTTCTACAGGCTTCATTCAAGCACAAAAATACAAAATATAAACAAGAATTTTTACAAGTTAAACTCTAAGAAATCAGAAATATATGTTAAGACTTATTTGCTAATTGCCCACAAGCAGCATCAATATCTTTACCTCTACTTCTTCTTACGTTTATGGTAATATCATTCATTTCTAAGTTAGAAATATAATTGTTTATTGCAGCATTACTTGCTTGCTGAAATTGGCCATCATCAATTGGGTTGTATTCTATTAGATTTACTTTACAAGGCACATATTTACAAAAATCTACTAAAGCCTTTATGTCTTCTTTTCTATCGTTTATACCTTCCCAAACCACATATTCGTATGTGATTGCTCTTTTTGTTTTTGCATACCAATATTCTAAAGCTTCTCTTAAATCTTTTAAAGGAAAAGTAGTATTAAAAGGCATAATTGAAGTTCTAACCTCATCTATTGCAGAGTGTAAAGAGACTGCTAAATTAAATTTAACTTCTTCATCTGCCATTTTTTTAATCATTTTTGGCACACCAGAAGTAGATACAGTAATTCTTTTTGATGACATACCCAACCCTTCAGGAGAGGTGATCATTTCTATGGATTTCATTACATTTTTGTAATTCATAAGTGGCTCACCCATTCCCATAAAAACAATATTTGTTAATGGATGATGATGATATAATCTACTTTGTTTATCTATCACCACAACTTGGTCATAAATCTCATCAGGATTTAAATTACGCATTCTTTTTAAACTAGCTGTAGCACAAAATTTACAGTCTAAACTACACCCAACTTGACTAGAAACACATGCTGTTGTTCTGGTTGATGTAGGAATTAAAACAGATTCTACAACTAAACCATCATGTAGTTTTATTCCGTTTTTTATAGTACCATCTGCACTTTTTTGCATAGAATCTACTTTAATATGATTGATAACAAAGTTATCTTCTAACATTTGTCTAGTTTCTTTAGAAATGTTAGTCATATCTTCAAAGGTGTGTAAAGATTTGCTCCATAACCAATCGTAAACTTGATTTCCACGAAAAGCTTTATCGCCATTTTCTACAAAAAATTGGCGTAATTGTTCTTTGGTTAAGGCTCTTATGTCTTTCTTTTTAGGCTTCATTTGCTTGCAAAAGTACAAAACCTCACAAGAAACTTGTGAGGTTTATATTTTTATAAATTTTATTTTAATTTAGATGATTAACATTGCATCTCCATAAGAGTAAAATCTATACCCTTCTTTTACGGCTTCTTTGTAAGCTTTCATTGTAAAATCGTAACCAGCAAATGCTGCTACCATCATTAACAATGTAGATTTTGGTGTATGGAAATTAGTAATCATTGAGTTTGCAATACTAAAATCGTAAGGAGGAAAAATAAATTTATTTGTCCAACCTTCGTAAGGATTTAGCATTTGATTAGAAGATACTGAAGATTCTACTGTTCTCATTACAGTTGTACCTACTGCACAAATTCTTCTCTTTTCATTTTTAGCTAAATTTATTCTATCTGCAGCAGATTGTGGAATAATAATTTGCTCAGAATCCATTTTATGCTTAGATAAATCTTCAACCTCTACAGGACTAAAAGTACCTAAACCAACATGTAAAGTCATTTCTGCAAAATCAACTCCTTTAATTTCTAAACGCTTTAATAAATGTTTAGAAAAGTGTAAACCTGCAGTTGGAGCAGCTACTGCACCTTCGTGTTTTGCATAAATAGTTTGGTAACGCTCTTCATCTGATGCTTCTACCTCTCTATTGATATATTTTGGTAAAGGAGTCTCACCTAATTCTAATAATTTTTCTCTAAAGGCTTCATAACTTCCATCAAACAAGAAACGTAATGTTCTACCTCTAGAAGTAGTATTATCTATCACTTCTGCTACTAAACTATCATCTTCTCCAAAAAATAATTTGTTTCCAATTCTAATTTTTCTTGCAGGATCTACTAAAACATCCCAAAGTCTATTTTCTGCATTTAACTCTCTTAATAAGAAAACTTCGATTCTTGCTCCTGTTTTTTCTTTGTTACCAAACATTCTAGCAGGAAAAACCTTTGTGTTATTTAACATCATTACATCTCCCTCATCAAAGTAATTTATAACATCTTTAAACAGTTTGTGCTCTATAGTTTGCTCTTTTCTGTTTAGAACCATTAAACGAGATTCATCTCTATGTTCTGCAGGATATTCTGCTAATAATTCTTCTGGTAATTCAAAGTCAAAGTTTGATAATTTCATAAGTCTATATTCTTTTACAAAAGTTGCAAAGATACAATCTCATGATAGGGGTTGTCAAGTGTTTAGCGATTTAATTTAAATATTATCTATTTTAATACCTAATTGCTGCATATCATCCCAAAATTTTTGATAAGATTTTGTTACAACTTCAGCATCTAAAATCTGTATTGGAACTCTTAAAGCCAAAGGTGCAAAAGCCATAGCCATTCTATGATCATTATAGGTTTTTATAGAAACATTTGCATTGATTTTTGTAGAAACTTCTAAATGTAAACTTTCATCAGATACTTTTATTGATGCTCCAAGTTTAGTAAGCTCATCATGTAACGCAACTAATCTGTCAGTTTCTTTAATTTTTAAAGTATGTAAACCTGTTAAATTACATGAGATATTCTCTGCAAAACAAGTCACAGCAATTGTTTGTGCGATATCTGGGGCATTTTTTAGGTTGATATCAAGAGAAGATGTATTACTTTTTTTAATCTTTTTTAGAATAATAGAATTTTGATTAAAAGTTGTTTCTACTCCAAAATGATTATAAATTTCAGCTAAACAAGAATCTCCTTGTAAGCTCTCTTTTTTATATGCAGTTAATTGGATTTCTGAACCAATTTCTGATAAAGCTATTATAGAATAAAAGTAACTAGCAGAAGACCAATCTGATTCTACAACAACAGTTTGTTTATGAATTGATTTTTTAGGATAAACTGTAATAAAATTTCCTTCAAATTTATTTTCAATTCCTAATTGAGTTAATAAACTCAATGTCATCTTTATATAAGGTACAGAAGTTATTTTACCAATTAATTCTATCTCTAATCCATTTTCTAATTTTGACGCTATTAATAGTAAAGAAGAAATGTATTGACTACTTACATTACCATTAATTTGTACTTTATCTTTAATTAGTTTTTTACCAATAATTCTTATTGGAGGGTACCCTTCTTTAGCTTCATACGTAATATTAGCTCCTAAATCTTTTAACGCATTTACTAAAATTTCAATGGGCCTATTTTGCATTCTTTCAGAACCTGTAAGTACAGTTTCTCTGTTTTCTTGAACTGCGAAATAAGAAGTTAAAAAACGCATTGCAGTTCCTGCATGTCCTATATCTACTAATTCATCTTGAGTAGAAAGTGCGTGTAGCATGTGAACAGAATCATCAGAATCAGATAAATTTTTTATTGAAATTTCAGGAAAAAGCTTCTGTAAAATTAATAATCTGTTAGATTCACTTTTAGAGCCAGATATAGTAATTTCTTGGTGTAATTTTTTATCCTCTAAAACATTTAACAATATGTCCATTTCTAAAACTGAATTTAATTCTTATTTTTAACCTCAAACTTATAACTAACCCAACATGAAAAAAATACTTTTTCTGGCAGTTTGCATCTTCTTAACAGCAAATGCCAAAGTTAATGCACAAAAAAAATCTACCAAAGTTTCTGAAGAATATTTTAGTGCAGTAGAATGGAGAAATATAGGACCTTTTAGAGGAGGAAGAAGTGCTGCTGTTACAGGTGTTTCTGGTAAAGCAAACCTTTTTTACATGGGATCTACAGGTGGTGGAGTTTGGAAAACTAATGACGCAGGTAACACTTGGCAAAATATTTCTGATGGATTTTTTGGAGGCTCAGTTGGCTCAGTGGCTATTTCTGAATCAGACAATAATGTAATTTATGTTGGAATGGGTGAGAAAACCGTTCGTGGAAATGTTTCTTCTGGAGATGGAGTTTGGAAATCTGAAAATGCAGGAAAAACATGGAAACATGTAGGTTTAAAAAACTCAAGACACATTCCAAGAATGCGTATTCATCCAAAAAATTCTGATATTGTTTTTGCAGGAGTTATGGGAGATTTATACAAACCTACTCAAGAAAGAGGAGTTTATAAAACAACAGATGGAGGAGAAACTTGGAGAAAAGTATTGTTTTCTAATGAAAATGCTGGAGTTGTAGATTTAATTATTGATCCAAATAACCCAAGAATTTTATATGCAACTACCTGGAATGTAAGAAGAACACCTTACAGTTTATCTTCTGGTGGTGATGGATCTGCTTTATGGAAAAGTACAGATGAAGGAGAAACTTGGACAAATATTTCTACCAACAAAGGTTTACCTGATGGAATTTGGGGTATTGCTGGTGTTACAGTTTCACCAGTAAATTCAGATATAGTTTATGCTTTAATAGAAAATAAAAAAGGTGGTGTATACAAGTCTTTTGATGCTGGTAAAACTTGGAGATTAATAAATTCTGAACGTAAATTACGTCAAAGAGCTTGGTATTATACGCGTTTGTATGCAGATACACAAGATGAAAATATTTTATATGTTTTAAATGTACGTTATCATAAATCTACAGATGGTGGTAGAACTTATAAAACTTATAATGCACCTCATGGAGATCATCATGATTTATGGATTGCTCCAGAAGATAACCAAAGAATGATTATTGGTGATGATGGTGGAGCACAAATTTCTTTTGATGCTGGAGAAAATTGGAGTACGTATATGAATCAACCTACATCTCAATTTTATAGAGTTACCACAGATAATCATTTTCCATACAGAATTTTAGCAGCACAACAAGATAATTCAACTGTAAGAATTTCACATAGAACAGATGGTAGTTTCATTACAGAATCTGATTGGAGCTCAACAGCTGGTGGTGAAAGTGCACATTTAGCTGCAGATCCATTAAATCCTGATATTGTTTATGGAGGTAGTTATGGTGGATTATTAACTAGAGTTAATCATAAAACAAACGAAACACGTGCTATAAATGTATGGCCAGATGATCCTATGGGTCATGGAGCAGAAGATTTTAAATATCGTTTTCAATGGAATTTTCCAATATTCTTTTCGCCAAATAATAAAAAGAGATTGTATGCAGCTTCTAACCATTTGCACGTAACAGAAAACGAAGGACAATCTTGGAAAATTATTAGCCCAGATTTAACTAGAAACGATCCAAAAACATTAGGTCCTTCTGGAGGTCCAATTACTAAAGACAATACTGGAGTAGAATATTATGGAACTATTTTCGCAGCAACAGAATCTCCTTTTGAACCTGGATTAATTTATACTGGTTCAGATGATGGTTTAGTTCATGTTTCTAAAGATAATGGTGCTACTTGGAATAATATTACTCCTAAAAAAATGCCAGAATGGATGATGATTAATTGCATAGAAGTTGATCCTTTTAATAAAGGTGGAGCTTACATTGTTGGTACTAAATATAAAACAGGAGATTATGCACCTTACATTTATAAAACTGAAAACTATGGTAAATCTTGGAAACAAATTACAAACGGAATTGCCTCTGAAGATTTTACAAGAGCATTAAGAGCAGACCCAAAACGTAAAGGTTTATTATATGCAGGTACTGAAAGAGGTATGTATATTTCTTTTGATGATGGTGATAATTGGCAAACTTTTCAGCAAAATTTACCAATTGTACCAATTACAGATTTAGCTATTAAAAACGATAATTTAATTGCAGCTACACAAGGTAGATCTTTATGGATTATTGATGATTTAACACCTCTTCATCAACTAAATTCTTCAACATTAAAAGAAGATGTTGTCTTATACAGACCAAAAGATACCTATAATATGAGTGGTGGTCGTGGAAGGACTTCTAGAACTGCAGGTACAAATCATCCAGGAGGAGTTGCAGTAAATTATTACATTAAAGAAAAAGGTGATAAGGATGTTGTTTCTTTAACGTTCTATGACAAAAATGATAATGCCATCAAAACATTTAGTACAAAACCTAACAAAGAAAATAAAGATGGTAAATTGTCTGTAAAAGATGGTAATAATATTTTTTATTGGAATATGATGTATGATGGTGCAGAACGTGTACCAGGCATGATTTTATGGTGGGCTTCTTTAAGTGGACCAATGGCTTTACCTGGAGATTATAAGGTTGAATTAAAAGTAAATAACAAAATAATGAGTCAGCCTTTTAGTGTCTTAAAAAATCCTATGTCAGAAGCTACAGAAAGTGATATGAAAGCACAATTTGACTTTATAAATGATATTAATACCAAAATGACTGAGATACATAAAGCATTAAAGAATGTGAAAAAAGTTAGAAGTCAAGTTGGTTTATTAAAGAAATCCATTAAAGACAAAAAGAAACATAAAGACTTAATAGATTTTGCAGATAAGTTAGTAAAAGATATGACTGTTGTTGAAGAAACATTGTACCAAACAAAAAGTAAAAGTGGTCAAGATCCTTTAAATTTTCCAATTAGACTTAACAACAAATTAGCTCATTTAAATTCATTAACAAGAATTGGTAATTATGCTCCTACACAACAGGCTATCGATTTTAAAAATGAAATTACAAAACAAATAGATCTTGAATTAGCTAAATTAAATAAGCTCTTTAATAATGGTGTAAAAGAATTAAATACAAAAGTGAAAAATAGTGATATAGACTTAATTCAATTAGATTAATTTCATTTAGTATTTAAAACTTAGAAAAGTATATTAAACACGACTCATAGGGTCGTGTTTTTTGTTTTAAAAAGAGATGAAAATTTTCTAAAAATGATATTTGTCATAGCATAAAAATAGGGTTCGCCTTAGATTTAATGTTGCAAATAGAATGTTTAAAATCTTTAAATATTCACAAATATTAATATTATGAAAAATTCATTTTTAAAATTAATTACGCTTTTATTCGCGTCAACTTTATTTGCTCAAACTGGGCATGTTATGCAAGGTGTTGGTGCTGTTAATATGTCTATGGGTGGTGCTGCAACAGCACAACCATTAGATATTTCTGGAGCAATGCAATGGAATCCAGCTGCATTATCAACCTTTGACCAAAAACTTATAAAATTTGATTTGGGCTTATTTTTCTCAGCACCAGAATTAAATTCTACAGTTCCAATTTTTGATTCAAATGGACAACCAACAGGAAACTTTATGAGTGGAACCACAGCTGATGATAGAGGAATATCTCCAATGCCAGCACTAGCAATGGTTTGGGGTAAAGAAGATAGTAAACATACTTTTGGAGTGTCTGCATTTGGTAT
>Ga0209771_1002802_pt1 | contig 10254 bp, 8 predicted proteins | sample SaaInl59LU_5_DNA_FD_184639 | JGI IMG/M metagenome (GOLD analysis project Ga0209771, IMG submission 184639) | Marine microbial communities from expanding oxygen minimum zones in the Saanich Inlet - ESP_59LU_5_DNA (SPAdes) (version 2) | ecosystem: Environmental > Aquatic > Marine > Intertidal zone ...
CTAGTCCCGCCTTTAGCAGGTAGGATGGTTATTTTTGAAAGTCAAAAAATCCCTCATGAAGTATTAAAAGCACACAGAGATAGGCTCAGTATTACCGGCTGGCTTAAAACGAGTTAATTATTTTCGTTTGAACTTTTTGTTGTTCCTGAATTTATTAAAAAAGTATATTACCCCTACGACTAAAGCGAGTGCCGCGAATAGAAAGTTTTGATCCATAAGTTTATTTTATAAATGATTTAAATGCCGTCTGAGCTTGTTCTGTTAAAGCCAGTGCTGCAGTTTCTGCTGCATTGGCATCTAATAGAGCACCCCAATGATCGGTGCCTTGCCAAGCTGTTTTTTTTATTTGATACAGGGCTTCTTTACTGTATTGGGTTAGGGCTAAAACCCATGTATTTGTCTCTGTATTTAAGTTTTCATGATTTTGTACAAGCTTGTTAAACAAACCGCTTTCTACTCCCCATTGCGCTCGCTTCCATTGGGTTGGTTCAAGGCTTAATTGAGTGAAATTACTCACCCCAATTTTTCGAATGACCGCTGGTGCAATCACCAAAGGTCCAATCCCTATAAATAATTCCGAAAGTCTTATTTCGCTATTGGGACCAGCAATTACGTAGTCACTCGCAGCAATAATTCCAACACCGCCTCCCACGGCTTTTCCTTGAACTTTGGTTACAATTATTTTAGGAGACGCTTTCATTTCGAGTATTAAACGACCAAATCCTTTGAAAAATTCCGTAGCAGTTTTCAGGTCTTTTAAATCAGATAAATGGGTAATAGATGCGCCTGCACAGAAAGCTTTTTCTCCTCCAGACTGCAGTAATATTATTTTAACCGCTGAATGTCCAGCAAGATTTTTTATGCTATTTGCCATTTCTGCTAACATTTCCGGATCGCAGGAATTACTCGCAGGATGCTGAAAAGTTATGGTGGCAATGGAATTATCTATTTGAGTGTGAACAGTCCCTTTCATAATTAATTTAAATGTAAGCGTTTTGTTTTAGGGGTAAAAATTTTCTTCTGAATTTCCAGATTAAGGCAACCCCCCTAGCCACCATCCAACAACCAAATGCCACCCAGATTCCCTTTAGCCCCCAATTCATTTTATTGCTCCAGAATACCAAAGGTACAAAGACGCCAAAAGAAGTGATTAAGAGTACATTTCTCAAGAACTTCATCTCTCCCAAGCCTTTAAACATTCCGTCTAAAACAAATGCAACACCATTGGTTGGCAAGCAAATTAACAAAATGAAAAACACCTCTTCAAAAGCCAATAAAGTCGCTTTGTTTTCGGAAAATAGACCCCCTATATTATTGTAAAATAGGGTTCCAAACAACAATAAAATACTCCCCATCACAAAACCAAAAAAGGCTACTTTTTTTGCCAATTCCCAGAGTAGGGTATAATTTTTAGCGCCTAATAATTTGCCGCCAATACTATTTCCTGCGGTGCCATATCCCTCTATAAAGAAGGCAGAAAACAACCATAGATTGAGTAATATGGTGTGGGCGCCAATAAAAGTAGTGCCCATAGCCGTAGCCTCTCTAACGGACAAAATAAGTGCAGTGTTTAATGCCAAAGAGCGCACAAAGAGATTGGCACTCATGCCAATAATATTTTTTAATTCCGGATGAATAGGTCCTTTGACAATGAGCGGGAAATCTGTCTTTAGGAAAAGCAAGCTCAATGCAAATACAGCCATTACTATTTGCGAAATTAGACTGGCCCAAGCAGCCCCTTCTAAAAACATAGGTTCTATAAATCCCTCTATGCCGTAAACTAAAATAAAGTCTAACCCTACATTTAGAAAAGCACCTGTTAGTGCTACTGCCATAGGCCATAAAGTGTTTTGCAGCCCTCGAAAGACTCCAAAAACACCAAATGTGAAAAGGGTTAATGGAAATCCCCAGATTCTAATGCTAAAGTATTGCTCACACATTTCAAGCAAAGGGCCGGAAGCATTCATTAGTGTAAATATCTCCGTTTTAAAAACCATACTAATAATAAGCACTAAAAGACTGATGGAAACATTTACATACATGGCCTGCATGGGCAAGGCCTTAATCCCGTCTAAATTGTCTTTTCCCAGGTATTGAGAGACCAATGCGGAAATAGCGCTTTGGGTTTGCCCCAGAACCCAAACGAGCATAGAGAGAAAGGAACCTACTATTCCCGCAGCCGCCAATGCTTGAGCACCTTGAACAGGTATATTTCCCACAATAGCGGTATCTGTTAAAGATAAAAAGGGCTCTGCTACACCTGCAATAGTTGCGGGAATGGCCAAACGATGAATTCTTTTAAGGGGATTTTCTGTATTATGTCTCACTTTGTATGTCATGAAATGGGCAGTTCAAAACAATGAAAAGGGGCTTTGCTCTTAATAGGGAAATAAATATCACCTAGCCTTGAATAGCCTCTCTTGGTGTAGAAAGCCACATTTTTCTCATTTAAACTAAAAGTATCTAGGCGCACTGATAGAAAGCCTTCTTTTCTCGCTTTATTTTCTGCAAAATCCATGAGTGCTTTGGCGTATCCTTTGCCTTGGGCAATTGGGTGCACACAAAGCCTATGGATATACATATTTTTCCCTGTAGGGCACTTCCATTCAATAGTTTCGTAAAAAGGATCTTTAAAATCACTTATGACAATAGCTCCTAGCACCTTTTCCTCTTGTTCAAAAACATATAATTCTTCGCGATCTAAATCTTTCTGAAATGCATCTAAACTAGGGTATTGTTCGTTCCATTGAAATATACCATTTGCTGTCATATGTCTCGCGCATGATTGGGTGACTTCTAAAATGAACGGCAGGTCTTTTGCTTTTGCTGGTCTAATCATATATTAGGGGGTCAAATCCTATAGGTATATTATTAATCACAAATTTATAGTATATTCATGGTAGTTTAATACCTAATTCTAAATATACCTAACATCTCTTTATGAATCATATTCTTGTTCCCATAGGAAGTAGTCCAGACATTCACGAAACCCTCCAATATGCGGTAGATTTTGCAACCCCATTACAATCTAAAATATTTGTGATGGAGGTATTTAATGCCCCTTCTGCTCCAGGAACACTGGTGAATGTTTCTGAAAAAGTAGCCCAGCAAAACAGAGCACATTTGCTGGAAGTTATAAGCAAAGTAGACTCAAAAGGTTTAGAGATTAAAATAGTCACATACAACGGAAGTGTGGTTGAGGGCGTTAAAGCAATTGACAAAGAGCTGGGGATAGATCTAATCATCATGGCCCCTAGACACAATGATATACAAGATATTTACTATTTGGGCCCTACCGCCGGAAGTATTATTAAACGCACCAATATTCCTACTTTGATTGTACCTAAAAAGGCAATATTCAAACCGTTTAAAAATATACTAACTGCTTTTAAATCGGGTATTCTAAAGAGAAATAGAATTTTAACGCCTCTTTTGGATATTCAAAAAAATCACCAATCAAAGGTGTCTCTTTTATTGGTTAAAACCCCTGGATATACAGACGCAGATTTAAAAATAAACACCGCTCTAATGGACATGAGCAGTCAGGTAAATATGACTCAAAATGCCACAACTTATCTGGGCGTTTTAGAGCATTTTAGAGATCAAAAACCGGATCTTTTGTGTGTTTTTAGAAGAAAAAGAGGTTTTTTCACCAATTTATTGGAAAAAAGTACCATTCTCAAATCTGAATTTCACGTCTCTATTCCTGTATTGGTGTTAAGTGTGAAAAAGGATTGATTTTTTTGCACAAATTAAAGGTTTGAGATTATAAAAAAAAGTAGTTTCTTTGCTTCGCCTTGGGGGATTAGCTCAGTTGGCTAGAGCGCTTGCCTGGCAGGCAAGAGGCCAGCGGTTCGAATCCGCTATTCTCCACTAAATAAGCATTAGCTTTAGCCTTAAAAAGTAAACCTTCACAGCAATGTGAGGGTTTTTTTGTGCCTATCTATTACACCACAAATTTAAACAAAAACCCTTAAAGTGTCAGATTACTGTCAATATTTGACACCTATATGACAGTTAATTAATCTCTTTTTGTATTCAAAAATATAACAGTTTCTATCTTTTTTTGTTTTAAAAAGTAAACCTTCACAGCAATGTGAGGGTTTTTTTAAACCCTAAACTTCCTTCTCCACAAAAGGCTTCTCTATATTAAAGAGCTCTTGAACTACCTCAATAAGTACTTCTTTAAATTCGCTGCAAGCAACTTCATCTACAATGTTTTTGTCTGAGGATTTAAGACTGTCTTCTAAAAACATATAGCCATCTTGTTTGTTTTTAAAACTATATATTCCAGTTTTTACGGGTGTTTTTCCGTGCTCATTCATATATAATGCAGCATAAGAAAGTAGCTGAAAAATTTTCGCTTTCTCCGGGCTGTCCTTTAAACCGTCCCAGTCCTTGAGTTTTAATTCAGTGGGCTTCACCGCACCCGTTTTAAAATCAATAATATGCGTTACTCCATTTCTTTTGTCTACCCGGTCTAAACTCCCTTTGAATAAAACACCTTGAGAAACACCTGGAATTTGTAGTGTCATTTGGTATTCTTTCTCTAGGCTTTCAATATAGATTTCTTCTTTTTTAGCACATTCTTGGTCATAGTCCAGGAAATCTTTGAGATATTGAAGCAGTACAGAAAAAGCGATGAGGTTTTTCCCTTTCAGTGATTGAGTAGGGCTGTGGTGTTTTTCAAAAAAATGGGCTAGGGTATTGGGTAGTTGGGTATTAATTTCCTTAAAGTGATTTTCAGTCAATATTTGACCAATACAAGGGGTGTAAAGTGCTTCTAAACTATCGTGAACAATAGTTCCAAAGGTGTTGTAGGCGATGAGTTCTTCTAGAATTTCTGGATCTTTTAGTTTTAAAATGTATCGTTTATAAAAATCTATGGGGTTCCTTATATAAGTATTTAACGCCGAGGGGGAAAAGCCGCTTTTTGCTTTCTCTAGTAATTTTTCAATAACGCTTGGGTCTTTTTCAACCTCCATTAGTGTAGGCGTAACAGCATCTAAAACAGGCATGGCCAATTGGTGCACCACCTGAACTTTGTCTATTCCTTGTGTTTTTAATTGATGTATGAACCTACTAGGCTCTCCTCCCTCCAATACATCTGTTGCCGTGTTGTAAAGCAAGTAGACGTTTTTTGCCCTTTGCAGTAATCTGTAAAAATGGTAGGCATACACCGCATCTTTCTCTTTGAAACTAGGCAATCCAAAGGTCCTTTTTAAGGAAAGCGGTATGTATGAATTACTAGATTTTCCTCCAGGAAGAATTCCTTCGTTTACATGAGAGATAATAACCGTTTCAAAATCCAGGTTTCTACTCTCCAACATACCCATTAATTGAAGGCCCTCTAAGGCGTCTCCACTAAAAGAGAGCCTTTTTTTAGAAATGGTTTCTAGATAAATTTTCTTTAACCCTGATAGGTTGTCAATGAAAGGGAAATCAGTTAACTGCAGACTTAGACCTTCAAAAATTTCTCTAAAATATAAGACTTCAGAGCTTATTTGAGGTAGTTTGTTTTTTTCTGAGAAATTGAACAGCACATTAAGTAGCGCTTTAAACCTTCCAACAAAAGCGACAGGATCATGGGCTTTGTCTTTAAAAAGGAGGCTTATTTCTACCTCACTTTTTTCAAAGTAGGCCTTGATATAATCCGTATTTAAGCTTGAAATATTTTGTTTCTGGCAATGGTGAACAAATGTTGTAACAGCATTGTATTGGTTCGCTTCTACTAAAGACTTTATATAGGGATGGGTCAAAACATCCTGAACTTGTTGAATATGCCAATCCTTATAATGATTGCTGGTGTGTAAATCAAAAAAGCGCGCTACCAATGCGGCCATAGAAACTCCAGACAAAGGTGCTCCCATGGTAATATTGGCTTTTAGCCCAGTAGGGATGGCATGAATGGCAGGGTTTAATAGTTCCTCATCTCCTAAAACAATAGCTGTTTTTAACACTTGTTCTTGGGGTAAATCGTTTAAAATCTCTCCAATCAATTGTGCTTGGGACACACTTTTTGGCACACCGTATATAGTAATTTTCTTCTCTGTTGACAGGTATTCATAAGAAATCCCTTCGGGGGTATTTTCTTTAAAATAAGGCCATTTTTTCAAGTGCTGCCTCATAAAATAACCCGCCTCATGGAGGAGGTTCTCTAAGAAGTACTGGTCTAAGTCCCAATAAATTGCCCCCCTTTTTTCGGATAAGATGTATTGTATAATGTCAGATTCAGAGGTGTTTAAAGCATTAAAACCAATGAAATAAAACTTTGTGTTTGGTGCATCTTTTAAAAATTGGGCAATATTTTCTTTTGCTTTTTTATACAATAAGCCTTGGTGCCCAATATCTTGCGCTAACATTTTTTTCAGTAAAACGCTCGTAGAGTTCTGGAAGTATTTCCCAAAATTTTAAATACGCTTGAACCATCTCTGTCTTGTCTTCTTCAAGGGCCCAATGAGACACTTCTTGTAGGTTTTGGATGTGTGTGTATAGTTTTTTAGCGACTACACCGTAGCGGTCTATTTCGTTAAAGTCTTGAAGTATGGTAGTGCCCCAACCTATAAAGCTTGAAAAAGATTCTTTTTCTTTTATATCGGTCTCTAAATAACTTTCGTAGAGTAGGCAAAGGGCGGTTTCAGTACTTGCCGGTTCAATGATCGCAAGTTTACCAATAAATGCCTCTATACTCAGAAATTCGGGGGCAAATATGGTTTTTGAATTGTTTTTTTTGAGGTAGTTTGCCGCAAATACTCCTGCCCTTTTACTAGGAAATACCCAAATAGTATTAGAAAAATCAGGGTTTTCTTGAATTATTTTATCTGTGATTTGTGCTAGAAAAGGAATCATTGAACCAAGGGCTTAGCTTTTTTAAAAATATAAAAAGCGCCGTTAAAACGGCGCTCTTTAAAAACTTTATTTATCAATGAATTAGTCTACCACAACTTCTACCCTTCTATTGAGCTTCCTTCCCGCCCTATTGACGTTAGTGGCTATTGGTTTTGTTTCTCCGTAGCCTACCACTTGAAACCGATTGGCAGCAATGCCTTTATTGACCATATAATCAACAATAGACTGAGCCCTTTCTTCGGAAAGCTTTTGATTAAAAGCTTTAGTTCCTCTGCTGTCTGCATGGCCAGAAACGGTAAATGTTGCTTCAGGATATTCTTTGACAATTTCTAGAATGTTGTTCAAGGCAGGATAAGATTCTTCTAAAATCTCTGCTTTTTCCAAGACAAACAAAATGGTCTTTGAATAGTCGTCTAATTGCTTCTGTACCGCTGGACAGCCATTGTTTTCAGGAAGCCCTGCTACTTCTGGACATTTGTCCTGGGCGTCTTTTATACCGTCTCCATCGGTGTCAGGACAACCGTTAAAAGCCAATATTCCCGGAGTATTTGGACATTGGTCTTTGGGATCTATCACCCCGTCTCCGTCACTGTCTGCACAGCCATTAAACTCCGGCAGTCCAGGGGTATTTGGACATTGGTCTTTGGAATCGATAATACCGTCTCCATCGCTATCTGGACAGCCATTAAACTGAGCCAAGCCAGCAAAATCAGGACATTCGTCTTGGTTGTCATAAACACCGTCCTTATCTCTGTCAGAACCACCTCCTTTTATAGAAATACCAAAGCTGTGTTGAATATGGGCCACTCCTGAAATATTTTTTGTGTGTTTGTACACACTCTCATAGCTCAATCCAATAAAGTCATTGAACCAGTAATTTAATCCAAGTCCAACATTAGCCGTTGCAGAAGAATTTTCTTTCATCCAATAATGACCAAGACCTACAGAAACAAAAGGGTCTATTTTAGTGTTTTCTAGAAAGGCATATTGCACGTTGGCATCTAAGGCATAATACATTTTGTTGGCTGGAGTATTTCCCAAGGTGGTTATTTTATTTAAAGAGCCCCTAAGTCCAACGGAAAATCCGTTGTCCAAGTACATGGATCCAGATACAAAGTTAGCTGCAGTCATAAAATTCCAATGGTCTTTCACATTGAAAAATTCCTCGAACAGCTTTCCTGTTTCAAATGGATTTACCGCGTTGGTTGGAAATGCATCTATAGCATTGGTCCCCACGGTAATTTTAAAAGGATTGTTTTGGTCTTGGGCTTGAAGACTTAAAGAAAATAGTCCCAAACACCCCATTACGAGATAGATGAAATTTTTGCGCATAAGGTTATTTTTTAGATTCATATGCTAAGATATAAAACACAGTTAAACAGACACAATAGCTGCAGTTTAACGGTAATTCATGACCTTTAAACGACCCCTAGCTGTTTGCCTACCTTCTCAAATGCCTTAAGAGCCTGATCTAAGTCTGATTGACTGAGCGCCGCAGAGAGTTGCACCCTAATTCTTGCTTTTCCTTTGGGAACCACAGGATAAAAGAATCCAATCACATAAACTCCTTCTTTTAAAAGTTCCGAGGCCATTTTCTGAGCCAATGGAGCGTCGTAAAGCATAATAGGAACAATAGCGGAGTCACCATCTACTATGTCAAAACCAAGGGCTTTAATTCCTTTTTTAAAATAATGGGTATTGGCCTCTAGTTGATCTCTAAAAGAAGTGTCTTTTTCAATAATCTCAAACACTTTAATAGACGCCCCCACAATAGACGGGGCCAAAGAGTTTGAAAACAAATAAGGCCTTGATCTTTGGCGGAGCATTTCTATGATTTCTTTTTTACCAGTGGTGTATCCGCCCATGGCGCCACCAAGGGCCTTTCCAAGGGTTCCAGTAATAATATCTACCCTTCCCATCACGCCTTTTGCTTCGAGAGACCCCCTTCCGCTAGCCCCTAAAAATCCAGCAGCATGACACTCATCTACCATAACCAGTGCATTGTACTGGTCTGCTAAATCACAAATTTGGTCCAATGGCGCGACCAAGCCGTCCATGGAAAACACCCCGTCTGTGACGATAATTTTAAACCTAGCACCATCTTCTTGGGCTTGCTTTAATTGGGCTTCTAAGTCTGCCATATCACTGTTGGCATAGCGGTATCTTTTGGCCTTACAGAGCCTTACTCCGTCAATGATTGAGGCGTGGTTTAAAGCATCTGAAATAATCGCATCTTCTGGGCCAAATAACGGCTCAAATAGGCCACCGTTTGCATCAAAAGCCGCAGCGTATAAAATGGTGTCTTCCGTTTGGTAAAAGGAAGCTATCTTTTGTTCTAATGTTTTGTGAATATCTTGGGTGCCGCAGATAAATCTTACAGAAGACATTCCAAATCCATGGGTATCTAAGGTGTCTTTGGCGGCTTTAATTACCTCAGGGTGTGCAGAAAGCCCTAAGTAGTTGTTAGAACAAAGATTAATGACCTGCGCCCCATTGGTAAGCGCAACATCTGCCCCTTGGGGTCCGCTTATGATACGTTCACTTTTAAATAAACCGTCTTTTTTTATTTGTTCTAGCTCTTCTGCAAGGAATGATCCAATCTCTTTATACATGACTGCTGTTTAAATTTTATACAAATATAGGCAGCACATTTGCACCGTCTACGTAGACTAATATTTTATTTTCTACCTGGTACCCCATCTCTTCTAAAAGCGCACCGTAGCTTTTTATTTGAACCTGGTCTTCTTCTTTCTCAGCACCTGTTTTATAGTCAATAACGGTCACCTTATTTTCATTAAAGACCAATCGATCTGGTCTTACCACTGAACCATTTTGGGTAAAAATATCTTTTTCATTATAGGCCCTAAGTCCTTTTTGGTAATATTTCTCCAATCGCTCATGAGTTATGATTCCCAGGGCTTGGATTTTAAGCATTTCAAGGTCTGAGGAGGGGTAAACCTTTATAGTTTTTTCAAGTGATTTCTCTAAAGGGTGAATATCCAGTTGCTCTAATAAATAATGCAGTTGTTGGCCTATTTTTTTGGCTTTTAATAGGTTTTCTGAGACCAAAGTATCCTGGTGCAGGAGTAAGGCATAGCGTTGCTGGGTGTTTTCATTGGATTGAAAGACTATGTCCTTAGGCTCGTGTTCATGGCCGGCGTTTGTTTCTTCTAGCATTTTAAAGTCGCCAAAAGTGTAGCGCTGCTTTTGTGCAGACCATTCCCCCTGACCCATGAGATAATCTATGAGCAGTCCAGCGTATTGTTTTGTATTCACTTTTCCATCTTTATTAATAGCCATATTACCCATCACAAAAAGTGCCTGAGAAGCCCTTGTTAGGGCTACGTACAATATATTGAGTGCGTCTAGCACCAAGCGTTCATCTTCTTCTTGAATGAATTGTTT
>Ga0209771_1002805_pt1 | contig 10247 bp, 10 predicted proteins | sample SaaInl59LU_5_DNA_FD_184639 | JGI IMG/M metagenome (GOLD analysis project Ga0209771, IMG submission 184639) | Marine microbial communities from expanding oxygen minimum zones in the Saanich Inlet - ESP_59LU_5_DNA (SPAdes) (version 2) | ecosystem: Environmental > Aquatic > Marine > Intertidal zone...
CAAAAAGCCACAGCCGTGAATTTTGCCAACCTTCTTGAGCTATGCGCCAAGACGCAACCCAAAATGAGATTTAGATTTTCTACCTCAAATCCACAGGATATGTCGTTGGAAGTTATAGAAACCATGGCGCGGTTTGAGAATATTCCCAACTACATTCACCTACCTGTTCAAAGTGGAAGTGATCGTATCTTAAAAGTCATGAATCGTCAGCATACCCGTCAGGAATATATGGCATTGATCGATAATATCAGAAAAATTTTACCCAATTGCTCAATTAGCCAAGATATGATAGCTGGATTTCCTGGTGAAACAGAGGAAGATCATCAAGATACTTTAGCGTTGATGGATTATGTGAAGTATGATTATGGATTTATGTTTTCTTATTCTGAAAGACCTGGGACCATGGCGGCCAGAAAATTGGTTGACGACATTCCAGAAGCTACTAAGCAACGCAGACTGCAAGAAATCATTGATCGACAACGGGAACACAGCCTTTACAGAACCCAACAACATTTGGGACAAATCGAAGAGGTTTTAATTGAAAAAACATCTAAGCGAAGTGAGGCGCATTGGTCGGGGCGTAATCCTCAAAATACAGTGGTTGTTTTTCCTAAAGACCAATATAAAGTAGGTGATTTTGTCATGGTTAAAATTGTTGACTGTACCAGTGCCACATTGATCGGCGAGGGTATTGAGTTATCAGATAAATCCAAATGATTATGAATACTATTGACCTTCAATCCATCAAGCAAAGATTCGGGATCGTTGGAAATGATTCGGGATTAAATCGAGCACTGGAAAAAGCCATTAGAGTGGCACCAACCGATATTTCTGTTTTGGTGACAGGTGAAAGCGGGGTTGGTAAAGAGTCTATTCCAAAAATCATTCACCAGTTGTCACATCGCAAACACGCCAAATATATTGCAGTAAACTGTGGGGCCATCCCAGAAGGCACCATTGACAGTGAGTTATTTGGTCATGAAAAAGGTGCTTTTACGGGAGCAACTCAAACCCGCAACGGATATTTTGAAGTGGCCAATGGTGGAACTATTTTTCTGGACGAAGTGGGTGAGTTACCCTTGACCACTCAGGTGCGACTGCTCCGTGTTCTTGAGAATGGAGAATTTATTAAAGTAGGTTCAAGCACTGTTCAAAAAACTGATGTGCGCATAGTTGCGGCTACTAACCTCAACATGGCAGCAGCCATTGAAAAAAATAAGTTTAGAGAAGATTTATTCTATAGATTGAGTACAGTAGAAATACATTTACCCTCATTGCGGCATCGCCAGGGTGATATCCATTTGTTGTTTAGGAAATTCGCTGCCGATTTTGCTGCCAAATACAAAATGCCGCCGATAAGTCTCACCGAGGATGCGATTGAGGTACTCTTGTCATTTCCTTGGGCAGGTAATATCAGACAATTGCGAAATATTGCTGAGCAAATTTCCGTGGTTGAAAGACTCCGATCCATCAATGCTGGCATGCTCAAATCCTACCTTCCGCAAATATCCAATCTACCCATGGTTGTGAAAAAAGAATCTAATGAAGCAGAATTTGGATCTGAGAGAGAGATTTTATACAAGGTGTTATTTGACATGAAAAGCGATCTGAACGATCTCAAAAAACTTACCTTAGAACTCATGCAAAACGACGACCATCGGGAGGTAGAAAAAACCCATTCTGACCTGGTGAGAAAAATCTACGGCGAAAAAGAACCAAGTCAAGAAAGCAAAAGTATTCTCGCCCTAGAAAACAAACGCCCCGCTGTTTCACTTTCGAACGAGGAAGACGCCGAGGATTATGATTATGTTGAGGATATCGAGCCCGAAGAAACCCTATCTTTACATGATAAAGAACTGGAATTAATCAAAAGATCTTTGGAGCGTCACAAAGGGAAGCGGAAACTCGCCGCAACGGAGCTAGGCATTAGTGAACGGACATTATACCGTAAAATCAAACAATTTGATCTGTGAAAAAATCATTTATCAGTAAATCGTTACTTATTCCATTGCTCCTCATTTTTTTGGGCTGCGGAAAGTATTCCTTTACGGGAGCATCCATCTCGCCGCAGACTAATACCTTCCAAGTGAATTACTTTCAAAACAATGCCGCTTTGGTTGAACCTGGCTTAGACAGAGACTTTACCAATGCCTTAACAGATTTAATTCTAAATCAAACACGATTGAGTCTGGTTAAATTTAGTGGCGATTTGATTTATGAAGGTGAAATAACAGAATATCGTATTTCTCCAACCACAGCAACGGCCAATAATACTGCTGCACAAAACAGACTGACCATAACAGTTAATTTAAGATTTTTCAATACCAAGAATCCTGAAGAGGATTTAGAACAACGGTTTTCTTTTTTCTATGACTATGCCGGAGGTGAGCAACTCATCGGTGGGCAAAAAGACACTGCTCATGAAGCTATTTTTGAAAGACTGACCCAAGATATTTTTAATGCCACATTGGCCAAATGGTAATTTGAATGACTGTCGATTCTTTTACATATTATCTTGAAAATGCAAACGACATAAATGCGAATGACACCAAATCACTTCGAGATGTGGTGGATAAATACCCCTACTTTCAAGCTGCGCGTGCCTTATATCTTAAGGGGCTCAAAAACTCCAATAATTTCAGGTATGCCAACGCTCTAAAGAGTACGGCCATCCAAACAACAGATAGAGGACAATTGTTTAGGCTGATTCATCAAGACCAAAAGACAGCCTTTAAAGCGGGTCAAAGTCATGAAAAAACCAATATTCGTGAAATTGAACTTATAGGAATAGAAGATATCTCCGCACAGGAAAGTATTGCTGTTGATAAAGCCATACGGCTAAAAATCAAAGAAGGGAATTCACAATTTCATTTTGAATTAGAGGGTGAAAGTATCGATTCAGCAGCTAGTGATCATGTGCCACATACCGTTGAGAAAAGAAGTTTTTCAGCTTGGCTGAACGCAACAAACTTCAAGCCCATTGATCGTTCAAGTGGTCCATCAACTTCTCAGGCCAAAAACTTCAATATCATCAATAATTTTATAGCGCTCAATCCAAAAATTAAACCGCTGAACGACAATCAGAAACCAGAAAGTGACGGTGGTGACGGAGTAGCCATGCAGTCAACATGGATGACCGAGACTTTGGCCAAGATTTACGAGGAGCAAAAAAATTATGAAAAAGCGATTAGAGCATATCGTATTTTAAGTTTGAAATATCCCGAAAAAAGTACGTACTTTGCGCGGCAAATTAAGACATTGACAGCGCTCAAAGCGCAAAACAACATATAACCATGAGTACTTTTTCTATTTTCCTAATTTTGATTGTAATTGTTGCCTTTCTGTTGGTAGTTGTTATAATGGTACAAAACCCCAAAGGTGGGGGTTTAGCTTCTTCATTTGGCGGCGGAGGTACCCAGCAATTGGGTGGAGTCAAAAAAACTACCGATTTCCTAGATAAAAGCACGTGGACCCTAGCAGGATTACTCTTGATTTTAATTCTTCTCTCCAATGTTGCTATTCCTAAAAGCGGTGACAACACTGAATCGAGAGCTTTAGACAATGGTGCAACAACGGAGCAAGCCCTTCCAGAAACATCAGAACAACCTTTGCCGGTTGATCCTCTTCCCTCTAGTGATAATCAGTAATTTTTAGAATTCAAATGCTTCTACCGACTGCAAACTGCAAGTTTGTCAGTATATAGATGATGGCACAATTTGTGTCTCTAAAAGAAACAATAATTAAAATAAATTTTTATGACATTAAAAATTAAACCTCTAGCAGACAGGGTTTTAGTACAACCCTTAGAAGCTGAAACTACAACAGCTTCGGGCATTATCATACCCGACAATGCAAAAGAAAAACCACAAAAAGGACAAGTGGTAGCGACTGGACCCGGGACTAAGGACAATCCCGTTACCGTTAAAGTAGGTGATACAGTGTTGTATGGAAAATATTCAGGCACTGAATTGAAACTGGACGGAAAGGACTACTTGATGATGCGAGAAAGTGATTTACTCGCCACTGTTTAATTTTAAATATATAGAAAAATGGCAAAAGACATAAAATTTGATATCGATGCAAGAGACGGCCTGAAAAGAGGCGTTGACGCCCTGGCCAATGCGGTCAAAGTAACTCTCGGTCCTAAAGGGAGGAACGTTATTATTAGTAAATCATTCGGTGCGCCTCAGGTAACCAAAGACGGCGTTACAGTAGCCAAAGAAATTGAGTTAGAAGATCCCTTAGAAAATATGGGGGCTCAGATGGTGAAAGAGGTGGCATCAAAAACAAATGATTTGGCAGGAGACGGCACCACTACCGCTACAGTTTTAGCTCAAGCTATTGTTAAAGTAGGGCTAAAGAATGTTGCGGCCGGCGCCAATCCAATGGACCTCAAAAGAGGTATCGAAAAAGCAGTTTTAGCAGTCACTGAAGAGCTAGAAAAACGTTCGACTGCTGTTGGAGATTCATCAAAAAAAATAGAGCAAATTGCTTCAATTTCTGCCAATAACGATAATAGCATTGGAGAGCTTATTGCTCAGGCTTTTGGAAAAGTTGGCAAAGAAGGTGTCATAACTGTAGAAGAAGCCAAGGGCACCGATACTTACGTCGATGTTGTTGAAGGCATGCAATTTGATCGTGGCTATTTGTCGCCCTATTTTGTAACCGATGCCGATAAGATGATTGCAGACTTGAGTAATCCATACATTCTTTTATTCGACAAGAAAATTTCTAACTTACAAGAAATTCTCCCAATCCTTGAGCCAGTGGCTCAATCTAGTCGCCCGTTGTTAATTATTGCCGAGGACGTTGACGGACAAGCTCTAGCCACCCTAGTGGTTAATAAATTACGTGGGGGTCTAAAAATTGCTGCTGTGAAAGCACCTGGTTTTGGAGATCGTCGTAAAGCGATGCTAGAAGACATTGCCGTCTTGACTGGTGGTACAGTAATTTCTGAAGAAAGAGGATTTTCTTTAGAAAATGCAGACTTGTCAATGTTAGGAACTGCCGAAAATGTCACTGTTGACAAAGACAACACCACAATTGTCAATGGTGCAGGTGATGCAGATGCTATCAAAGCACGTATCAATCAAATCAAAGCTCAAATTGAATCTACAACAAGTGATTACGACAAAGAGAAGCTTCAAGAGAGATTAGCCAAACTGGCGGGTGGTGTTGCTGTATTATATGTTGGAGCTGCTAGTGAAGTTGAAATGAAAGAGAAAAAAGATAGAGTAGACGATGCTCTTCATGCCACTCGTGCTGCAGTTGAAGAAGGTATTGTTGCTGGTGGAGGTGTCGCCTTAGTGCGCGCCAAATCATTGTTAGCATCCTTGAAAGCAGTGAATTCAGATGAAGCTACAGGTATTCAAATTGTTGCGCAAGCCCTTGAGGCACCGCTTCGCACTATCGTTCAAAACGCTGGTGGTGAAGGTAGTGTGGTAGTCGCTAAGATCATGGAAGGCAAAGGGAATTTTGGATATGACGCCAAAAATGACGCCTATGTTGACATGATAAAAGCTGGTATTATTGACCCTAAAAAAGTGACCCGAGTAGCACTTGAAAACGCCGCTTCGGTAGCAGGGATGATTTTAACTACTGAATGTGCACTTGTAGACATTAAAGAAGATACACCGCCGATGCCTCCAATGGGTGGTGGCATGCCCGGAATGATGTAAATTCATTGCTAAATAAAAAAGCGCTTCTTTAGAGAAGCGCTTTTTTTTTGACCTCTCACCAGACTACTCTCTAATTTAAAGTCAACAGCATGAGAACCGCCATAATAATCATGATAATATTTTCTATGAAAGTTGCTAAAGTCATGGGTAAATTCAACACAGAGCCCAAGCAGGCGCAGGTAATGGGCGTCTTATTGAGTAGCGATTTAGTAACGCCGATGGTAGTGATTCCCAAAACACCAATTGTCATCCAAAGGCTCAATACAATATTCTCCCTAAACAGAAAGAGTAGACCTAAAAAGACCTCAATAAAAGGATAGAGCCAACCATAAGTAGGCCATTTATTCGCCAAGGGGTCATACATTCTAAATGAAGACACAAATCCCTTCAAATCTAACAGCTTGAAAAAGCTAAAAACAATAAAAAATAATCCCATAAAATCGAGCATGAAAGACTGATAAAAAAAATCGTCAATGTTCAATCCAATGGATCCCGCCAATACATAACTCAAAATCATGACTAGTGGAAACAATTGCTGAAGTTTACTATGGCTGTTTTTCAATTCAGAGGCTGTTGATATATCGTATATGGACAGCTGGTATTTCTCATCCAATAGGGGTTGCAATCGGTGAAGTTGGAGTAAACTTCTGGACTCAATTTCGACCACTGATGCCTCTTTGCTCGCCTTTGCCGAAATCACTCCGTCAAAAGCCATAAGAGAAGCCTCTACCTTCGATTCGCAGCTTGAACAAGTCATGCCACTAACATTAAATTTAGTTTTCATTTTGTAGTCATGTGGATTTAATGGTAAAATTAATGAAAAGAAAAGAAGAAATATCTTTTTGATCAACTTCTGTTTTAGTGACAATCATTTCTTAACTTCGTTACAAATATTGGTCTATTGAAACAGCACTATTTTCAACTATTGGAAGCCTTTGAAGCCTATCTTAGAAATCAAGAGGCCTCCACAGACGACAAACTTCAGTGGGTCTGTGACAACCTTTGTGAACGGCTTCCAAACTATGATTGGGCCGGATTTTATTTTCATCAAAAAGACAAAGACGAGCTCTTCCTTAAAGTTTTTTGTGGTGAACCAACAGAACATACACACATTCCATTTGGCAAAGGTATTTGCGGCCAAGTTGCGCTGAGCAATGAGACCTTTTTGGTTCCTGACGTATCGCTTCAAGACAATTATATCTCATGTGGCATTACTGTGAAATCAGAAATTGTGGTTCCTATTTTTGTCAACGGCAAGAATATTGGACAAATTGATATTGACTCTCACGTAAAAAATGCATTCGATCAGGATGATGTGTTACTATTAGAAAAATTAGCTATTGAAGTGGGGCGCTTATTTTAGACTTCAAGCGCTGTGATTTTTTCTTAAAAATAGCTGCTAACATCCTTAAAGCAGAATAGTAGCGTTCAAAAAAAGCGCAAGACCTCATAATCTGCGCTTTGTGCAAGTCTGGTTATTTTTTTACCAAACTTTTAATAGTTTGATCGATACTATCAACTGTTATTGGACTCAAGCCGCTTGTAAAGAATGCAATTCTAGAATTTTTATCTATAACAATATGAGTTGGATAACCCGTTACTTGGTATTTAACAGCTATCTTTTTACTATCCGGGATTATGTTATAGGAAAAATTTTTTTTCTTTAAAAATGAGTCAATCTTAGACTTTTCATTAGTAGCAAAGCCTAAAAAAACCACATCTTCATTTTTATAATCTTCCACTAATTTATTTAAATCAGGAATTTCCTGAATACAAGGTTTACACTCAACAAACCAAAAATTCATAACTATTATTTTTCCTTTCAAGCTGCTTAGCGAGTATTTATTACCATTGATATCAGTAGCTGCAAAATCTGGCGCATCTGACCCTATCAAATCCCGCTCACCCATCATTTGAGCATTCATTTCTAACATCATCTTTTGTTCTTCATCAGAAACCAGTCTTAGAACAGCAGCTCTAATTTCCTTTTCCTTATCCATATAAAAATCGGGAATATATTTGTTAGACATCAATAGCTCCATCATTATATTTCCTCTTACTCTTTTACCTTCTGTGGTATAAACAGGAAAACTCTCTCCGTCAAATTCAATTTCTTTATCTATTAAATCAATATCACCTGCCTTAACAAGACCCTTTAAATAAGCATTTGTTTCGGAGTTGATGGACGCTTTGTGTTGAGCGCTGAGATTAATTGCGCTAAAGCAGCACAATGCAAAGGTTAAAATAATCAGTGTTGTAGGTTTCATAGTTTTGGTTTTACTTAAAGATTAGACAATTCACATGTTAAATTGTTACAAGTATTTTTTTTAAAAATCCATTTTCCTTAACAATGCGATTCCTCTTAAATATTTTGACGCTGTAGTTCGCTTCATTTGTGGATCAAAAACCAGACCATATTTAAACTGGATGAGTGATTCATAGAAAAATAGCTGTAAAAATAGCGCACTTATTTTAGGTTTTTATGCTGTGATTCTTTTCTAAAAATAGGTACTTTTGTCGTTCACTTTTTCACTTCATGACCAAGAAAAAAATTACTTCCGCACTGATTTCTGTATTCGACAAAACGGGACTTGAGCCCATTGTAAGAAAACTTGACACACTTGGCGTGACCATTTACTCCACAGGTGGTACGGAAAAGTACATTTCTGATATTGGCATCGCAGTTGTCCCCGTTGAAAAAGTCACTTCTTATCCTTCAATTCTTGGAGGGCGGGTTAAAACCTTGCACCCTAAAGTTTTTGGAGGCATTTTACATCGTGGTGATTTTGGCAATGATCGGGATGAATTGGAGAAATTTGACATCCCCACCTTTGATTTAATTATAGTCGATTTATATCCTTTTGAAAAAACAGTAGCCTCTGGGGCATCTCACGCGGACATCATTGAAAAAATTGACATTGGCGGCATATCTCTTATTCGGGCTGCGGCAAAAAATTTCAACGAAATTCTATGTGTTTCTTCAGTAGATGATTATGGTGAGTTTCTCGATCTTCTCAATGCTTCTGAAGAAGGCGTGAGTAGTTTGGAACAACGAAGATTCTTTGCTGCTAAAGCTTTTCATATTTCGTCACATTACGACTCTGCAATATTCAATTTTATGAATGAAGGCGTTGAATTGCCTTATTTCAAATTCAGCTCAACAGGTGTAACTGCGCTTCGTTATGGTGAAAATCCCCATCAATCAGGTCAATTTGTCGGCGACCTATCTGCCTTGTTCACTCAGCTACAGGGGAAGCAATTGAGTTACAATAATTTATTGGACACAGATGCTGCTGTACAATTGATGGCCGAATTTAAAGATGACGACCCTACCTTCGCCATTTTAAAACACAATAACGCTTGTGGTCTAGCTACGCGTGCAACACTATCTGAAGCGTATTCTGATGCTTTAGCAGGTGACCCTTTATCAGCCTTTGGCGGGGTGCTCATCAGTAATAAAGAAGTTGATACAGTTACCGCTCAGAAAATTGCTCAGTTATTTTGTGAAGTACTCATTGCGCCAGCATTTGAATTGGAGGCACTCGATTTTCTGACCAAGAAAAAAAACCTCGTCATTTTAAAACAAAAACCAACGTTATTTCCAAGTCAAATGATGCGGTCGTGTTTAAACGGTCTATTGATTCAAGAAAGAGATAACATAACAGACCTTGGTGTGCAACTCAAAACCGTGACTAAATTAAGTCCAAGTGAAAGTGAAACTAATGATTTAATTTTTGCATCTAAAATTTGTAAACATACCAAATCCAATACCATTGTGTTGGTCAAGAACCAACAGTTGTGCGCCAGTGGAACTGGACAAACCAGCCGGGTCGACGCCTTACGTCAAGCTATTAATAAGGCGCAGTCCTTTGATATGGATCTCAAAGGTGCAGTAATGGCTAGCGATGCGTTTTTCCCATTTCCAGATTGTGTCGAAATAGCCCATGAAGCCGGTATAAAAGCTGTTATTCAACCTGGGGGATCGGTCAAAGATCAACTTAGTATTGATTATTGCAACGATCACAATATTGCAATGGTATTTACGGGCACAAGACATTTTAAGCATTAGTGCTCAATAAATTGACTATTTTAATTACTTTTACAAGCATCAGTGATTGACACAACGGGATATGGGCTTTTTTGATTTTTTTATTGAAGAAATTGCAATTGATTTAGGTACTGCTAATACCCTTATTATTCACAATGATAAGGTGGTAATTGATTGCCCTTCGATTGTTGCTAAAGACAGAATAACGGGCAAGATTATTGCAGTTGGCGAAGAAGCTAATCTGATGCAAGGTAAGACGCACGAAAACATTAAAACCATTCGGCCTTTGAAGGATGGTGTAATCGCAGACTTTGATGCCTCTGAGCAAATGATCAGCATGCTGATAAAAAGTATTCCTACCTTAAAGAAAAAATTATTTGCACCAGCATTGAGAATGGTAATTTGTATTCCTTCTGGAATTACTGAGGTGGAAATGCGAGCCGTAAAAGAATCTGCTGAACGCGTCAATGGCAAAGAAGTTTATTTGATTCATGAGCCGATGGCTGCTGCCATCGGAATTG
>Ga0209771_1002810_pt1 | contig 10236 bp, 13 predicted proteins | sample SaaInl59LU_5_DNA_FD_184639 | JGI IMG/M metagenome (GOLD analysis project Ga0209771, IMG submission 184639) | Marine microbial communities from expanding oxygen minimum zones in the Saanich Inlet - ESP_59LU_5_DNA (SPAdes) (version 2) | ecosystem: Environmental > Aquatic > Marine > Intertidal zone...
GATCAGACATCAACATGCTGCACTGAACACACTGTTACAATCGTGTGGTGCTATCATTATGAAACAGGCGTTAGTCATAGCCAACGACAGATTATGTAACGTGCCGCACAAGTTTGTTGCGAACGTCCATGATGAGTTTCAGGTTGAGACTACGCCAGAACATGCAGAACTAGTAGGGAGGGAGTTAGTAAACGCAATAATCGAAGCAGGTGAAGTACTTAATCTTCGCTGTCCGCTGGACGGTGAATATAAAATTGGTAAAACTTGGGCGGAAACGCATTGAGTATTATCAAAATCCGTGGTATAATATTATGGTAGTAAACAAATGGAGAAAGTTATGACTGATAAACCACAACCAATCACACTTAAAGGAACTCTTTACTGGGTTGAACGCCACAAGCTGAACAAGTTTAGCAACAAGTATCAGATTGTACTGGGCAACCTGAGTGATAAGGCTGTTGAAGCGTTAGATAACATGGGCATTGCTGCTGCTAACAAAGGCGATGAGAAGGATTCATTCATCACCATGAAGAGCAACAATCCAATGCGTGTTACAGACGCTGACGGTAACGAGTTTGATGCAGACGTTATGATCGCCAACGGCAGTGAAGCTGTCTGTGTTGTCGGTTACTACGACTGGTCGGTCGGTACTGGACGCAGCCCTAGCATGATTAAGTGCAAGGTAACAAAGTTAATCGAATACGTTGACGACACCGTTGATGAGGCTGATGCTCTGTGATCTTAATTGATGGGGACATCGTAGCATATCGCTGCGCTTACAAGTCTAGGGATGATCGTGCAGAATACGCAGCATACAGTGCAGGCTCATACCTGTCCGATCTGATCAGTGACTTGTATATCCTCATCGAAGACGAGCCTGAGTACCGTGTGTTCCTCACGGGAAAGGGCAACTTTCGACACGAGTACGCAGTCACTGCTGGCTACAAGGAAAACAGAAAGGACAAGGAGAAACCCGAACACCTTGCTGTTATCCGTCAGTACCTGATTGATGAATGGGAAGCTGTTGTTAGTGACGAGGAAGAGGCAGACGACTTGATTGCCATTGCCGCCACCCAGCAGCCAAGCATCATTGTCAGCATCGACAAGGACTTCGATCAAGTTCCGGGCAAACACTTCAACCCTAACACGGGCAAGCTATACGATGTTAGTGAAGAAGATGCTGTCAAGTTCTTGTACGAACAAATCCTTACGGGTGACCGCGCAGATAACATCATGGGTATCAAGGGCGTTGGCCCAGTCAAGGCTAAGAAAGCGTTAGCAGACTGTGTTACAGAACGTCAGATGTATGATGTGTGTGTTGAAATGTACGGCGATGAAGAGCGCGTCATTGAAAACGGTAGGCTGTTATACCTGCGCCGCAAAGAGGGAGAGATCTGGAATGCGCCGAACGCTGAGTAACGTACCAAAGGGCTACGACTCGTGGCTTGAGTGGGATCTGGCACAAGTGCTGGTCAATTGCGACTATCACCCCTGTGCCATTTCTTATGTGCAATATAAAAATTATTACCCTGACTTCACGTACAAGCAGGATGATATAACGTATTACATAGAAGCCAAGGGGAGGTTCCGTGACAAACCAGAGGCGCGTAAGTATGTCGATGTCAAGAAAGCTCTCAAGCCAGAGGAGGAGTTGGTATTCGTCTTCCAAAACCCAGACAACAGAATGCCAGACGCAAAGCGCAGGAAAGACGGTAGCTTCTACTGCATGTCAGACTGGGCAGAGCGACACGACTTCAAGTGGTACACACCCAAAACCATGCCAGAGGAGTGGAGACAATGATACCTCTTGTTTACAGCGCTCGTAGTATTTATATTATAACGGCCGAGGATGAAAATAGAGAGCGTCATTTTGTAAAAGTTACAACCAACTATGAGGATGCTGAAGACACACTTAGAGGATGGGGGCAGCCGTTTTCTGCCGAGATTGCCGTTGTACACCTTGACAGTAAATCTTTCAAATTTAGTACTGAAAGCCAATATTTTAAGGGTAATTATGACTTATGACTAGACATCTAGTAATACCTGACACACAATGCAAACCGGGAGAGTCTTATGAGCATCTTCGATGGGCTGCGCGGTACGCTGTTGCTACTAAGCCTGATGTCATTATACACTTGGGCGATCATTGGGATATGCCTAGCCTTTCTTCGTATGATGTAGGTAAGAAGTCGTTTGAAGGACGGCGTTACGCTGCTGACATCGAGGCAGGTAACAAGGCAATGACTGCGTTTATGAAAGTTATACGAGACGAACAGAAGCGTCTACGTAAACACAAGAAGCGCATCTGGAAACCAAGGTTCGTGTTTACACTGGGCAACCATGAGAACCGCATTGAACGTGCAGTAGAGAACGATGCAAAGCTTGAAGGACTGATGAGCTATGAAGATCTTAACCTCAAAGATTGGGAAGTTTATCCGTTTCTTCAGCCAGTTATTATTGATGGTGTTGCTTATTGCCATTACTTTACTAGCGGGGTCATGGGTAGGCCAGTCAGCAATGCAAAGCTTTTACTCCAAAAGAAACACATGTCAGCCGTCATGGGACACGTGCAAGACAGAGACATTGCATTCGACCGAGACGCATCAGGAAAGAGAATGACTGCGTTGTTTGCAGGTATCTACTATCAACACGATGAGGAGTACCTCAACCCACAGACAAACGGATCATGGTCAGGACTCTGGATGTTTAACGAAGTAAAGGACGGGGCGTTTGACGAGATGCCTATAAGCATGACGTATCTTCGGAGGCGGTATGGCTAGGACATTCGACGAAATGCTAGAGCTTATCGGCAACCACATCGACGAGATTACGTTACTGGAAGTACTAGAAATAAACTCAGAGGATATTGTTATAGCTTTTGCTGAACGAATAAAGGATAACATGGAGAAGTTTAACGGCTTGGAGGAAGAGATAGATGACTACTAAGTGTGATCGTAACGTACCCTATCGAGGCTCAATAGATGACGCTACGCCAGAAGAGTGGGATAAGAACCGCAAAGGTTACTGGACTACACAGGGAGGACTAGAGCCTATCAAGCCTACAAAGTTCGACCCCGTTAAGCAGCCTGAGCACTACAACACAGGAGATATTGAGTGCATCGACGCTATCAAAGCATCAATGGAACCTACGCAGTTCAAGGGGTATCTCAAGGGCAACGTAGAGAAGTACATCTGGCGGTACGAATACAAGAACAAACCAGTAGAGGATCTTCGTAAGGCGCGTTGGTACTTAGACAGGTTGATTGAGGAGAACCTATGACAACCCATGTTAAACTAGACGGAGATTCTGTCGTCTTCACTTCAGAGCCTATGACAATACGCGACCAGTTTGCTTTGGCAGCTATGAAGATTCTTCTTACTCACTTTCACGGATTCAAAGAAGAAGACAGAATAGCTCATGCTGCATATTATCAAGCAGACTGCATGATGAAAGCGAGGAAGGAATAATGAAAGTCGTTGAGGGTAACTTCGGTAAGCCAACAGAGAACGAGAGCAAAGCCTCTGAGATGTTCCAACTGTTAGCTGAACATTGTGCAGAAGAAGAAGCAGAAGGAGTTGAGATACAGGCTGTGGTTGTAACGTTTGTTGAAGGCGCAGCACTGGCTGTAGCATCAACCGTTAACTACCCTGACGGTGCTTATATGTTACTATCAATGGGCAAGGACAGTATCATGGAAGGGATACTAGGAGGCGGTGAGTGATAACCCCTTGTGTTAGCCAGTGTAGGCTCGTGAACGAACGCTGTGTTAGCTGCAAGAGAACACGCAACGAGATAGCACAGTGGTCACGGATGAACGAAGACGACCGCAAGAAGATCATTAAACAATTAGAGGAAAGATAATGGACGCATATCAACAGTACATACACAAGTCACGCTATGCTAGGTACTTGCCTAACGAACAGCGCCGTGAGAACTGGGACGAAACAGTAGCGCGTTACGTTAACTACTGGGTGGGCAAGGGTAAGCTAGACGAGACAGACGCAAAGACGATAACCAAAGAGATTGAAGCACTCAACGTCATGCCCTCGATGCGAGCGTTGATGACAGCAGGTGAAGCACTGGATCGAGATAATGTAGCTGGCTTTAACTGTAGCTACCTACCGATAGATCACCCCAAAGCATTTGATGAAATGATGTACGTACTTATGTGCGGCACAGGTGTTGGCTTCAGTGTTGAACGCCAGTACATATCTAAACTACCTGAAGTAGCGGAGGATTTCCATGACACGGAGAGTATTGTACACGTCGCGGACAGTAAAATTGGATGGGCAAAGGCATACCGAGAGCTTATTGCCATGCTCTATACAGGTCAAGTGCCAAAGTGGGATACAAGCAGAGTACGACCTTCTGGTGCAACCCTCAGAACCTTTGGCGGCAGAGCGTCTGGCCCAGAACCTCTTGAGGATTTGTTCCGCTTCACCGTTGAAGTCTTTCGAGCAGCTTCTGGACGAAAGCTTAGTTCCATCGAGTGTCACGATATCTGCTGTAAGATTGCGCAGATCGTCGTTGTCGGAGGAGTTAGGCGAAGTGCACTCATCAGTCTCAGTAATCTTACCGATGATCGAATCCGACGAGCTAAGACAGGGCAGTGGTGGGTGGACAACCCGCAACGGGGTCTAGCAAATAACTCGGCGTGTTACACAGAGAAGCCTGACTTCCCTGCTTTCTTAAACGAATGGAAGAGCCTGTATGAGTCGTACTCAGGAGAACGAGGAATGTTCAGCCGGGTCGCAAGTCAGAAGCAAGCTGCAAAAAACGGCAGAAGAGATGCTGACTGGGACTTTGGGACGAACCCTTGCTCAGAAATTATCCTCCGTCCTTATCAATTCTGTAACTTATCGGAAGTTGTTGTTAGGCCAGCCGATAGTCTCAAAGATCTCAAACGAAAAGTACGAGTTGCGGCTATCCTTGGAACTCTTCAGGCGACACTGACAGACTTCCGTTACCTGCGTAAGGTGTGGAAAGATAACACGGAGGAAGAAGCACTGCTGGGTGTGTCGTTAACAGGTATTATGGATCACCCTGTACTGTCAGGACGTGACACTGTAGGAGACGATGGAGATGCTAAACAACTTAAGAAGTGGCTTGCTGAACTGCGCCAAGAAACTATACAGGCGAATAAAGAATGGGCTGCTAAGCTTGGGGTTAATCCTTCTACTGCTGTTACTGCTGTTAAGCCCAGCGGTACTGTCAGTCAGCTTGTTGATTCTGCTTCTGGAATTCACCCACGGTTCTCGCCACAGTACATTCGACGAGTAAGAGGTTCTGCTGACGATCCTTTATGCCGTGTGTTAGAGGCTGCTGGTGTGCCCGTAGAGGACGATGTGATGTCACCTAACACAAAGGTATTCAGCTTCGTACAGAAGGCTCCAGAGGGCGCTATATGCACGTCAGAGATGGGTGCTATGGAACAGCTACGGTTGTGGAAGATCTATCAGGATTACTGGTGTGAACATAAGCCGAGCATTACTGTGTACTACAAGGACTCGGAGTTCATGGAGGTAGGACAGTGGTTGTATAACAACTTCGATGACGTGTCCGGGATCAGCTTCTTGCCGTACTCAGAACACACCTATCAACAAGCACCGTATGAGGAGATAGACAAGGCCACCTACAACAAGCTAGTGAAGGACATACCCAAGGTTATCGACTGGGACATCGTAGAGCACGAAGATAAAACAGAAGGTGCTCAGACACTGGCTTGCGTAGGAGGCGCTTGCGAGATCTAATCAGTAAGTAAACGCTCTCCGTCGTTGAAGTAACGTAGAAAATCATCTAGGTTACTCACGCCGGGGAGCCATCTTTGTGTTACCTTAGCAACGTCCTCCCCCTCAGCCTCTCCAGTTACCGCTTTAACGGCAAGAGATCCTACGTCTTCTAGCATGGAGAGCTGGGGTGGGTTAAGCAGACTTACTGTACTGCCGCCCCACTGTTCTGCTTTAGGCTGCACTATGCCCATAGTAGCAAACTGCGCTAATTGATTTGCAGTTGAAGACAAAGGATCATATTCAACTCCTTCGTCTCCTCTAAGAATTTTTCTACCGTCATCAAAGAATCCAGCAAGTCCTGCTGTCAAAACCGTATAGCGCAGTCCATAACTAGCAGCGTCTTTAAAATGCTTACGACCTTCTTTAGAGTTTAAACCTTTTTTGTAGGCTTTAATTAAGTTTGTCCCTACGTTTTCTCTAAGCAAGTTATGCTGCTGAACCATAAACGATAACATGCTGTAGAACACACGACCGTCTGGATGATCGTTATACATTTTAGGCATAGAAGTACGCGATACAGGAGCAACATCAGTAAGCTGACGGAAAACAAAATCTTTAACGTCAGGATGCCTTATGTTTCCTTCTTCGAGTTGTTTAGTAAGTGCTTTAATTTCAGAAGGAAGCATTCCTTTAGAGGCTTTAAGCTCAGAAAGTTTACCGCGCTTAGCCAATGCTTGGGCTTGTTTAAGTGCAGCGTTAACAGCAACCTCTTGACCTAATCTGTTTATTGCTTTAACACCAGAAAATGTAAACAATTTGTCTGCGTACTTATCAGCCCATCCCTTACCCTGTTTAATTTCTCCCATAAACTGGTTAACAACACCCAAGTCAGCAAGGCGAAGACTGTTGCCAAAGTCGTCAATGATTTCATCGCCGTTCGTTAACAAAGCAGAACGCACAGACTGCGGCAAACTTTTAAGTGCGTTGACAAGACCAAAGTTAGTAGCAGCAACGCCTAGTTCAGATAAGTTTAATATCGTTCCAGAAAGGCGAGCAAGTTGCGATGTAGAAACGGCAACACGTAATGTGTTTGTTATTTCATTTGCGCTTTTGCGTCCTGCAACAAACGTTGTACCTAATATCTCTTTTAAATTTGCTTGTTGCTCTGGAGAAAGATCGTCTGATTTTTTAATAATAGCGTCAATAACCCTATCAGTGTTTGACTGAGAGTTTCTAGCAAGTTGCTTTTCAATAACCCCCGTAATAAACTCTTCAGACTTTCCCTTTTTCTCTAGGTTTAACGCAATCTGCCTAAGCTCGTTTACGTTCTTTAATCCTTTTGTAGCAGTAGGCGGAACGTCAAAGTTCTTAGCTAAAACTTCTGCAACACGTACATCTTCCATGTAAGCAAGCACAGAAGCAACAGGACTTTCGTAGTTGCCTGTTACTGTTGCCTCCGATGCGCCGGGCTTTAGACGAAACGGCCAAAAATCTCCAGTAGCTTTGTTGCCCGGATCTAAGTCTTTTAACAAACGAAGTTCATCGTTAAGAGCATAAAATGTTTTTTGAACGTCTGCGGGAGCGTTCCTTAAAAGATTTTCTGCGGTTTTAAAATTGGCTTCTCTTGTCTTAACGTCAGAAACAACACCATACTTTCCTGTTTTTCCTGTATCTGCTAAGTATTTTTTAGCTTGCTGACCAGCCGCTGACTCTTCAAACCACTTATCAAGTTTAGCTAACGAACCTTTTTTTCCTGCTGAAGTGTCTAAATTTTGCATTGTACGGCCAATAACTTGCATTGTTTGCCCGTCAGCGTTTACAATCTTTAGAGATGTTCTTTCGTTAATGTTCCTAGAAGCCCAATCTTTAACACGAATTAAAAGAGACTCTTCAGTTGCTTTTAAATTATCCAAGCTTCGAGATAACGCAGACTCTTGAACGCCCTCTCCTATAGCCATTTCGCCGCGCTGCACACCAACGTTAGAAGCACTAAAACTTTCACGTACTTTAGAAGATGCTCTGTTCTTTATTTCTTTTGTTGTTGGAACTTCAGCAGCTCCCCTTAAAAAAGCACCAGCAATTCCTCCAATAGTCGCACCTAACACAGTAGTTACAGGATCTACTTGAGATACACGATCCGTAAACGAACCTTCTGCTTCGCCTATTTGATAGACAGTTACGTCAGCAGCAGATGCCAAACCTTGACGACCAACATTACCTAAACGGGTAGCTCCAATTCCTGCTAAACGCCCAACACCTACACCCGTAGTTATACCTGCGCCTATTTCAAGTACAGCAGAAACAATAGGGTTATCTTTTGAAAAGTTTTCTTCGGCTTGTCTGCCTTGATTTAAGTAACGACTATACCTTTCTTGCGCAGATCCTGTAGGAACAATAGACTCGTCAAACATACGAACAAGTTCATCCGTCCCTACGCGAAGACCGGCGGCAATTTCGTCACCAAAACCAAAAGTTAAACCATCAAGAAGTTTTTGACCAGCGCCTTGCACGTCTTCAGAAAAAGTATTTTCAGCGTCAAACAGGTTAGGAACAACCATGCTTTTTTTAGGCTCTTCGTCAAACAAGTTAGGAACAACCATGCTTCCTTTAGGCTCTTCGTCAAACAAGTTAGGAACAACCATGCTCATTTCAACATTCCTTTAGCGGTTAAAGCTTTTATTGTTTCTTCTTTGCTACGACCATATTCTTTCATGTTATCGGATATTAACGTTTCTTGCTCTTCTGTAAACGATTCAGTTTTTACAGAGACGCCTTGCTGCATGTCTTTAATAATTGCTTCAGTTTGATCTTTTCTTTCTTGAATTAAACTTTCTCTTGCCTCAGATTCAAAACTTTTATAGCTACTCCAAGAACCCTCATCTTTCTTTAGCTTTCTTGCTTCAGCCTCTATTTCGGCATTTGTTGGCTTATAGTTAGCAGCTCTTGATCTCATGGTTCGTATATCGTTATCAAGCTGACGCTCAGAAATTAACTGTGCTTGGTCTTGACCCGACGCAAATCTTGCTATATCATTATTTATTGCGTCCAGTTCTTTTAACAATGTGTTTCTTTCTCCCGGATTAAACGTTTTGCCTTTTTCAAAGTCTGGAATTCTTCCTTTAATTTCGGCAACACGTGCTAACAAATCAGCTTTTGTTTTGCTTTCAGGTAAAGCTTGTATCCTTGATTCAAAACTTTTTACGTCAACTGGCTTTGTTCTATCCGTCAGAGCAGACTGTAATTTACTTTGTTCTACTTGACGCTCAAGTTCCCTTTGCTCAAGCTTTGCTGCAATATCTCCAAAACCTTTGTTAGCAGCTCCCTCTAAAAACTTTTCTCTGTTTTCCACAGGCACAGAAAAAAACGTATCAATTACTATTTGCTCGTCCCTTTCCTTTTTCTTTTGTTCGAATGTAAAATTATCTATCTCTTGTTGCCGCCGCAACTCTTTAATTTCAGTAGCTACATTAGATACCTCTAAAACATTGCCGCCAACTGACGCAACATATTTTTCAAGGTTTGCTTGGGCAGCCTCTAACTCACTCTCAGGAAGTTTTAACATGCGTGCCTTAATAGCGTCTATTCCTTGTTTAACGCCCTCTTTTAACGCACCTTCTTCAATCTGTTTTCCTTGCGCAGCTAGCTGCAAATTACCTGTACGTACTCCTTCTTGCTGCAACAAACGTCCTTGCTGCACAGGAGAGCCTTGCATAAACTCCTGAAGCATTTTTTGTTTTTGTTCTTTCTCAGCAGCAATAGCCGGAGCAGATCCTATAGTAGCCCCTAAATTAAACATACCTTGACCATAACTAGGATTTGTTAATTGGTTTACAAACGCTTGTCCAAATTTAGCCATCTTAGAAATCCCCTGTGTAATATGGGTTGTTGTTCACGTTTAAACCTCCACCTATATCGCCAGAGCTGTTACCAAATAAACCACCGTAAATTTGTTTACCGAAATCGACAGCGCCACCAAACAACTCTGACAAGCCGCCATAGCTATCTGTTGGAGTAGACAAACCTGTTAACAAACCAGTACCTAACTGACCCATAAGGTTAGCCTGACCAAGACCTGCGCCAAGTAACGCTTCAAGACCGCCCATAGAAGCTTCGCCAAACAAGCCTGCTCCGTAAAGCTGTCCTTTTTGTTGTAGCTGAGGAAAGAGCTGAGACGCTTGTTGAACTGCTAACAATTGATTCTGTGGTGCATATGCTCCTGCAAGATTGCCAAGTGCTAACTGCTGCTGTGCTTGTTGTGCTGCAAGGTCACGAGCGCCTAACGTAGAACCTAAACCAGCAAACGTAGAGCCGATGTCAGCTTGCTGTCGCTGCTCTGCTTGTGCTTGTTGCATAGCCATTAACGACGCTTGGTTTTGTGTTTCAGCTTGCGCCTTAGCCATAGCCAACTGCTCAGGTGTGCCGCCGTACATATTAGTAGAAACACCACCACGGCCTTGGTTAAACAGACGCTCTTCAAGAGCCATGCGCTGACGCTGCTCTTCAGGA
>Ga0209771_1002816_pt1 | contig 10227 bp, 6 predicted proteins | sample SaaInl59LU_5_DNA_FD_184639 | JGI IMG/M metagenome (GOLD analysis project Ga0209771, IMG submission 184639) | Marine microbial communities from expanding oxygen minimum zones in the Saanich Inlet - ESP_59LU_5_DNA (SPAdes) (version 2) | ecosystem: Environmental > Aquatic > Marine > Intertidal zone ...
GACGAAATAATGGAGCCAGTAATGGAGAAAATTAAAGATATGATTGCACAAATGCCTCATGAAACCCAAGAGGTTGATGCGGTTTTTGAAGCTATAAAGCCGAAATACCATAAAAATGATTTTGAAGATATAACAGCTGATTTTAGTGAGACACCAATTTTTGACAAAGTAAGTGCTGTAAAACCTAACGAAAAAAAATCTTTAAATGATAAACTCAAGTCTGGAGGATTAACTATTGGTTTAAACGATAAATTAGCCTTTATTAAGCACTTGTTTGATGGTAGAAATGCAGATTACGACCGTGTAATTTCACAATTAAACACCATGACAAACTTTAAGGAAGCTAACGCTTTTATAGAAACTACTGTTAAACCAGATTATAATTCTTGGGTAGATAAAGAAGATGTTGAAGCACGTTTTATGGAATTAGTTGAAGGAAAGTTTAATTAAAGTAATCTATAAAATTAATAATTAAGATATAGCCATCCTACAAATGGGTTTTGTATTGTGTCTATGGTTATTATATAATAATAAGTTCCAACTGGTAAAAGAGTATTAGATTTTGGAGTGCCTCTATTTGGTTTCCCATTCCAATTGTTTTTGTAGTTATTGGTTTCGTAAACTAAAGTTCCATTTCTATTAAATATTTTCACATTATTTTTTGGATAATCTTCAATACAATTAATTATAAAAATATCATTATTTCCGTCGTTATTAGGTGAGAAACCTTGACTTATAGACAGGCAATTATTTACAAAAACTTCTGCAAAATCTTCATTATTAGTCTCGTCTCTGTCAATTTCGGTTACACTATCTAAGTTTGCCGTATTTAATAAATTGTTTGCTGAAATTACCTGAGCTGATATAGTTAGTACTTCTGTTTGATTAGGAGCTAAACCAGGAATAGTCCAAAGGTAAGTAGCATCATTATAAGTGCCATAAGATACGTTAGAATTTATGTAGATGTAACCAATAGGAAGGCTTTCATATATAGAAACATTAGTAGCATTTGTTGTCCCAATATTGGATGCTGTAATGGTAAATATTACAGTTTCTCCAATACTAGACTCTGTTGGCGAAACTGTTTTTAAAACCTCAATATCGACATCTGTCATTAAAATAGTAACTTCTGCTGTATCTTCATTATTGGTTGGGTATCTGTCTGTTTGTATTTTAGTAATTTGTAAATCTACTACCTCAGAAGTATCGCATGGATCTAAAGCTGGCAAAATTACATAATCGCTTTCTGCATTATTTGTAATATCACTTTCTATAATAATTGGTTCTAAAAGGTTAATACCACTTCTTACATGTCCAAGTGAATTTGTTGGTGGTCCTGTTGTACAATCGTCTGGATCTATAAATTTTAATACCGTAGTTATAGTAATGGTAACATTTGCTGGAATAATAAACTCACTACTAGACCAAAAAACACCTTGATTTATTAAATTAAAATCATTGCACGTTATGTTTCCTGTCGTAGCATCGCAAGTTATAGACACAATATTCCAATCTATATTTCCTGATAAATTCTGAAGAAAAAAGCGTCCATAAGCATCTAATGGACCATTATTACATGCAATTGTTTCAAACGTTACTTCCTCATCCCAATTAACTACTTGCGAAGGTAAAGGATTAATTTGTGTGGTTTCAATGCATAAATCTGTAACAGAACACTCAGTAGTTTCAATAAGTTGAATAAACACACTATTAGAAACGTTAGGAGACTGGTTAATGTGGTTTATATCAATTTCAATAAAACTATTTACTGCTAATGGTGCAATATCAAGACTACAATTAGGGTCTAAGTATTTATAGGTGATCTCAAAAATTAACGCACTATTTGCATTAAACTCAATAGAATCATCATACTCAAAAAACACAGTCGAATCTGGGTTAGCAGTAAAAACTTCTGAATTAAATTGAGGGACAATAGAAACATCTGGACATTGCATGCCATTTGTTCCACCTATGCATGTTATAGTTTCAAAAGCGACATTTGGATAACCAAAACTACTAGCATTTGCTAATTGCATCCTTCCATTAAAACTTGCTAATGGAAACGAAACATTAGTATTATTAGTAATGGTAAATTGGTAAGTTACAATGTCGTTCCAATTACCTATTCCTGTACCTTGTGGTGGAGTAATTTGAGAGTAGGTAACTGAGAAATCAATAGGTATATCATTTACATCTATAGAAATTATAGATTGGTTATTAGAGGTATTGTTATCTGTGGTTCCATTAGGCGACACAACAATAACGTTTGTCGCAATACCTCCTGGAATAATAGGTGCACGTACACTTACTAATACTTCAACACTAGAGTTGCTAGGTAAATTTGCTATAGTACCAGCTAATTCATTGCCTGTAAAAGTTAAGTTAGAAACACAACTTCAAATGCTAAACCAACTTAAAGGTAAATATCCTATTGAGAAAGTTTACATTATTGATAGTCTTGATAGATATTAACTTGAGAAACAGATATGCCAGAAATATTTTGAGCTTCAACAACAATAGACAAATCTGTAGTTTGAGCAGCAACTTTAATAAAAGAAAAACAGAATATATAAAGGCAAATAGCGAGTTTTTGCATGGGTTGGTTTAGTAAGTAGATGCTAAAATTATAAAAAGGTTGCGTTTTTAACTCTCAAAGATTGTAAATTTGAAAAGATAACACTTATTAATGGGCAAACTATACATCGTACCAACACCAATTGGAAACTTAAACGATATCACTTTTAGAGCTATTGAAGTTTTAAAATCTGTTGATGCTATTTTAGCTGAAGACACTAGAACTTCTGGTAAATTATTAAAGCATTTCGAGATAAAAACACCAATGCAAAGCCACCATATGCACAACGAGCATAAAATGCTAAATCACATAATCGAGCGTATAAAGAGCGGAGAAACCATTGCGCTTATTAGCGATGCAGGAACACCAGCTATTAGCGATCCTGGATTTTTACTTACAAGAGCATGTGTAGAACACAGTATTGAAGTAGATTGTTTGCCAGGCGCAACCGCTTTTGTTCCAGCGTTGGTGAATTCTGGATTGCCTAACGACAAATTTGTATTCGAAGGTTTTTTGCCAGTAAAAAAAGGACGACAAACACGATTAAAGTTACTTGCTGAGGAAACTCGAACTATTATTTTTTACGAGAGTCCACATAAACTTCTAAAAACGCTTGCACATTTTTGTGAGTATTTTGGTGAAGATAGGCCAGTTTCTGTTTCTAGAGAACTCACGAAACTCTTTGAAGAAACCATAAGAGGTTCTGCAAAAGAAGTTCTAGAACATTACACAAACAAACCACCAAAAGGTGAAATTGTTGTTGTTGTTGGAGGAAAAAAGTGATCTTTACAAATCAACCTAAAAATGTTAAATAGGGAATAAGTTTAGATATGGTTGGCGAGAACACAGATATCACTGGAGGTACTTTTTTAATTGAAAAAATGCCAGATCCAAGTGCAGTATGGACAAGAGGTAATGATAAGCATACTGAATGGGGAGGAAGAAAAATGAGTTTATAACAAATGAAACCTCATTATTTAAACGACTTTTTAATAAACAGATTTAAAATACAAGGACAAAGAGCCAATTGGGTTGTAAAAACAAATCTATATGAAGGAGGTAATGATCATGTTCCGTTTTTAAATGGAAATATTCCAAGTGTCCTTTTTTGGCATTTTACAGATCAGTTCTATCATACCGATAACGATCGTTTAGATAAAGTTTCAAAAACAACACTTCGAAACGTTGGTATAGCCTCTTTAGTTTCAGCATATACTCTTTTAAATGCTGATGATAATTTAGCTAGAGAAACTATAAAGCATATCGAAAGCTCTGCTATTGAGAGATTAAATGAAGAATTAAAACAAGGGAAATTAGCTATGGAAAGAGGTTACGATTTAAAAACACAAATTGCAATTTTAGAAGCTTGGAAAGATTGGTATACTAAAGCAATTGCAAGTGTAAAAGATATGGTTACAGATGCATCTTTAATATCTGAAGATATTTTACAGTCTCAAAACATAATTAAAGCTGTTACTATTAAAAATATTAATAGTTTAAAGAACTAATATTCAAAAATGATTAATAAAAAAGCCACATCTTTCGATGTGGCTTTTTTTTTGTGGTTAAAATTAGTTAGTTGGTTAACTTGTTATACATTTTTAGATTGTTTGTATTAGTTATTAGCAGGACCACCACTTAGTATTTTAAACTCTGAACGTCTGTTCATTTGGTGTTGTTCTTCGCTACAATTAGTACCACAGTCTACAGCCATTTCTGTTTCGCCTTTTCCTGCGCCAGAAATTCTTGTGGCATCTATACCTTTAGAGATTACGTATTGTACTGTTGTTTTTGCTCTTCTATCAGATAATTTCATGTTATAACCATTAGATCCTCTTGAGTCTGTATGTGAGGTTGCATAAATAACCATGTCTGGATACTTTTTCATGGCTTGTACTAAATTGTCTAACTCAAAGGCTGCTTTTGCAGTAACGTTAGATTTATCATAATCAAAATAGATTGGGTTTAATACCACTTTTTCTACTTCTATAATCTTCTCGATAGGATCTAAACTCATCTCGAGCATTACTTCTTCTTCGCTGCTTCCTTTTATGGCTTGTTTATTACTTTCGTAATCTGCCATTGTAACTTGCAGTTCTGTATCTGTTTCACATTCTACAATGTATTCTACCTTACCTTCTGCATTGGTTGTTTTAGTGGCTATAACATTACCTTTACTGTCTACTAAAGAGGTTGTTGCACCTACTATTGGTGCTTTGGTGGTATTGTCTATTATACTTGCTGCTATTAACACATCGCAAAGTGGTTGTAGTTTTTTAATGGCATAAATATCGTCATCTCCTTTTCCACCTTCTCTGTTAGACGATACAAAGCCTTCTCCTGTCTCTTCATTCATTGAAAAAGCAAAGTCATCTCCATTAGAGTTTATTGGTATACCAACGTTTCTAATTGGCGCCATTTTACCATCGATTTCTTTAGTATAAAACACATCCATACCTCCAAGACCTAAATGTCCTGTTGATGAGAAATACAAGGTGTTTTTAGTGCTGATGTATGGAAACATTTCTTGGCCTTCGGTATTTACTTTTTGGCCCATATTTACTGCTGTCCCTAATTGTCCATCTGCCTCTATGCTTGCTTTGTAAATATCGAACTGTCCAAAACCGCCTGGCATATTACTAGCAAAGTAGATGGTTTTACCATCTGGACTAACACTTGGGTTTTTTATAGAGTAGTTTTTACTGTTTATTGTTAAAGGTTCTGCTTTAGAAAAAGCATCTCCTGTTTTACTGGCTTTAAATAAATGAATCACACTGTACTTGGTGTTGGATACAGAATCTTTCTCATAGATGTTTTCGTAAAAACTTTCTCTTGAGAAGTATACTGTTTTACCGTCTGGAGAGAATGACATTAAACCTTCATGGTACTTGGTGTTCATTTTCTCGTCTAACATGGTTTCGTTTTGGTAGGTTCCATCGTCTGCCATTGTAAAAGAGTACATGTCTAAAAATGGTTGATCATTCCAACCATAGGTTTTTCTCGCACTATTTCTTGCCGAAGCAATGTATAGTTTTCCGTCTTTAATAGTACCTCCAAAGTCTGATACTGCAGAGTTAATATCCATATTCTGAACATTAAACTTTTTACCACGTTCTAAAATCTTAGGCAAATAGTCTGGATTAGCCATAAATAGAGTTGCTCTATCGTCTGCTGGACGTAATGAAGCAAACTTACGCATTTGCGCATTTGAAGCTTCGTACTTTCCATTGGCTTTTAACATTTCAGAATACTTGAAGACCATTTCTGGTTCTTGTGCAGTTTCTAATGCTTTAGCATACCATTTTTCGGCTTCTATGGTGTTGTAGATATTATAGTTGGCTTCTGCTAAACGTCCATAAACGTATGGCGTTGCTTCTCCTTTTTCAATTAGTTTGTTATAGTCTTCTATGGCTTCTACAAATTCATACTTTGCAAAATGCTTATCGGCTTTCTTTGTTGACTGCGCTTGTGCTGTCAAACTAAAGCTACTTAAAATGACTAGTGTTATGATTCGTTTTATGTGTTTCATATGGTGGTGTCTTTTGTGTTAGCTTATGTGGTTTAGAAATAACGTGGTGAACGTGATACTTTTCTTGGTATGCTGATGTCGAAGTTTACAAAAATCTCATGTGAGGCGTCTGTAACAACGTTTAATTCAGATTGAATAGCATCGTAAGCATAACCTATTCTAAGTGCTGGTGTTATCATAAAGTTTACCATACCGCTAAAAGAATCGTCTAATCTATAGCCTGCTCCTACCTCTACAATATCGTACATGAATAGATTAAGGTTAATATCATAACTTATTGGTGCATCGAAAGCAAACTTTAAAAGGGTGTGTGGCTTTAGTTTAAAGTTTTCTGATAAACTAAACACATAACCTGCTGCTGCAAATAGATGCTCTGTTTCAGAACCTATTTTTCTTCCATTTAAGTCTAAATGGGTGCCATTTAAAATGTTTGGCATCGAAGCAGATACATACCAACGACTAGGTTGGTATAAATATAGTCCTGCACCTACATTTGCTGTGGTCTGGTTAACGTCTTGTGAGAAAAAAGGATCGCCTTCGTCTATGGTGTTAATACTCCCTAATCCTATATCATGAAAGGTCGCTCCTGCTTTTAATCCTAAGGCTAATTTTGTATTGCTGCCCACTGGTAAGGTATATGAGAAATCTACATAAGCATTGGTCTCACTTACTGGTCCTACTTCATCGCTTATTAAAGATAAACCTAGTCCTACTCGGTTTCCTACTGGTGAGTGTATGGCTAAGGTTCCTGTGCTTGGTGAGCCTTCTAAACCTACCCACTGACTTCTGTACATAGCACCTATCGAGACACTTTCACTTGATCCTGCGTAGGCTGGATTAATCACATTCATATTGTACATATACTGTGTGTATTGTGGATCTTGTTGCGCTTGTACACCTATAACGACTAGGAATACGATATATAGTATGTTCTTCATTTGTATTGTTATTGGTTTCTAGTTGTTTGGTTTAGTTGTTTTCTCTGTTGATGTATACCCAAGCAGCTTTTGTTTTTGTGCCTTGGTAATTCATAACGTAATAGTAAGTACCTACTGGTAACTCATCGCCATCTAATGATTGACCATGCCACTCGTCTAAATAGTTGGTCTTCTCATAAACCTTAACACCATTTCTGTTAAATATGGTTAGGCTTTGAACATCATAACTACTTAAATCGAACGTATCATTCATGCCATCTCCATTTGGTGAGATTCCTTGTGGAATAACACAAGTTTCTAACTCTTCTACAAAAATGTCTGCAGTAGCGGTACAGCCTGTAGTATTAAACATCACTTCTATAGTATAGGTGCCTGTTGTTAATACATTATCGATAACTAAACTTGTTTGTCCTGGCACTAAATCGCCTTCGTTATACCATGCGATAGTAACTTCACTCTCTGTATAGTTGTCTCCAATAGCTTCTACCGAAATTGGAACCGTTGCGTTTGGACAGACCTCGTAAACGATACTAGAATCGAATGTTGTTTCTGGTGCAATACCAAAGGTTAAATCGAATGTTGTGACATCAAAACAACCATTGGCATCTTCTACTCTTACATAAATAGTTTGTGCGCCTCCATCAAAATCTGAGGGATCCATTATAGCTCCCATACTTGTTTGGGCTTCTAAAAGCGAATTGTGGTAAGTAAACACAAATCCTGACTGACCATTAACGATTACGGACTCGTTTGTGGTTAAATCGTAATTTGAGATGCCATCTTCATCGTCATCACATCCTAATATATTGTCAGATTGAACAAGTACTGGCTTTGGTGCTAATTCTAAATCAAATGTTGTGACATCAAAACAGCCATTAGCATCTTCTACTCTTACAAATATTGTTATTGGTGCACTATCATAATCTGTGGGTGTTGTAATTGCTCCCATACTTGTCTCTGCATCTGTTAAACTGGTATAGTAACTAAAGGTAAAGCCTGACTGACCATTTACTATAAAAGACTCGTTTGTGGTTAAATCGAAATTTGCAATCCCATCGATACCATCATCACAACCTAAAAGATTATCAGATTGTATTAAAACTGGCTTTGGTGCTAGAGCTAAATTAAAAGTACTTACAGATGAACAGCTAGTTGTACCATCTTCAATTCTGTAATAAATAGTTACAGGTAATGTTTGGTAAGCTGTAGGATTTATTATTGCATTATTTCCATCTATTGCATCTTGTTCTGTTAGATAGAAAGTAATTGTCATACCTGTTTGGGTATCAATTATAAGGGCATCATTTTCTGTTAAATCGAATGTTGCTTGTCCACTATTATCTATATCACAGCCTAAAATATCTGGGAGTGAATCTGGTAGTAAAGGATTAGGGAAAAACTCCACTAAAATATCATCGATAACAAAACAAGAAGCATTAGAATCTAGAACTATTTCAACGATATAATTGTTAGTTTCTGTAACTGCTAAGGTTGGGCCATTTTCTGGTATACCCATAGCGTCTAAAATTGGTTCTTGAATTCCGTTATCTAATGTATACCAAGTAATTGTAGATAATGGTGAAACAGGAACGCCTATATCTAAAATAACCTCATCACCTTCACAATTAGCGTTTCCTCCACTTAAAAGAATATCGGCTCCTAAATCTGGTGCTCCAATTTCAAAACTACCAGCTCTTAAGAATACAGCAGAATCGAAAGCTGTATCTCCATCATCTGCAATTACTAATTTAATACGGTAAGTTCTTTGTGGTATTACAGTAGATTGTGCTATTAATGGTACAGTTCTACCAATAAAGTTTGTTGGATTTGTTAATGCAGGTAATCCTCCTGCTCCATAATAAGCATCAAATAAAGCAGGGTTTGAAGAAGGACATCCACCATTAAAGGTCATGTCTCTAATTGTAAATACAGATACTGGTGTTGTTGTACCTGGTATTACTGCTAGATTTGTTGTTACACCAGTTACAGTATCTGTTAGTAAAAATGCAAAGGCATCTGAGAATCCACATTGAAAAGTACCGTACTCTTCAGCAGCAAAAATAAACTCGAAAGACATGTCTTGTATAAATGGAACAAAGTCGAATTCTATAATAGAGGCATTATTAGTTGGCCCTTCATTTATAACAGCTTCTAAGTCTGCATCACCTGGCCAATTAAAATCACCATCACTTAGTGTTCCTGTTTCTGGACCAGGAGCGTTTATAGCAGCACCAGTAGTCATCACTATACCACTTTCAAAAGGAAATCCAGAACCATTAGCTTCAAAATATCCAATACCATTGTCTGAACCAAAATCTGTTCCTGTTGAAGAGGTAATATTAGATATTGAAGAACATGGTGAATTTATAAGAATATCTTCTACCAATTCTGTTACAGTATATTGTGTGATACTGCTTGTAATTGGTGGAGGAATAGAGTAGATACATAAGTCGAAAGTAACATCTTGAAAAGGAACGTTATTAAAAGTAAACACTCTTATGTAATATGTGCTACCTACTGTTAAACCGTTTGCGATACTTTCATTATCAGTACTACAATATAAATTAGTTAAGTTGTTACAATCCGGACCTTCATAAACACCATGAGATAAGAAAGTGGTTGGTCCTACTATATTACTAAAACTAACAGCATGATCTGTACTTAATGCAGTAAAAGAGAACCAAACGTCATCATCTGCTGTTCCAGTACATGGATTAGCTTCTGGTGATTGTGTAGCACCAAACAATGTACCACTTACAAAATTAGTACAATTACCATCTGCATTTGCAGTAACAGAAATGGCATCAGAGCAATTATCGTTAGCTGGTGGACAAGTTGGAATATTATAAGCCGAACTTGTAATTACACAATTTACATCTTGTTCATTACTAACTGTAAAAATTATAGGTGTATTAAAAGGATAAGGTCCAAATGAAGGAGTTATAACTCCTGTTGCTGAAACAGATACTGCTGGATTACCTTGATTATCTTCAATTGAAAGTGACATTGCATCTCCAATTGATGTGATGTTTACATCTACTAAAAATTGATTACCATTAGCACAATCATCAATAACTTGATAGGTTGCTGTTGGGTTTGTACATGTTGCACATGAAACCGTAATATCTAATGGGTTAATTGTTGCACTACTTTGACAACTTACAGAACCATCTGAAGTTATTTGG
>Ga0209771_1002818_pt1 | contig 10222 bp, 12 predicted proteins | sample SaaInl59LU_5_DNA_FD_184639 | JGI IMG/M metagenome (GOLD analysis project Ga0209771, IMG submission 184639) | Marine microbial communities from expanding oxygen minimum zones in the Saanich Inlet - ESP_59LU_5_DNA (SPAdes) (version 2) | ecosystem: Environmental > Aquatic > Marine > Intertidal zone...
CAGGAGGCCAGGAGGCCAGGAGGCCAGGTGAGATGAGAGCCAAATGAAAAACCCTGTGCAGCAAAACTAATCGAGAAAACCGACTCGCTTCAGATGATAACATGCACCATTCTGAGGCGAGTATAAGCCGCTAAACACATCAACAGCCGCCCGTGCTTACTGCAGTCAAACCGCTCTAGCGCGTTAAACTTCGATATACACTCGACCCGTTTCAACCTTCACAGGATAGGTCTTAAGGTTGACACACACGGGGGCCTTTATCGCCTCTCCAGTGCGGTAATCAAAGGTACCATTGTGTTTAGGACACTCAACCTTGTAATCCATCACTAATCCCATGGACAGGTGCACTCGTTCGTGAGTGCAAAAACCATCAGTGCAAAAGTATTCATCATTAGGGCTTCGGTATACCGCAAAGCTCTTACCCTCATGATCGAACCGAATTAGATCCTCGCTCTCAATATCCCCAGTAGCACACACATCTACCCAGATTGGCATTCGCTATTCCTACATCAACGTTAGTTTGCTCGTAAGCTAAAAGATTAAGCTCTCAGTATTACATCAGTTTAATGTAACGCAAAGACTTAGGATGCCAATATGATCTTGAATAAGGTAGGTTTTAGATATAAAAAAAGCGCCATGCTGGCGCTTTTAAAAATTGGAGGCTTAACCTGTCTTAGAAACCTTTACGCATCAATTCGCGCTGACGGCGTTCAAGGTCTTCTAGCGTAGTGGCCGCTGCTAGGTAACGCTCAGCATGTGAAACACGGCTGCTAGAAAAACGTGATTTGATAAGGTCTTTAACAGTGCGCTTTAACTTAGTCATTGTGGCGACTCCCAGTCATGTTTATCGAATGGGCGCCAGTATAGGGATCTAAAATCAAATGTGTTAATGATCAAAATTCAGTCACAAGTTGAAATTATCTTAACCTTTAGTCGTAGATTTGTTTGAACCAAATTCAAACAAAAAAGGAGGCCTTTATAGGCCTCCTTTTTACTGAAGAAATACACGTTCAAACGAATAAAAAATTAGGCCAACACAACCGTTTTCAGTCCGTTTAAAAATACGCGATGTTCGGAGTGGGCTTTCACGGCTTTTGATAAGGCGAGATTTTCCATGTTACGCCCCATATCACGAAGGTCGTCAGGCTCAAAACCGTGATCAACACGACCCACTTCTTGTTCGATTATCGGTCCTTCATCTAGGTCTGAGGTAACGTAGTGAGCAGTAGCACCTATCTGTTTAACACCACGTTCATAGGCCTGATAGTAAGGGCGCGCCCCTTTAAAACCGGGTAAAAACGAATGATGGATATTAATACATTGGCCCGACAGCGCCGAACAGAGTTCAGGGGATAGAATTTGCATGTAACGCGCTAACACGACGAGCTCAGAACCTGACTCCCTGAATGCCTGCAAAATACGCTTTTCACGAGCAGCTTTAGTTTCAAGATTGGTTTCTAAGGTGGGTAGTAGCTCAAACCCAAGGCCATAAAAGTCCGCGATAGGTTTTAAATCGGGATGGTTAGAGAGAATACCCGTTACTTCAATATTCAGCTCGCCACGCTTTTGCCGATAGAGAAGCTCCATAAGGCAGTGATCATGCTGTGAAACGAGCAACAAGGTTTTCATAGGTGCTGATCGATCGGCAAAACGGGCGGTCATATCAAGCTCGCCTGCAACCTCAGCGTTAAACGCGATACTGACTTCTTCAAGATCAAGTGCATGCTGGGTTGTGAATTCAATGCGACAGAAAAAACGGCCTGAGTTCTCGTCATCAAACTGCTTCATTTCGGTGATAAAGTAATCACGATTTGCCAGAAATCCAGATATAGCGGCCACAAGACCCGTTCGGCCGGGACACTCAACTTTAAGGATATAGGCATTTGAACTGCGCATCTTTTTCTCCTGGCAGATCTTAATTAATCATCAAGATTAAATTACCCAATACAACTTGGGCATGAACATAGAACGATAAGCGGAGTGCTATCAATTGGCATGGGAGCTTATGAAAATAAACAGTGTAGCGTCAACACTATTCATAAAATCTAAGCGTTTTTAGACACCGAAGTGAGCCTGGATGACCGGCCGATGCGCGAAGTACAATCCAAATACATTCTGAATGAGTGTTTGCCACTCACTCGAAAAATAAAGAACCCGCCAACCGCTTCAGCAGTGACGGGCCCAAGGAGACAGGTTAACCGAGAATTTCGGAAACCTTTACAACACGACCCTCTAGAACAGATTTAATCGCTGCATCAGCCAGCGCTAGAGCCATCAACCCATCTTCGCCTGTTGTCGGTGGCGTCACACCCTGCTCTACAGCCGCTATGAAGGCGCGAATCTCTGCTTCATAGGCGGGCATATAACGCTCCATAAAGAAGTTGAGTAAAGGCCGGCGCTGAAAACCTTTGCCATTAGCAATGGTTACGCGGTCTTCATGGTGATTTTCAGCAGACGCCATTCCTTCGGAACCTAACACCTCAATACGCTGGTCATAACCGTAGGTCGCTCGTCGCGTATTCGTAATAACCGCTTGGCGACCCGATGCAGTCGCTAAGATGATATTTACACTGTCGTAGTCGCCCGCTTCACCTATCGCTTTATCCGTCAGGACGGATGCAGCTGCCTGAACAGTTGCAACTTCCTCGCCGAGTAACCAGCGGGCTACATCGAAGTCGTGAATGGTCATATCACGGAAAATTCCGCCTGAACGTTTAATGTATTCAATAGGTGGTGCACCTGGGTCACGACTGGTAATAGTGAGCATCTCGACCTGCCCAATAGCACCCTCATCAATTGCGGCTTTGAGCGCGCAGAAATCGGGATCAAAACGGCGATTAAAACCAACCATCAATGTGCCTTGGGTCTCTTTTACTACCGCTAAACAGTCGCGGACACGTTGCAAACTAAGATCCACGGGCTTTTCACAAAAGACCGCTTTTCCAGCACGGCAAAACTGTTCGATTAAATCTGCATGAGTGTCTGTCGGTGTACAGATAATCACGCCGTCAATATCAGCTGAGGAGGCGATCTCATCTATCGTTCTAATATCACAGCCATACTGAGCGGCCATCGCGTTAGCAGCCTCAGCAAAGGGCTCAGCTAATGCGACAAAGTCTGCACCACTGGTTGCGCTAATTGCAGCGGCATGTGCCTTACCAATGCGGCCGGCCCCTAAAATACCTATACGTACTGTCATTATATAAATCCTCGGTTGAACACCGGTGAAATCATGAAAGGGACGCACCCGAGCGGGTGCGCCAGCCAGCGCATAGCTCCATGAGAAGCCATACAGCTAGGTGCTTAAGCAGCACCCTCATATTCAGCGCCTGTTTTAGCACCTGTAATGTATGCCACTACATCTTGACCGTCGGTATCTTCTTTTCGAAGATTTGCCACAATACGGCCGCGACGGAATACAACGATACGATCGACTAGATCAAACACCTGACGCATATTGTGACTGATCAAAATGAGCGGCTCACCCGCCTCTTTCATGGTGCGAATAATGTTCTCGACCTGAGCGGTCTCTTGAACACCAAGAGCGGCAGTCGGCTCATCCATGATGGTTAGTCTTGAATGGAACGTAGCTGTACGCGCAATCGCAACACACTGACGTTGACCGCCCGACATATTACTAATCGGATTATCAACGTTTGGAATTTTTACGCCGGTGCGCTCCAAAGACTTAAGGGTATCCTCACGCATAGCCTTAAAATCAAGTATTGAGAAGGGGCCAAAATTAAATTTTGTCTTCTCGCGACCTAGGAACAGGTTGTCCGGAACATTCAACGCGTCAGCTAATGCAAGCGTCTGGAACACTGCTTCAATGCCCGCCTCACGGGCATCAAGAGGACCGTCAAAATTAACCTCCTGCCCGTCAAAAATAACCTTACCTGAGGTGCGCTGCTCTACGCCGGTTATTTGTCGAACGAAGGTAGATTTACCCGCTCCGTTATCTCCCATTATCGCGACGTGCTCACCCTTACGAATTTCAAAGTCAGCACCTTCCAGGGCATGCACACCGCCATAATGCTTTGTCAGACCTTCGGTTTTAAGAACTATATCACTCATATTAACTCTCCCTAGGCCTTGGCTGCTTGCTTCTGCGCGCGCCATTGATCAAGTATTACGGCAGCAACAATAATAATGCCCTTTGCCATCTCTTGATAAAACGCGTCCAATCGCATGAATGTAAAGCCTGAGATAATAACGCCAAATATCAACGCACCTATACAGGTTCCTAAAATAGAACCTCTACCACCGGCCAGCGAGGTACCACCAATTACAGCCATTGCGATCGCATCAAGTTCATACATGATGCCCATACCCGCCTGGCCCGTTAAGGCTTTCGAGCTCATAACAATTGCAGCTAAAGCTGATAATAGACCCGCGATCGCGTAGATAAGTATTTTCAAGCGATCGACATTTATACCCGACATTCGAGCAGCCGCTTCGTTTGAACCAATAGCGTAGGTGTGTTTACCGTAGCGCGTGTATTTCAGCAACAGGTGCATAACGACGGCAACGCCAAGGAAGATAAATACCGGATTCATACCGTTCCCAATAGCCGTGTACTCTTCCTGAAGAAAGGATATCGGACGGCCTTTGGTAACGAATGTTGCAACACCGCGCATAAACAACATCATGCCTAGGGTTACGATAAACGGTGGAATTTTGAATTTTGAAATAAGAGAACCGTTTACTATCCCGGCAATTAATCCGACAGTAAGTCCAATCGCGAGCGGAACAACTATAGGCAGATCGAGCCATTCAGCACCGAGAATCGGTTTTACGTTCTCCATGCCGTATTCATTGAGCGCACTCTGCGCAAAGGCAGTGGTGATCATCGCCACCCCACCAACAATTGAACCCGAACTTAGATCGATACCACCGGAAATAATGACTTGAGTGACACCCAAGGCGATGATCCCAATGATAGAAACTTGAAGAATAATTATTTTGAGCCGCTGTTCATTAAACAGAGTATCGACTCTATCGCGAGTATTAAAAAGAAAGCTGTCACCGACGAAAAGACGCCCTAGCACTTCAAATAGCGCAACGATCGCCACCAGTGCTATTAGAACGTTTACCTCAGCAGGACGGTGGCGCTTTTTGGGGTCGTACTTTAACCCGCCAATACCATGTGAAGGACTAGACATTAAATAAACTCCGCAGACCTTAAAAACGAAAACAAAACTGGCAAGGCTCTAAACAAGAGCCCTGCCATAGACCGCTGTTACTGGAACGCAGCGTGAGTTTTCAGGATTTCCGGAGTGATCAGGTCGAAAGGAATGTAAACTTCACGATCAACTGATTCACCATTGATAAGACGAATAACGGTGTTAACCGCGCCTTCACCCTGTGCTTTAGCGTTCTGGAATACAGTTACATCCAGATCACCGCCTTTCATGGCCGCAATAGCGTCATCAGTCGCGTCAACACCGCCAACAACGACATCGTCCATGCTGATGCCGGCCGCTTTCATTGCTTGGATCGCACCCAGCGCCATCTCATCGTTGTTAGCGATAACGAAGTCAAACTCTTCGCCAGTCGACAACCAGTTGGTCATCAGATCCTGTGCTTCGTTACGCTGCCACATAGCAGTCTCTTTACCGATGATTTCCATGAAGTTACACATGTCTAGCTGTACAACCTGCTCTGCATCAATTGTACGCTGTACTGCCGCTTCTGACGCCAAGTCACCTACAAGTAGGTAACCACGTGCACCGCCGCTCTTACCTTCAGCGCGCAACTGCAGACACATCTGGTAAGTCTGGTAAGTGCCTGACTCAACTTCGTTAGACGCTACATAAGCCTGGCCCTGAGCCATACTTTCTAACGGAGTTGGCTTACGGTTAACGAATACAGTCGGGATACCGGCTTCAGCAGCTGCACGAGACATTGGTGCTGTAGCTGATGAGTCAACGGCCTGAATGATCAAAGCATCAACGCCGTTAGCGATGAAGTTTTTAACCTGGTCAAGCTGCTTACCTACGTCTAACTGAGCATCAACCTGAATCATTTCGTGGCCGAGTGACTCAGCGTAAGCCTGTGAACCGTTACGCAGAACAGTTGAGAACTTGTCATCGAAGTGGTGAGTTGCATAACCAATAGTTAATGCGTGTGCTGCTGGAATTTGAGCTAGGACGGCAGTAGCAAGGCTTGCAGCCAGAATAGTTTTTTTCATTTTCGTCTCCATTCGGTGTCTGGCTCACCCTTATTGTTTTTATGCCAGAACCCATCAAAGGGCAATTTTTCACGCAGCTCTACACCCTATGTGCGAAGCTTCAGTGCAATGAAATCAAATGATCGAGTAAATGCCTCGCCTGGGTTTTCCAAACTGTGGACCTCTGGCGAAAACGGCTCGAACGACAATGGGCCTTTAAAACCTGCCGCTATTAAATCTCTAAGCTGATCGACATTACCGATGCGATCCATACCGTCAACCAATACTCTATGCTTATCTTGCATCTCACTCGGATTCAGATCAGGGTCTACAACACCCGAAAGCTCAACTATGGCGGTGTAATCCGCGAATATAGGCGCACCTGTGGCAACCTCATTCGCTAAGAAATGGTGAAAGGTGTCATGCACTAGATAAAACAGCCCCTTACCATCCACTTTTTCAATCGCTTCAACCGCTTCAGACTTGTGCCGTAATGAGCACTGAGCAAACCCAAGGGGCTCTATAAAACCTTTCAACCCTGATGCTATTAACAGCGGCTTAAGAGCCCACAAGGCAGCCTCTAAGTTCAATTGCCGCTGGCCATCCGCTGTGCCTGTACCATCATTTGTAGGGATTAACCCTATACCTGCGGCTCCAATCGCTTTAGCTTGTTGAAGCAAAGCGACCGCCTGTTCTTCTCTTGCTGCGTTCCAGTCATTAAAGCGATCAAGCTGCGCCAAACCGGTAATTTGCATCGCGCTTTCGTGCGCCAGCGCCTTAACATTTGCAAGCGTATCACCGCTGAAAAGCTCGCCGTTGAGGTCGTTGCGATAATGAACCCCTATGCAACCTATTGCCTTAGCTAGATGCATAAATTCGTCATAACGCATATGCGGACAACACATGTGGTTCAATACTTTTTGCAACATCAGACGCTCAAGATCAATGCTTAAAACCTCATATGCGACCAACTTTAGCAATCATTTTTTCAAACAGCAACAAAATGGAACATATATTCCAAAAAAACTTTCGAACATGAAATCAACACACCAACCTTGCCTGCAAGCTGATGGCATGAGCAGAGTACAGGAAAGTAGAACTCCTTATACTTCATAAGAAGTTACTCTGTTTAATGCACCAATAACGCCCTACTTTAGTCGAACCTACAGCAAATAGTTCACGCCCAACAATCTCACACTTAAATAGAACTGAGTACGCGACGTGTATTAATGACAATTGCCTCCTCAAGCTCCGCCATAATTTCAACACGATCAAAGCGTTTAGGATGAGCCAATAGCTGGGCCCGCAGATCACGTCCAAAAGCGATACGCAGCTCTGTGCCAATGTTGTACTTACATATATTGGAGTTGCGCGCTAAGAATGCTCGCTGCTGTGCCGGCACACCGGAACCTCCGTGTATAACTAAGGGCACATCAGCAACGGCTGTAATGTTTGAAATTAGCGACTCATCTAACAAGGTTGGGTTATCGGTTTTAAGGTGCACGTTACCGACCGATATAGCCATCGCATCCACGCCCGTTTGAGTAGCAAAAGCAGCCGCTTGTTTGGGGTCAGTGCCAGATGATGCCTCGCCTTCGGCATAACCAACAAAGCCGATCTCCCCCTCTACCGACACACCCGCCGCATGTGCCATCTCAACGACAGCACGCGTATTACGTATATTCTCTTCGAGTGACAGACGCGAGCCGTCGTACATAACGCCTGTAAATCCATGACTGATAGCCAATCGGCACTCTTCAAGATCACGCGAATGATCAAGATGCACAACAACGGGAACACTGACCGACTCAGCCACATGGCGCATCATAGCCCCAAGCACTGGCAACGGTGTGTGACGCCGGCACGAAGGACCTGCTTGCAAAATAACAGGCACCCCTTCAGCTTCAGCCGCGCGAGCATATGCACGCATGTCTTCCCAACCTAGACAGACCAGTCCGGCTATCGCATATCTGTTTTTCAGTGCATCCTGAAGTTGGTCAGCAAGCGTTGCAATCATTTAAACTTTGACCACATAGACTTCATACCAGGAATTGTCTCCAACTGGCCCGCATGAGTTGGCTGAAAGTATGGGGATAATCCACGCTGGCCAGCACCCCCTAGGATCGTAAAGTAGTACATTTGATACCCGGGCATAACGACGCAGGGGTGGTAGCCGTCATCAATGACAAAGGTAGAACCATCAACAACGTGAAAGGCTTCGCCGGGCTCATCTTCCGATTTTTGAAGCAACTGTAAGGCAGAGCCCGTATTGGGTTTGAAACGGAAGTTGTAGGTCTCATCATGTTTAGTCTCTACACCCTCTCTGTCAGTACCATGCTTGTGCGCAGGAAAGCCTGACCAACCACCCTCACCGACAGTGAAAAGTTCGGACACTAACAAGCGCCCAACTTTATCCTGATGCTTCTGACCTAAGATATGCTTGATTTTGCGGTGCGTCTTAGTTTCATCAGATCCGTACTGAATCATATCGATATCAGCCGCCAACACCGCAAACGGCTCTAATACTTTTTCGAAGGCAGCACCGGCAACAAACACCTCGGCAGCATCTGATTCACACACCATGACAGCCGTCATACCTGTAGGCACATAAACGCCCTCAGGCTCTGCATCCCACACATCTTCCGTACGTAAACCGATGGTTGCTATCGGCTGACCCTCTACCTCCACGTTTACACGGCCAGTAGCCGGTACAATACAGGTTTCATAGCCAGCAACTGCGTATTCAAAACGCTCACCTTTTGTCAGTTTTACGATATTGAAATAATTCAACGGAACAATATCGTTGTGTGCATCGATGATGGCTTTATTTTGATTATCAAAAGGGGCTATATGCATAATTAAACTCCTGACACCTGATTAGGGGTATCCATCTGATCTATAAATTGTTTAAGTTCTGTTGAATCTGGCATAGCGGGTGCGCAGGCAACACGAGTGACGACCATCGCCGCACAAGCGCTGCCATGCAGCAGCGCATCCTTTAAAGGATTACCGCGACTTAGACTGGCAAGCAGTCCGCCTAGAAATGAGTCACCAGCGCCGGTTGGCTTTAAGGGTTCAACCTTAAAGACACCGGTATCAATCTGCTCACCTGAGGGTGTAAACGTGCGCGAACCAAACTCACCGCGCTTGTAGATTATCCATTTACCCTGATGCGCTAAATGTGAGGCATAGGCTTGACCAGCATCATAATTGCCGGCCATATGGCCAAATTCATCATCATTACCCACTATCATGTCGAGTAACGCGAGTGCCTGCTCGTACACCCGTTTTGCAGCGCCATCGCTTTCCCATGAGTAGGGCCGATAGTCCAGATCCATAATGCATGGAATACCTGCACGTCGAGCTAACTCAAGCGCACGTAGGGCAGCATCTCTTGAGGGCTGCAAGGTCAAACAGGTACCCGTAATTACCAGCGCTCGAAACCTGCTGTAGGGCAGTGATTCAACATCCTCTAACCCCATTTGAAAATCTGCTGCATTATTGCGGTATATAACCGACTGGTGATCATCTACCCGCGTCTCGACGACCGCTAAGCTGGTACGCACATCACTTTTAATATGACGAACACGACTTGCATCAACGTTATAAGCGTTAAGCTGATTGACAACATAACGACCCACCGCATCATCCGAGACTGATGTCACCAAAGTGGCTCGCTCACCAAATCGCGCTAGCGCAACAGCAATGTTGGCACTTGAACCACCCAGTGCCGCCGTAAACTGCACCGCATCTTCGGTCTTAGTGCCTGGCGGGTCTGGATAGAGATCCATACCCGCACGCCCGATGACTAAAAAAGGGAGATCTGAATGCTGTAAGCGATCTAACACCTAAACCCCCTTACGCTGATTTACACGACCAGCTTCGGTGTCGGCGTGGGCCTCAAGCACTGATGCACGCGTTGAAACGCCGGGGGTTCCAACCTCCCACCAGGCGTGGCCTTCAGTTGTCCAACCGTCATAGGGATCTACATCCATAACGATTACATAGGTCTCTTCAGACGATTTAGCTCGGTCAAATGCCGCCTGCATCTCA
>Ga0209771_1002826_pt1 | contig 10204 bp, 8 predicted proteins | sample SaaInl59LU_5_DNA_FD_184639 | JGI IMG/M metagenome (GOLD analysis project Ga0209771, IMG submission 184639) | Marine microbial communities from expanding oxygen minimum zones in the Saanich Inlet - ESP_59LU_5_DNA (SPAdes) (version 2) | ecosystem: Environmental > Aquatic > Marine > Intertidal zone ...
TACTCTTTAGGGTAAGCAAAATCAATAGTGTCATCACCACGACGTAGCGTAAAAGAAGGCGACTCTTGCACTAAGTTTGCTTTACGGAATGTCACATTTTGAATGTAACCATCGGTGCCGGCAGGTTTTAAACCATATTTTGCAAACTCTGTTGCAATATAAAGCGCTGCAATTTCATGCCCTCTAGAGCCGGTATCCCTACCTTCTAATAAATCATCAGCCAAAAAGAACAAATGTGACTTTATTCGCTGAGTATCAGGGGTAAATACTGTGTCTGTCGCATTGTGGTTGTGCGCGCATGCCGTAAATGACATTGCCGTAAACGCACTACCTAGGAGAAGTTTTTTTATCATTGTGTTTCACCATTTCTTGTAGTGGGAATATAGTAACGCAGTGGGTTACTATATCAATGCGTTGTGCTTGGATTTTCGACCATTGCCCGTATAGATAGACCATTGTAAAATCAGCAGCCCATTTCAGCCTGTTATTTCGTTTTTAAAGAGCAATACATGACAGAAGAACAAATCCTTTATCGCGTTCAATTTATTAGCGACGGCGAACGTTACGAACTTTATGTAAAGGCCTTGTCGCAAAGTGCATTGTTTGGTTTTATTGAAATTGGCGACTTTGTTTGGGATACGCACACTAGTGTGGTTGTCGACCCGTCCCATGAAAGGCTAAAAGCAGAGTTTTCGGAAGTGAATACAACCTATATTCCGATGCATAATATTTTACGAATTGATTCGGTTAAGAAAAAAGGTTTAGCCAAAATTACTAAATTAGAAAATAAATCTGATACAGTAACGAAGTTTCCACGTCCTATATATACACCAAAAGAGTAACCAGCCGGGCGATGCCGGTTTACAGGTTGCCGGAGGCCCTTATGTTTCGCTACGCATTACTCGTGATGTTAGCCGCCAGTAGTTTCATGCTGTCAGCACAACAAAATAAAGACACTACTTTCTATTCGCTGCTTGATGATATCTGGCAGTATGAATTATCTATTTCTCCGCTACTTGCATCTCGACACGGTGTAAGCGCTCAAAATAGCAAACTTCCTGATATCTCTTTGAAGGCATTAGGTGAACAGCACACTAAGTGGGTGGACTATCGCAAGGCGCTTAACGCCTATTCAGATAAAAACTTATCTCAAGATGCGTACATTGCGTTGTTAATGCAAAAATACCGTATCGATAATTACATTGATAATTATCGTTTTCGTTCGTACCTAGTTCCTATTAACTCTGAGTATGGCTTTCATAGTGCAATGGGTGGCCTGCCTAATGCCGCGTCTTTTAAAACTAAAAAAGATTATGACGATTACTTAGCACGATTAGATGCACTGTTGCCCTACTTCATTCAACAAATTGATTATATGAAAGCGGGAATTGCTGAGGGTTACACTCAACCTCGTGTGGTTCTTGAAGGGTTTGAAGACTCTATCTCTACTTATTTAGTCGATCGTGCAGAAGAAAGCGGCTTTTTTGCCCCCTTTACTTCATTTCCAGCATTTATTGATGAAACGCAACAACAGGCACTGAAGCAACGCGCGATTGAAACCATTACAACTCGCGTGTTACCTGCTTATCAGGCGTTTTATGACTTTATGGTAGAAACGTATATTCCTAGCGCTCGAGAGGACATTGCCGCAAAAAATTGGCCCGACGGTGAACAATATTACGCCAATAGAGCAAAGCACTACACCACAACAGACATGAGCCCAGAAGACATTCACGCTTTAGGTCTTAAAGAAGTACAACGTATCCGCGCTGAGATGCAGGCTGTTGTGGATAAGGTGAACTTTGATGGCTCAATTAATGACTTCATTGCTTTCTTACGAGAAGATCCTCAGTTTTATGCTGAAAGCGCAGAAGCGCTTTTAAAAGAAGCATCGTTTATTGCTAAGAAGATGGACGCGAAGCTTCCACAATTGTTTGAATACTTACCACGCACGCCTTATGGTGTTGCCCCGGTACCTGACAGCATTGCCCCTAAATATACCACCGGTCGATATATCCACCCTAGTAGAGATGACCAACCAGGTTATTATTGGGTTAATACCTACGCGTTAGATAAGCGTCCTTTGTATGCCTTACCCGCACTAACATTGCACGAGGCCGTGCCAGGTCACCACCTGCAAATATCGCTTGCGGCTGAGTTAGAAGATTTGCCCATGGTGCGTCGTAATACGTACATTTCGGCCTTTGGAGAAGGTTGGGGACTATATTCTGAATTCTTAGGTATAGAAGTAGGTATTTATGAAGACCCTTATGATGATTTTGGTCGTCTTAGCTATGAAATGTGGCGAGCGTGTCGTCTGGTCGTAGATACCGGCATGCACATGATGGGCTGGAGCAGACAACAAGCCGTCGACTTTATGATGGAAAATACCGCGCTGTCTGAGCACAATGTAAACACTGAAATAGACCGTTATATTTCATGGCCAGCACAAGCGCTCTCATACAAGATTGGTGAAATAAAAATAAAAGCCCTTCGACAAAAAGCAGAGCAGGCATTAGGGGCTAAGTTTGACGTTCGTAAATTTCATCGCGCCGTGTTAGAAAACGGTTCTGTTCCTCTATTTATCCTAGAGCAGCATATCAATTCATTTATAGAAGAAGAAAAGGCAAAACTATGATTCTTGTCGCGTTTGGTATCATAGGGCTACTTACCCTGTTTTTGATTTACTTTGTCTTACGCATTCAAAACTTACAAAGAGAGTTAGCGTTAACTCGCAATTCGGTAAAACAGAGTAACAGCAAGGTGAATTATGCTTATCACAACCTTGTATTAGTGACCGATGCTCTGGAAAAGGCCTATACATCACGTATTGAAAGTGCATTTAAGAGCAAGCTTATTGAACAAAATCAGTACAATGCGTTACATGCGTTAATGCGTAACTTCTCTACTGTTGTCATGATGTGTAATGAGAAAGGGGCAACATTAGAGGAAGCATTGAAAAAAGCATTAGCGTCTGAGAGCACCTCGTTTGAAGATGTCATTGAAGTCGTCAAAGCATTGCCGAGTAATGTAAGAATGGCATGGTCTAAAAATACCGCCGACGGTTTTATTAACTTTTGCCAGCTGGTTACAAATACTGCAAGCGGTAATAATCCTAAAGCAACGCCAGCACCGTCTCAGCCGGCTCAAGCCTAACTAAAGATCTTCATATATATCAAATAACTAGCGATGTGTGTGCTGCCAAGCAGCGCACATTGCTTGAAAAGGTATTGCGCTTCACTATAATACTGTACATACATACAGTGTTTTGGTGCTATGAAAACGTCTCTTACCGCTTTATATGACAACCCCAATATCTGGCGTGCTAGCCAGCGTACCTCCTGTGAGCAAAAATATGCATTAGGTCATCAGCCCTTAGATCATGCATTGAATGGCGGTATCGCCCCCTCTGGCGTGGTTCGTATATCGTCTCATACCGGTATTGGTGAACTGTCGTTGTTCAAGGCCGTATTGACTGAACCTCAAAAACATAAGCTTCGGGTATTCATCAATTGTCCCGCCATTATCCAAGCACCATGGTTAAATGCATTTGGTATAGATTTAAAGCAAACGTTAGCGATCAATACGCAATCTGATGACGACGCGTTGTGGGCAGCAGAACAATGCTTGAAAAGCACTGCGTGCCATTGCGTTGTATTATGGAACAACAGGTTAACCGCAAAAACGGCTCGCCGTTTACAGGTTGCTTCCACACACAACAATGCGCTGTGTTTAATTTTCTGTGATAACCCGCCTGATATATCACTTCCCATCAGTTTAGACCTCTCACTGCATCGACATGAGAAGAATGTCACTGTTGATGTACTTAAACAACGCCATGGCTGGCCCGTAAAAGGTATAAGCATCTCACTACCATGGACACCCGATAACACCGCTATTCAGTCTGCTATGCACAAAAGCACATCGCAGCAACAGGCCTTTAACTCGGTTATTTAGCCATGATTTGGGCGTACTTTTACTGTTATCAATTAACGCTGGATGCACATGCGCAATGTTGTGAGGCACAGGAATATGCAGACCCTATCATCACATACAGTGATAAAGACAATTGCGTTATACAGTTAAATCAGGCAGCAACAAAAGCCGGTATTGAAAGGGGCCATGGTCTTGCTCAAACGGCAGCATTATGTCCGCATGTAAACATACTGACGTTTGACGCAGATGCAGAAAAACGTACGCTTACTGCGTTAGCCCATCGGCTCTATCCCTTAGCCTCAGACATTACGCTCGATAGCATAAACGGTATTGCGATAAGGCTAGACAACTTGCTGCAGTATTATGGTAGCTACGATATTTTGTGGAATGTATTAACACAAGAGTTCAACCATGCGGGTATTCACTATCATTTTGCTACCGCGTGGGGCATAGAAGCAGCAAAGCTACTCGCGCATCAAGGTATAAATAAATGCGGCTATACGCAGCAAGACATTGCTCGCTTGTTATCGACCTGCCTACTTAAGCATAGTGAATTAGATAGTAAAACGCTGTCTACCTTGTCTAAAGTAGGCATTCACAATGTCGGGCAGTTATTACGTTTGCCTGTTCACGAACTCGGCCGTCGATTTTCCAATACAGTGATTCAATATTTAACAGCATTACGCGGTGAAACCTTCCCGCAAGTAACGCTGTTTAGGCCATCAGAACATTTTGAGTCTTTTATTCTGTTACCTTACGAAGTGGAAAACACCGCACACCTTACGCGCTACATTACACAGTGCATTACCGCACTAGAGCATTACCTTCGAGCAAGAAACTTACTCACTAGCCTATTAACCTTTACGATATCGTATCGAGAAGGTCAGCCCCTTATATTTTCGGTGAGTTCGGCAACACCGCAATCATCACTATCAAGTTGGCTGTCATTGGTAAGTTTAAAGATAGAGAACATCACACTCTTAGCGCCGGCAACATCCATTGCATTGCACTGTGAACAATTTGAACTGATTGAGGAAGGGACAACAGATTTCTTCTCAAACCGATTTACCACAATTGCGCAGAAACAACTTATTGGTCGGCTAAAGGCAAAGTTAGGCGACACCAGTACCTACACGCCAGCGCTTGGCGACAGTCATATATTCGAACAGCAAACCTGTACCAATGTCGTCACTGAAAAAACCGTCCAATATACTGCCGTTAGCCCTACTTTTTTATTAAATACGCCTACACCCCTCACCACATCGACAAAAATATGTTTCGGCCCAGTAAGACTAGAAAGCGGTTGGTGGGAACATCTTAATTACAAACGCGACTACTTTATCGCCCAAACAGACGCAGGCGTGCGCTTATTGGTATTTAAAGATGAAAACCAGTCTTGGTGGGTACAAGGGGTATATAGCTAGTGTACAGCGAGCTTTTTTGTCAAAGTCATTTTAGCTTCCTTTATGGTGCCTCGTCTCCTGCAGAGTTGGTGACTACTGCGTCGTTTTTAGGGTATGACGCTATTGCAATTACAGATGAATGCTCTGTAGCCGGGGTAGTAAAAGCTTATGATGAAATAATCCATCAACGCTTACCGATAAAGCTAATAGTGGGAAGCTACTTTACCTTTAATGATGACTTGTCATTTGTTTTGCTGTGCCCTGATAAAAAAGCTTACACCGAGCTATGCCGAATTATCACTAACGCAAGACGACGTTCTGAAAAAGGGGAATATCAACTGGCAGAGTGGGACTTAAAAACTATTAAATCCTGTGAGCTTATTTGGCTACCGTCGGGTAACGAAACGCAAGATGACTATTGGGCTAGCTGGTTTATAAAACACCCTGCGATTAACGTTTATATTGGTGGACAACGCTTACTTGATGGGTACGATCATACCCGCTTTGAAACCTACATGCGGTTGAGTGACACCTACCACTTTCCTATTATCGCTTGCACGGGTGCACTTATGCACCATAGCGATAGGCTAAGTTTGCAACATGTTCTGCATGCGACACGCATACACAAACCGGTCAGCCAGATAGGAGCGGCGTTACTCAGTAATGCAGAACGAAGCCTACGAACAATAAACAAACTTAATAAGCTCTATCCAAAAGCATGGATAACCAACACCAATGCACTTACTGGCCATTGTCATTTTTCGTTAGGGGAGCTGTGTTATCAATATCCAGCCGAACTGGTTCCTAGCGGTTACACACCCACTCGCTATCTTAGGGAGCGTGTGGAAGCCGGCATAAAAATACGCTTCCCTGAAGGGCTTTCTAAAGATATTAGGGCCATTATTGAAAAAGAGTTAACGCTCATACAGGCACAGCAATACGAATATTTCTTTCTTACCATTTATGACATTGTGCAGTTTGCTAAGCGCCAAGGTATTCTTTATCAAGGTAGAGGGTCGGCGGCGAATTCCGTCGTGTGTTATTGCCTTGAAATCACCGCAGTAGACCCTCGCCAAATTAATGTATTGTTCGAGCGCTTCATTTCAAAAGAACGTAATGAGCCCCCTGATATCGATGTCGACTTTGAACATCAACGGCGAGAAGAGGTAATCCAATATATTTACGGTAAATATGGACGAGAGCGCACTGCTTTAGCATCTACCGTTATTACCTATCGCTTTAAGTCTGCTTTTAAGGATGTCGGGAAGGCTCTTGGGTTTAGTGAATCGCAACTTACCTTTGTTATGAAACAAATTAATCGCAGAGACAGTGTTATTCCTTGGCAGTCTCAAATACACGCGTTAGGACTAAACCCTTCTGACAAACGTGTAGAGCAACTCATTAACTTAACTGAACAATTGTTGGGAACACCGCGCCATCTATCTCAACATGTAGGCGGATTTGTTATCAGCGCAGGCCCCTTATACGAATTAGTTCCAGTAGAAAATGCGTCGATGCCCGATCGTACGATCATTCAGTGGGATAAAGACGATATCGAAACGTTGGGCTTATTAAAAGTAGATGTATTAGCGCTTGGTATGCTTAGTGCCATACGGCGTACGTTTGACATGATCAATAAACATTACGACACGCGGGTAAATATTCCGTTTATTACTAAACTCGGTGACGATAAACAAGTGTACGACATGATATGCAACGCTGATACCGTAGGCGTATTTCAAATAGAGTCGCGAGCTCAAATGTCTATGTTGCCGCGCTTAAAGCCACGTCGTTACTATGACTTAGTTGTACAAATCGCCATTGTACGGCCAGGGCCAATACAAGGGGATATGGTACACCCCTACCTTTTACGCCGTCATGGTAATGAAACCATCAGTTATCCATCAAAAGATGTTGAGAAAGTACTGTCTCGCACTATGGGTGTGCCAATATTTCAAGAACAAGTTATTCAACTTGCGATGGTTGCAGCAGGTTTTAGCGGCGGAGAAGCCGACCAGTTACGACGCGCAATGGCGAGCTGGAAGAAAGATGGCCGTATTTATGAATTCAGAGATAAGCTAATTAAAGGAATGATAGAGAGAGGGTACGATGAACAGTTTTCTAAAAACCTTTTTGAACAAATAAAAGGGTTTGCAGGATATGGCTTTCCCGAGTCACATTCTGCGTCTTTTGCCGTACTAGCGTATGTATCATGTTGGTTAAAATTCTATTTCCCAGTGGAGTTTTATGTGGCGCTACTCAATAGTTATCCTATGGGCTTCTACACTCCCTCTCAATTAATGCAAGATGCTAAGCGCCACAGCATTACGATTAAGGCGCCTTGTATTAACGCATCTCAATACGAGAGCGAAGCAAAAATGGCAGGCCAAACGAAATACATTCAACTTGGGCTTAGGTTAGTGAAAGGGTTAAGTGAAGAAGGAGCACAAAAAATAGTGAATGGGCGCCCTTCAACTGGCTTTACACGCATTGCTGACGTTCAGGTATTGTCTCTTAGGCAAGACGAACTTGAAGCGCTTGCTAGTGCGAACGCGTTTTCATCTATTGCCGGAGATCGCTATGAGGCACGTTGGCGCATGATGGATACGCAATCCTCCTTACCACTATTTGACGATATTGATGATAAAGACGACTTTGTTCATAAACCAAATGCAGTACAAAACCTTATTGAAGACTACGCTTCTATCGGATTATCCTTAGGCGATCATCCAATATCACTCATTCATAAAGAAAGAAAACCTACTCGCATTATTCGCGCAAACGTCTTGGCAACTAAGCCACACAAATCTATCGTTAGCGTGTTGGGTTGTGTTACTGGGCGTCAAGCGCCTGGAACGGCTGCTGGGGTAACATTTCTAACTTTAGAAGATGATACAGGGAATATTAATGTGGTTGTATGGCAATCGACGGCGCGCGCACAGCAACTTCCCTTCTTAAAAGCAAAACTGTTGCAGGTAAGTGGAATTTTAGAGCGCTCTAAAGAAGGTGTAATACACGTTATCGCCGGTAAATTAATCGACCGTACTTCATGGCTTGATGCGCTGAATGTTCCCTCTCGAGACTTTCACTAATGTAGTGGCCCAATTAACTAAATAACCCATTTACATACACTTCAACCTCACGTAGTTTTAACACAACGCCATATTGGAGGTTGCCGTGACGCTACGCTTTCTCTTTCTACTACTCGTGTTCAGCACTAAATTTGTGTCTGCTAACACCTATATCGTTGGCGCTCAAAATATTGAATACTATCCTCATTATGACTTTGCCGCCAAAGACGACAAAGGCCTTGGTTGGGCTATTTTACAAGCTTTTTCCGAACACTCAGGCCATAAGTTTGTCTATCTAAGCATGCCGGTACGTCGCCTACAGATGGAAATGCTGAAGGGTAATGTCGATTTTGTATACCCTGATAGTCCACGATGGTATAACCAAATTACAAAAGCAGATGAGAAAATATTTTCTGCACCAATAACCGCCACGCTTTCGGTAACCCTCGTTAAACCGCCGTTAGAAAGCAATGGGGTTGACTCAGTAAAGCATCTTGCGGTTCCATTTGGTTTTACTCCGGTAGAATGGCAGCAGCGTATTGATGACAAGCTTACCCAAATAACCGCGGTAGAAGACGTGTATACTGGGCTTTCATTGCTTAATACCGGCCGTATTGACGCTATAGATATTGAATACCACGTGAGTCAAGCGGTACTTGAACGCAACCCTACTCTCGGTGAATTCGCCATAGACGTAACCTTGCCTCACAATATTGTTAACTTCCAACTGTCTACTATTCACCACAGTACGCTTATCAATGAATTAAACTCGTTTTTATCTGAAAACACTTCACTCATCAACGCTATAAAACGACAATATAAGATCGAGGATGGAACGCAGGTTATCGAGTCATTCCGCAAGCAGCAAGACGTACGTCAAGAAGATATCTGGTCACCCCTGTAAATATTTCTCTGTTTACGCTATATATTTTCATCATTTTCCTAACCCATCAAAAAAATAACTATAACCATCTGATATAAAACACAAATTAAAATTGGAAAACATATTGCTTCTAATAATGTATAAAAGGAGCAAATTAATGGAAAATAAGTTATTAGCAGCTGTAATGTTGTCTTCAGCACTATATGCGTTGCCGTCAACCGCAGACCAACAAGTCAGTGTTGACTATATGATAGGCTTTGATGACGTAGATGGAATTCGATTCGCATATCAACCACTAGAGCAGTCGTTAAGCACCGGTTGGTTTGGCGACATTACACTTTCGTGGGAAGTGAGTGCAGTGGTATGGGAATATGGTGATGGCAATACACGAAGTTCAAGTTATGCTGCCTCGCTTACCCCCGTTTTCAAAAAGCAAATAGCATCATGGAACGATAGTTACCCCGTCTATGTAGAGGCTGGTATAGGTGTAAGCTATATAGGCCAACAGAAGATTGCAGGCAAAGATATCGGCTCTAACTATCAGTTTGAAGATAGGCTTGGGATAGTAATAGCGCTAGATGAATCACATGACATTGGCATGCGTTATATGCATTTTTCTAATGGTGGCTTTAACAACAAGAACCCTGGGTTAGACTTCTTAAGTTTGTCCTACGCGTACCGATTTTAAAATCAACTTCAACACTAATAGATGGATGGCAAAAAATGGGGTTTATATTCGTACTGCCCTTACCTGGCGCTACGCCAGTCACTGATCGGTGCGAGTACATTTCGCCTATGTGCTGTTAATGTACCCAATGCGTTAAGTCAGTTACGCTACTCTGACCCCATTTGTTTTTATCACGCATAAAGTAAAAAAGCCCCTGTCGTTAGACAGGGGCTTTTTCGAATGG
>Ga0209771_1002829_pt1 | contig 10185 bp, 9 predicted proteins | sample SaaInl59LU_5_DNA_FD_184639 | JGI IMG/M metagenome (GOLD analysis project Ga0209771, IMG submission 184639) | Marine microbial communities from expanding oxygen minimum zones in the Saanich Inlet - ESP_59LU_5_DNA (SPAdes) (version 2) | ecosystem: Environmental > Aquatic > Marine > Intertidal zone ...
CATCATCTGTTCTTTGTCTCCAACGGGAATTACCATTTTTCCGCCTATTTGTAACTGAGCCAATAAAGCTTTAGGAACCTCTGGTGCACCACAAGTCACAATGATTTTATCAAAGGGTGAAAACTGAGTTAAACCCTTATAACCATCACCAAAACATGAATACTTTGGCTTGAATCCTAATTTAGGAAGTAGAGATTGGGTTTTTTTAAACAACTCTTGCTGACGTTCGATTGTATAGACTAAAGCTCCTAAATGAATCAAAATACTAGTTTGATATCCTGAACCTGTCCCTATTTCTAAAATTTTTTCTCCAGGTTTTATAGCCAACAACTGCGATTGAAAACCTACAGTGTAAGGTTGAGAAATAGTTTGTTTTGCTCCAATTGGGAAGGCAATATCTTGATATGCGTAATCTTCAAAACTAGCGTCCATAAATAAGTGCCTAGGGATCTCCCTAATCGCGCTTAATACTGCATGATCTGTCACTCCTTTTGTTTTCAAAACTGAGACCAGTCTATTTCGCAATCCTTGATGTTTAAATGTGTCCTTCATAACAACAATTAGTAGATTAATTTAAAAACAAAAGAGTTTGTGAAAGATTTCAAATCATTTATGGATCTTATGGATTTGTAATCTACTTCTGTCTTTTTCTTAACTCAGCAGTAATATCAGTCATTGTAAATCCCTTCGCTTGCAATAACATTAAGTAGTGGAACAATAAATCTCCAGCCTCATACAAGAATAAATCATCATTATTATCCATCGCTTCAATAACAGTCTCAACTGCTTCCTCTCCTACTTTCTGGGCTACTTTATTAATTCCTTTAGCAAACATGCTTGCCACATATGACTTTTGAACATCTTTATTCTTAACTCGTTCTGCAATTATATTCTCTAAAGTGGTTAAAAAACCAAAATTCTCTCTGTTTTCGTCAGCCCAACAGGTGTCAGTACCTTTATGACACGTTGGGCCTATTGGATTGGTCTGAATCAATAAAGTATCTTTATCACAATCGTTTTTAATAGAAACCAACTCTAAAAAATTACCACTTTCTTCACCTTTGGTCCATAATCTATTCTTAGATCTACTGAAAAAAGTGACTTTATTAGTACTTAAAGTTTTATCAAATGCATCTTGATTCATGTAACCTAACATCAATACATTTTTAGTTTCAGCATCTTGTATAATTGCAGGAACTAGTCCCTTTTCGTCAAATTTAATTTCCATATATAAACTGATCATTGAGTTAAGAGTGAGACTTTACGAATCACTCATTACTATTATTCTTTTTTTTATAATCTTACAGAGATACCCTGTTTTTTTAATTCTAACTTCAATTCAGGGATTTCAATCTCTTGAAAATGAAAAACACTCGCAGCTAAAGCTGCATCTGCTTTTCCTTGTTTAAAAGTATCAACAAAATGTTGCATGTTCCCTGCACCTCCACTAGCAATAATTGGTATATTTAATTCATCTGATAAACGCGACAAGGCTTCGTTAGCAAAACCGTCTTTAGTTCCATCGTTATTCATAGAAGTAAACAAAATTTCTCCTGCTCCTCTTTGTTCTACTTCTTTTGCCCAATCAAACAAATTTAATTCTGTTGGGACTTTACCTCCAACCAAATGAACAATCCATTCTCCTTCAATTTGTTTGGCATCAATAGCAACTACTACACATTGACTGCCAAATTTTTGAGACAATTCGTTAACCAGTTGTGGTCTTTTTACTGCTGAAGAGTTTACAGAAACTTTATCTGCTCCATTTTGCAATAAAATATCAACATCTGATACGGATGATATTCCTCCACCTACTGTAAAAGGTATGTTTACTTGAGAAGCTACATCACGAACTAAATTCACCAAAGTTCTCCTTCTTTCTTCAGTGGCCGAAATGTCTAAGAAGACCAATTCATCAGCTCCAGTTTCTGCATATTTTTTTGCTAGTGCTACAGGATCTCCTGCATCCCGTAAATCTACAAAATTAACTCCTTTAACAGTACGTCCATTTTTGATATCCAAACAAGGAACTATTCTTTTTGCTAACATATTATTGGTTGTTTGTTATTGATTGTTAGTTATTAGCTTTTTGTCAGCAACTAAAAACTATTAACTATTTAAGATAAACTGTTCCAATTGTTTTAAGCTAATTCTATTTTCATAAATCGCTTTTCCAACAATAGTACCTTCACATCCTAAATCTCTCAAACGAGGTAATTCATCAAAAGTAGAAATTCCTCCACTTGCAATCAATTTTACGTTTGGGCAATCTTTTAAAATTTTTTCATACAAATCAAAAGAAGGTCCTTGTAGCATTCCATCTTTGGCAATGTCTGTACAAATTACATACTGAATTCCTTCTTTTTGATATTCCTGAATAAATGGAATCAGATCTTCATCAGACTCTTCTAACCATCCGCTAATCGCAATTTTCTCATTATTTGCATCGGCTCCTAAAATAATTTTGTCTACTCCAAACTTAGCAATCCAACTTTTAAAGATAGTAGCGTTTTTAACTGCTATACTTCCACCTGTTATTTGAGTTGCTCCAGATTCAAATGCAATTTTTAGATCCTCGTCGGTTTTTAAGCCTCCTCCAAAATCAATTTTTAAAGCGGTTTTGGTTGCTATTTGTTCTAATACTTTATGATTAACAATATGACTTGCTTTAGCTCCATCTAAATCTACCAAATGCAAACATTCAATTCCGTGTGCTTCAAATTGCTTGGCAATTTCCAACGGATTTTCGTTGTATACTTTTTTTGTATTGTAATCTCCTTTTGACAAACGTACACACTGTCCGTCTATTATGTCTATGGCTGGTATTATTCTCATTTGTATTGGTTTTTAGTTGTTTACTACGTATTGATGGTTACAGAAAACGAATATCCATCAACACATAAACCAACAACTATAGATTCAAAAAATTCTCTAAAATCTTCGCTCCGTCTGTACTACTTTTTTCTGGGTGAAATTGTACTCCATAAAAATTGGCTTTTTGCAAAGCTGTAGCATATTGCACTCCGTATTCTGTGGTAGCAATGGTTTCTTTTGACAAGGGAGCATAATAACTGTGAACCAAATACATATAAGCGCCTTCTTTTACATCGTTAAAAATCTTAGAACCCAATCCTGTAATTTGATTCCATCCTATTTGAGGTACTTTTACAATGTTTTCAAAACGTTTTATATCTACATCAAAAATCCCTAAACCTTTGGTGTCTCCTTCTTCAGAATGATTACACATCAACTGCATTCCCAAACAGATGCCTAAAACAGGTTGTGTTAAGGTCGGAATCAAGGTATCTAATCCAGTTTCTTTTAACATTTTCATAGCAGAACTTGCTTCTCCCACACCGGGGAAAATCAGTTTATCCGCAGCCTTTATTTCTTTTACATCATTACTCAAAACAGCTTCATATCCCAATCGCTCAATAGCAAATCGAATAGATTGTATGTTTCCAGCACCATAATTTATAATTCCTATTTTCATTCTATAATTGGCCGTTGTTTATTAGGTTTTTGGAGTTAGTTCGTTTTGATATTAACAAATTATTATTTAAAGTATACCCTTTGTAGTTGGTAAAAACATTTTGTTTACATCTCGTTTTACAGCCATTTTCATTGCCTTTGCGAAGGCTTTAAAAACACCCTCTATCTTATGATGCTCATTGTCACCTTCGGCTTTGATATTTAGATTACATTTTGCCCCATCTGTAAAAGATTTAAACAGGTGTAAAAACATTTCTGTAGGCATATCTCCTATCCTCTCTCTGTTAAATTCTGCTTCCCAAACCAACCAAGGTCTTCCTCCAAAATCTACAGCAACTTGTGCCAAACAATCATCCATTGGTAAACAGAAACCATAACGTTCGATTCCTAACTTATTCCCTAAAGCTTTATTAAATAATTCTCCCAAGGCGATCATCGTATCCTCTATGGTATGATGCTCATCAACTTCCAAATCTCCTTCTACCTTAACCGTAAGGTCCATAGCACCATGTCGTCCAATTTGATCTAACATATGGTCAAAGAACTTTAATCCTGTTGAGATATGATTATTACCAGATCCATCTAAATTTAATTTTATATAAATTTTGGTTTCATTTGTATTCCTAGTAACTTCATATACCCTATCCTCTAATTTCAAAAACTCATAAATTTTTCTCCAATCATTAGAAGTCAAGGCAATACAATCTGAAATAGCATTCTTGTCTGATTCTATTTCACTGGCACCCAAATCTAAATTTTCTGATAATAGAATTCCTTTTGCACCTAAATTCTTTGCCAATTCCATGTCTGTAATTCTATCTCCCAAAACAAAAGAATTTTCTAAATCATAGCGATCCTTATCAAAATACTGAGTTAACATACCAGTTCTTGGCTTTCGAGTCTCTGCATTTTCATGAGGAAATGTTTTATCGATATGAATAGTACTAAACACAACACCTTCATTCTCAAATGCTTGAATAATTTTGTGCTGAGCTGGCCAAAATGTATCTTCGGGAAAAGAATCTGTACCTAGTCCATCTTGATTGGTAACCATCACAAGTTCATAATCCAACTCATCTGCAATTCTTGCTAAATAACGGAAAACCTTTGGATAAAAAACAAGTTTCTCTAAACTATCTAACTGATAATCAACTGGAGGCTCAATACAAAGTGTACCATCTCTATCTATAAATAAAACTTTCTTCATGGGTTATTAGAATTAAGTGATCTATCAAAAATTGGTGTTATTTTGACTAAAAACAATATACCACACCAAATATTTAACTCTTAAATTTTCTACTCTTCAATATCTTTTAAAGCTTTTAACAAAGCTTTATTTTCTTTAATCGTTCCTACTGTAAAACGCAATGTGTTCTCACATAATAATTGTGTTGTTCTATTGCGTACTACAATTCCTCTTTTTATGAGTTCTTGATAACGTAATGTAGCATCATCGACTTTTACCAGCAAGAAATTAGCATCACTGTGATAAATTTTATCCACAAAAGAAATTTCTTTCAATGCAATTTCTAATTGACCACGTTCCTCCTTTATAGCTTCTACCTCTTCTTTTACATCTTCATATGCCAACAAACGCGCTAAAGCTTTCTTTTGTGTTAATTCACTAATGTTGTAAGGCGGCTTAATTTTATTCAAAACAGAGATGATTTCTTTTGAAGCATAACAGACACCTAAACGAATTCCTGCCATTCCATATGCTTTAGACATGGTTTGACTTACAATTAAATTGGGATGATTAGACAACTCCTTTATCCAACTAGACTCCGGTGCAAAATCTATATATGCCTCATCCACTACTACTAAACCGTTGAAACCATTTACAATAGCTTTTATACTTGAATAGTGAAACAAATTACCTGAGGGGTTGTTCGGAGAACATAAGAAAACAATTTTTGTAGCCGCATCGATACTCCCTAAAATCTTTTCAACATTAGGCTGAAAATCAGAGTTTAAAACAACTTCTCTTATCTCTATATTATTTAAATTTGCTGATACATCATACATTCCATAAGAAGGTGGTAATGTAATTATATTATCATTATTGGGCTCACAAAAAGCCCTAAAAATCAAATCAATTACTTCATCTGATCCATTTCCTAACAAAATGTTTTCTTGGAGAACTCCTTTAATTTTAGCCAATTCAGACTTAACCGTCATTTGCATAGGATCTGGGTATCGATTGACACCATTTTCAAATGGATTCTCATTCGCATCAAGGAAAACCATACCATTAGTAACCCCTTGAAAATCATCTCTTGCAGATGAATATGGCTTCATATTAGCAACGTTTTCTCTTATTATATTTTTTAAAACGAATTTCATTTTAGCATTAGGCTTTATGTTTTTTATCATGGGCAAACGGCGATTGGCAAACAGCTATTTGCTAAAAAATTACTTCAAACTTTTTAATCTTAATGTCACCGCGTTTTTATGAGCGTCCAAGCCCTCTGCAGCTGCCATCAACTCAATAGCTGGCCCAATGGACTTTATTCCTTCTTCTGATATTTTCTGATACGTGATTTTCTTAGTAAAAGCATCTAAGTTTACACCACTATACATACGAGCATAACCATTTGTTGGCAAGGTATGATTTGTTCCAGAAGCATAATCACCAGCACTCTCTGGGGTCAAAGGACCTATAAAAACTGAACCTGCATTTACAATTTCACTTAAATATACATCTTCATTCAATACGTTTAAAATTAAATGTTCTGGCGCATATTCATTTATCATTTCATTTTGATCTACGATACTTTCTATTAAAATAGCGCTAGAATTTTTAATCGCTTCTAAAGCAATCTCCTTTCTAGGTAATTGACCTAGCTGCTTATCTAACTCTAATTGAACATCATCTATTAACTTTTGAGATTCTGTAACTAAAATAACTTGACTATCTGTACCGTGTTCTGCTTGTGATAGCAAATCAGAAACAACAAAACCAGGGTCTGCATCCTTATCTGCGACGACCATTAATTCACTAGGCCCAGCTGGCATATCGATGGCTAACCCTTGTGTCAAAGCAAATTGCTTTGCAGCTGTTACATATTGATTCCCCGGTCCAAAAATCTTATATACACTCGGTACGGATTCTGTCCCATAGGTCATAGCTGCAACTGCTTGAATTCCTCCTAATTTATATATTTCTGTTACCCCAACCAATTGTGCAGCATATAAAATAGCAGGATTAATTGTACCTTCTTTAGAAGGTGGTGTACACAAAACAATCTTTGTCGCTCCAGCAATTTTTGCAGGTACACCTAACATCAAAATGGTTGAGAATAAAGGTGCGGATCCTCCAGGAATGTATAAACCTACTTTCTCAATGGGTTTCGTTTCTTGCCAGCATTTTACTCCATTAGCAGTTGAGATTACCTTTTTCTCTATTCTTTGAGATGCATGAAAAGTCTCAATATTGTTTTTAGCTAGAACAATAGCCGCTTTCAACTCTTCTGAAACCAATGGAATAGCTTCTTCTAGTTCCTGATTAGAAACTTTTAAATTTGACAAAGTAACCCCATCAAATTTTTCCGTGAATCTCGTTAAAGCTTTATCTCCTTCAGCCTTGACTTCGTCAAAAACACTTTTCACAGTAGTTCCTAATGCACTTGATTCCTTAGCAGGACGTTGTGTGATTTTTGACCAAGAATTTTTTGCTGGGTTTATATACGTTTTCATATTTATCATCCTTTGGTTTTTATTTTAGCTAAAAACTATAAAACACTAGCTAAAATTACTTACACTTTACAATACCATTTTTTCTATTTCTGTGGTTAGGATACCCTCTGCACCTAACACTTTTAACTCATCTATAATTTCCCAAAACTTATTTTTAGGAATTACGGTATGTACTGAACTCCAACCTGCTTTTGCTAACGGCAAAACCGTAGGTGATTTCATACCCGGAATTATTTTTATGATAGCCTCTACTTTATCATTGGGTGCGTTTAACAATACATATCTGTTTGCTCTTCCTTTTAAAACAGACTGAATTCTAAATTGTAACTTATCTAACAAAACTTGTTTGTCAAGAGTCAATACAGGTGATTTTGTCAACACTGCCTCAGACCAAAACATGACTTCAGCTTCTTTTAATCCGTTAGCAAAGAGGGTTCCTCCAGAGCTTACAATATCACAGATACCATCTGCCAATCCTATATTAGGAGCAATTTCTACAGATCCTGCTATTTTATGATACGAAGCTTGAACACCTTTTTCTTTCAGAAATTTATCTAAAGTATTGGTATAAGTTGTTGCTATTCTTTTATTTTTAAAATACTCAATTCCTGTATAATCAACCTCTTTGGGAACAGCTAAGGAAACCTTACATTTAGAAAAACCCAATCGTTCTACAATTGGTAAATCTTCCCCTTTTTCAATCAAAGTATTTTCACCCAATATAGCAATATCAACTACACCGTCTTGTAAATACTGAGGAATATCACCGTTTCTTAAATAAAAAACTTCTAAAGGAAAATTTCTAGCTGTTGCTTTCAACTGGGCATTTCGATGGTCAATAGAAATACCACACTCTTTTAAAAGTTGTAAGGAATCTTCATTTAATCTTCCTGATTTTTGAATAGCGATTTTTAATGTGCTCATTTAGTATGTGTTTGATCATTTATAAAATAAAAAACCCGCTTGAGTGAGCTCAAACGGGTTTGAAAAATATGTCTGTATACAACATAATCTCTCCTTCTCGCTTAAGCGTAGCACTGGACTTGATGATGATGTAAAATAACTTTCTTCATGATATTATATGATTGTACAAATATAAGAAATCATGACAATAACCAAAGCATTTAAAAATTATTTTCATACTATTACAAGAAAAATAAACGAAACATGAATGACTTGAAAATTATAGGTAACAAAGAATGGTGTCATTTTAAAGAATTAAATATACCCGCTATCAAAGCAAGAATAGATTCTGGAGCAAAAACATCATCTATCCAAGCGACAGACATAACTACCTATAAAAAAAACAAAGAAGATTGGGTGCGATTTTATGTTCAGCCCATAACAGAAAATAGAAGTATTTCTATCGAGTGTGAAGCAAAAGTAATCTCAACTAGGATTGTGAAAAGTTCGTCTGGGATTCCAGAAAAAAGATTTGTAATCTCTTCGCCCATCACTATGGATAACGAAACATGGGATATTGAACTCACACTAACCAATAGGGACACCATGGAGTTTAAAATGCTTCTTGGTAGACAAGCCATGCAAAGTAAGATATTAGTCAACCCAGCAAAAGAATTTTTACTTGGAAATATTTCTAGCGATGCAATTGATGAAAAATATGAAACCTTTGTTATGGGGAAATCAGGATTAAAAATTGCCGTACTTGCAAGTAATCCAGATCTATACTCCAACAAAAGGCTAATGGAAGCAGGTAGAGCAAGGGGTCACGAAATGGTTTTCTTGAATGTACAACAGTGCTATATGAAACTTGATACTGAGACACCAGAAATAAGATACAGAGGAGGAAATGTAATTAATGACTTTGATGCTGTAATCCCAAGAATCAAAACTAGTATGACATTTTACGGTTGTGCTTTGCTCAGGATGTTTAAATCCTTAGGAACTTATTGCCTAAACGAAGCGGAATCTATAAGTTCGTCGCGAGATAAATTATTCTCATCACAATTGTTCTCAAAAAATGATATTCATATTCCAACTACAGGTTTTGCTAAATCTCCTTTAGACACAAAAGATTTAATAAAAATGGTTGGTGGTGCACCTTTAATCATTAAATTATTAGAAAGTACACAAGGAAAAGGTGTAGTTCTTGCAGAAACAAATAAAGCCGCAGAATCAGTAATCAATGCTTTCAAAAGCTTAAACGCTAATATATTGGTACAAGAATTCATCAAAGAAGCAAACGGAAAAGATTTACGATGTTTTGTTGTTGATGGAAAAATAGTGGCATCTATCGAAAGAAGTGCCACCAATGGAGAATTTAGAGCAAATATTCACCAAGGAGGAACTGCATCAATTGTCAAAATCACACCCGCAGAAAAGAAACTAGCTTTGAAATCTGCAAAAATATTAAACCTACCTGTAGCTGGTGTAGATCTGATCAGATCCAACAAAGGTCCTTTATTACTAGAAGTTAACTCATCACCAGGACTAGAAGGAATTGAAAATGCTACAGGAAAAGATATTGCTGGAAATATTATTCAAGCTATTGAAAAAAAACTAAAATATCAGATTTAGCATCAATAATCAATTCACCAAATAGTCCCTTATGGTCTTTTATAAGGGACTATGTAAATACGTGTAAACAAAAAGAATACATTTACAGCTAAGTTGGTTAAATAAGAAGGAAGTTTTTTTTATTCACAAAAGGTTTGATTACATCTTTTTTAAAGACTAAAGGCATTTAAGTATATATTATTTAACGCAGACAATATAACACTCAATAGAGTAGGCATAATAAAGTAAACGTTAATAAAATATAACCTATCTTTTTATAATAATCTTTTAAGAATGTAGCTATTTTTCCTATTTGCTCTTTTTAAAGAAGCTTTCTCCCCTTAAGTTTAAAGCAAAAAAAAACTTCATTCAAGATCATGAATGAAGTTTTTAAAGAAAGGCGATGACATACTCTCCCATCTAACGATAGTACCATCTGCGCTAATAGGCTTAACTGCTCTGTTCGGAATGGGAAGAGGT
>Ga0209771_1002851_pt1 | contig 10142 bp, 7 predicted proteins | sample SaaInl59LU_5_DNA_FD_184639 | JGI IMG/M metagenome (GOLD analysis project Ga0209771, IMG submission 184639) | Marine microbial communities from expanding oxygen minimum zones in the Saanich Inlet - ESP_59LU_5_DNA (SPAdes) (version 2) | ecosystem: Environmental > Aquatic > Marine > Intertidal zone ...
ACTGCTGTAAGAGCTGACTATACAACTGGTTTAAAATTTGCTAAATGGTTAGGTTTACAGGAAGAAGGTTTAATGAAAAAATTTGGTTTCGATGGTTCTGATCAATATATGTATGCGAGGTTATTCTAATGGGTTGGGTAGCACCAGTAGCACCATATGTAGTAGGTACAATAGGTGTAGCAACAGTATCACAACAAGGTGCTATTGGTTCATATAATCAAGCAGTACAAGATCGTAAAGCTGCTGTATTACAACAAGAAGCTCAACAAATAGAAAAACAAACTGAATTTGATATTAAACAATTTGATAAAAAATTTCAACAATTAGAAGGAACAACAAAAGTTAATCTTGCTAAATCTGGTGTTGTTCAAGGAAGTGGCACATCATATAGAATTGCTATGGCTAATGCTAGAGAAGCAGAATTGCAAAAAAATATTATGAGGTATAATGCTAAAGTTGCAGCAGATAGAAAAAATGAAGAAGCTAATTTTGCTATTATTTCTGGACAACTTGCTAAAGAACAATCAAGATTAGCACAAATTTCAACTATTACTCAAGTTGGAACAAGTTTATTAACAATGTCTCAAGGAACTGGGAGTAAAACTACATAATGCCTAAAATTCCTACATTCACAACACAAGCCAGACCAACCGCTGAAGTATCTTCAGTTAAAGCAGATGTTAAAGTTCCTTTAACTCAAACTATAGGAACAGCATTAAAACCTGTTACAGATGTAGTTGTAAAACACAGAGTTCAAGAAAAAAATTTAGAAAATAGAACTGAAGCATTAAAATTAGAAAATGAAGCATTATTACAATTTACAGATACTTTAGATAGAGCAAGTAGATTAGATAACAAAGACCAAGCATTTGAAATAATTAAAACAGAATCAGAAAGAATTAAAAATACATTTTCAAATAGAGCTTCCAATAAATATGTTCAAACTATATTTAACAATAATTTTTATGGAGAAGTTCAAAAAGGAATATTTAAAGTTAATACTAGAGTATCAACTAATATACTTCAATCATTAGATAATGAAGTTGGTGTAAAAAAAAATAGATTATTAACTGAAGCCTATGTAAGTAAAGATCCTTTAGCATTTCAACTTATTGGTTCTGAATTAAAAAAATTATATGAAGATAATTTTAAAGGAAGAATAGATGTAGATGAATATAATCAATTAATTAATAATATACCAAGTGAATTAGAAGTATTTGAAGTTAATCAATTAATTACTAATGATCCTGTTAAAGCAATTCAAGATTTAAGAAATAAAGATAAATTTACCAATCTATCCTTAGATGATAGAATCTCTTTGGAAAGAGAAGCAATCTTATCTTATAAACCTCAATTAAAAGAAAATATAAATAATTATTTAGTAGCTTTAGAAAATGGAGAACAGATTCCATTAAATCAAAATGCTGTTAAAGAAATTTTTGGCAATGATGCCTACTTAAATTTTAAAGAAACTGAAAAAAATATTATAAATTTTAGTGAATATAAAATTTCTTTATTTAATTCTAAAGTTGGTAAAGAAGGTGAGGTTGTAGAATCTTTCCCTGTTACAGAAGAAAATTATGCTGAAGATTTAAAATACAAACAAAAACTTGCAAATCTTTTAACTCAAAAAGATGAATTAATTAAAGAAGATGCAGCATCATTAATTTTAACTTACAATAATGAAGTTAAAAGTGCTTATGATGATTTTATAAAAGAAACAGATCAAGAAACAAAAGATAAAAAATTTAAAAAATATACTGATATGGTTTATCAAGCTCAAGTTGATATGGGTATTGATTTTGATTTAATTAAAATAATACCAAATAGACAAGCCACAAGTATTGTTAATGATTATAATGATAGATCTGCTGTAGAAAAAATTGGTTATCTTCAAAGTTTAGAACAACAATATGGAGATTATTATGGAAAAGTTTTAATGCAATTATCAGAAAATGGATTACCACCAACTGCTAAATTAGTTTCATATTTTAATGATGAAAAGTTTGCATTATCATCACTATCAATAGATACAAAAGAAGAAAAAGATAGATTAAAAAATTTTTTAAAAACTACAGATACAAGTTTTAGTGAAGTGCAAAAAGATGTTGGCGATAAATTGGAAGAATTTAGAGAAAAGGTTTTATTAGGAAATCCATTTAATACTTCTAAAGCCAATAAAGAATTAGATCAAATAACAGATATACTTACTTATATGACTATTAATGAAATGAGCAGAGGAACTGATTTAGATGATGCTAGTGACTTTGCAACTAATTATATAAATAATAATTTTGTTTTTGAAGAAACATATTTTGTTCCAAGAATATATAACAATGATAGATTATCATCTGGTCAAATTGATTTTGTTTCTAAAAAAGCTGAGTTAATAAAAAGACATTATTTAGAAGATTTTGATTTAGAATCTTTTAAATCTGTAAATAAAGATATTCCAGAAGAAGAATTAAATGCAGCTATTTTGGATCAAGGTAAAGAAAATGGTGTTTGGTTAAATTCAGCAGATGGTAATGGTTTGGTATTTGCAATAAAATTTTCAGATGGAACTTTTGGTTTAGTTCAAAATAAAAAAGGAGATTTATTAAAATTTAATTTTGATGATGATTCTTTTAAATTACCAGGAACAGATATTATTATGGATTTTGAAAAAATAAATCCTAACAAAGTATTAGAAGATAAAATTCTTGATCTTGATTAATTATGGCTAATATTTCTTTTGGATTAGAAACTGATAAAAATGCCTTAGAAAGAGGCTATGATATATACCAAACAGGTCTTGGAGAAACATTAGCAGAAACTGCAAAAGATGCTTGGAAATACAATCCTGTTTCATCTATTTTAAGATTGTATGAATTAGAAAGTAATAGAAATGATAGAACTAATGAACCTTTGATTGACAGACAGGAACTCAATGACAAGTATTCTGATTTAGGTTTATTTTTTGATCAAGATGAAAAACAATCAACTGTAGATATATTAGTTGAAAGAAAAAAAGAAGAAAGAGATAGACAAAATATTATTCAAAGAGGACCAAAAGGTTTTTTTCCAGGTGCTGCAAAACTTGCAACTTCTTTTGTAGCAAGTGCTGCCGATCCTATAAATTTAGCATTAGCTTTTGTTCCTGTTGTTGGTCAAATGAGATTTGCATCTATGGTTGGCAAATATGGTTTTACTAGAGCTAGACTAGTTAAAGGTGCTAAAGAGGGTTTAGTTGGTTCAGTTGCTATAGAACCATTAGTTTATACTGCTGCACAAAGAGAACAATCTGATTACGATTTAATAGATAGTTTTATTGCTGTAAGTTTTGGAACTATATTAGGTGGTGGACTTCATGTTGGAGCTGGTAAATTAAAAGATTTTAGAACAAGAAGAAAGTTTGAAAAGAAAGTTAAAGATGCTAGAGAAAAAGCTGGGATTATAGATGGAGAAACACCAGAGTTTAATTTGTATAAACAATACTATCCAGAAAATTCAAGAATTATGAAAGAACTTGCAGAAACAGATCCAGATACAAGATCTGCTTTATTGCAAAGAGCTTTAACTGATTTAATTGAAGAAAATCCTGTTAATGTAAAATCTGTTGCTGATCTTGATCCTAAATTAAGAAATGCAGAAATAAATGAAAATGTATCACCAAACGAAAGAGTTAATGTTAATCAAACAGATGATAATATTAAAGGAATAAGCAAAGTAGTTACAGATGAAAATACTGGAAACAATATAGTTAAAAATACAAATCAGTTAGAATTAAATAATTTTGAAGCATCAAGAACTTCTAAAAATTTAGAACTTAGAAATTTAGATCAAGAAAATTTAGATTTAGAAAGTCAATTAAATATATTAAAAGAAAGACAAAAAGATTTAGATATAGAAGATAGTGTTGAAATTACTGATTCTAAAAAAAGTGTAAAAGAATTTAACGAAAAACAAAAAGAAATAAAAGATGCAATTAAAGATGGTATTAATTGTGTAACAAATAGGTAGTCATGGCAGTAGATAAATGTTTAACAAGAATTGAAGAAACTTTAAAAAGATCTTCTATAGAAACAGCTAAAGCTGAAGATATTTTAGCTGAAATTAGAAAAGCTCAAAGAGAAGTTGATGTTAATAATTTAGATGACACATTAATTAATAATTTATCTGAAAAAGTTTTAAAAGAACAAGAAATACAAAAAAAAATAAATCAAAGAAATAGTTTAGAAAATGAAATTAAAATTAGAAATACAGTAGATTATGTTTTAAGAGAATTTCCAGAAGATCCAGTAGAAGGATTAACTGCTGTTTTAGTTGGTTCTAATTTTCAAAAAGCAGGATCAAGAGCTTCTGTTGCACTTGCTCAACTTTCACAATACAGACAAATAGCTGTTTCATTTAATGAAAAATTAAGACAAAAAAATTTAGAATCTTTATTTGCTAAAGCAAATGAAGATATAGATAGAAGATTATCAAGAACTATTTGGGAATTAGGAGAAGATAAACCTATTACAGAAAAAAATAAAGATATTGTAGAACTTGCAAAAGTTATTAATGAATTTTCTGAAACAATAAGACTTAAATATAATAATTTTGGTGCTAACATTAGTAAACTTCCTGGTTGGATTGTAAGACAATCACATGATCCATTTCAATTAAGAAATGCAATGGATGTTTTAAATTTAAAAAATAGTAAAAATATAAAAGAAATAAATGGTTCTGCTGAAAGAAATATAGCAGCATGGAAAGCATATATAAAACCAAAATTAGACGAAAGAACTTTTGAAGGTGTTGATGCAAAAGATAGAGATCAATTTTTAACTTATGTTTATAATTCTTTAATAAGAAATGAACATCAAATTGCAGAAGGTGCTGGTGGTCATTATGGTGGTAAAAGCATTACATCAAAATTAAATGCAAAAAGAGTTTTACATTTTAAAACTGCTGATGATTGGTTTGATTATAATTCAAAATTTGGTGGTGGTAATTTAAGAGAATCTTTATTTGCAGGATTTAATTATGCTGGAAGAAACATTGGTTTAATGAGTACATTAGGAACAAATCCAAAAGCTGGTTTTGAAAAAATTGGAAGATTAGTAGAAAATAATTTAATTAAAAAAGGTGAGCAAGGAAAAGCACAAAAGGTTGGTGATTATTTAAAAACTCAAGGAAGATATGAAAGACATTTTGCAGAAATAGATGGTTCTGTAAATTCTATTAATAGTTTTTCTGGAGCAAGATGGAGTGGTATTACAAGATCTATTTTATCTATGGCTAAACTAGGTGGTGCTGTTGTTTCTGCTTTAGCAGATGTTCATCTATATGGTAGAGAATTAAAGTATCAAGGTAGATCTTATTTAGGTGGAATAACAGAAGCTATGACAAGATTAGCTAAAATAAAAAATTCTAAAAGAAAAGTAGAAATAGCTGAACAATTAGGATTTATGGCAGATAATGTTATATATGATTTAGCAGCAAGATATTCTACAGGAGATACATTAAATAAATCATTTACAAAATTGCAAAGAACATTTTTTAAATTAAATTTACTTCAATGGTGGACCAATTCACTTAAAGAAGGTTCTATGCTTGGAATGGGTAACTATGTTGCAAAACAAAGAAATATAACTTTTAATAATTTAGACAGTAAATTTAAAAGACTAATTAATCATTTTGGTATTGATGAAAAAATATGGAATACAATTAGAAAAATGGATGTTGAAAAAGCTGAAGATGGTAAAGAATTTTTTTCAGTTAGACAAATAGATAATTTATCTGATGATACTATAAAGTCTTTAGCTAATTTAGATAAAATGTCTAAAAGACAAATAGATATTTTTAAAGATAATTTAAAAACAAAAGTATCTGGTATGTTTTTAGATAGATCTACTTATGCAGTTATAGAACCAGATGCTAGAACTAGATCTTTTATGAAAGGTGGCTTACACGCAGGTACAATCCCTGGTGAAGCTATGAGATTTATGTTTCAATTTAAAGCCTTTCCTCTTGCTATACTACAAAAAGCAATGGGTAGAGAAATATCATCATTTAGAGCTGGTAATTATGGTGAAGGATTTTGGGGTGTTGTTAGTTTAATTGTTGGATCTGGTATGTTTGGTTATATTTCAATGACAGCAAAAGATTTAATAAGAGGTAAATCTCCAAAAGATCCTACTAAAAAGAAAACATTTTTTAATGCTATGCTTCAAGGTGGTGGTTTAGGTATTTATGGTGATTTTTTATTTGGTCAAAGTTTTAGTGGTTTAGATATATTAGCTACTGCTGGTGGACCAGCTGCAACTGAATTTGCTAAAATTGGTAATGCTTTTAGACATGCTTTTCAAGGTGAATTTTCAAAAGCAGGTAAAGCAGCATATAAGTCTGCTGTTGGAAATACTCCATTTTTAAATTTATTTTACTTAAAAACTGCTTTTGATTATGCTATAGGTTATCAAATAATGGAAACATTATCTCCAGGACATTTAAGAAAAATGGAGAAAAAGATGAAGAAGGAAACAGGTCAAGAATTTTTATTGACTAAACCTTCTTTATTATTTAAAGGATTTTAAACATGACAATATCATCTACTACAGTAAAGAACTCATACTCTGGAAATGGTACTCTTGATACCTTCAACTACACATTCAAGATCTTTGCTGACACAGATTTACAGGTTATCATTAGAGATGCGACAGCTACTGAAACAGTAAAAACTTTAACTACTCACTATACAGTAACAGGTGCAGGTTCTGCTTCTGGTGGAACGATTGTATTCACAGCAGGTAATATACCTACTGCTACTGAAACTGTTGTGATTAGAAGAGCTGTTCCGCAAACTCAAGCGATTGATTATATCGCTAATGATCCATTCCCTGCGGAATCACACGAAGAGGGTTTGGATCGTGCAATGATGACACTACAACAACTTCAAGAAGAAGTTGATCGATCAATTAAATTATCAAAAACAAATACAATGAACTCTACAGAGTTTACTGTAGGTGATACTGAAAGAGCTGGAAAAATTTTTGGATTTGATTCTAATGGAGAACTTGTTGTATCGCAAGAGCTAGGAACTTTTAAAGGAAACTGGTCAGCATCAGTTACTTATGCTGCTAGAGATATTGTAAAAGATACTTCAACAAATAATATATTTTTATGTAATACAGGTCACACTTCATCTGGTGCTGAACCTCTAACTACAAACACAGATAGTGCTAAATGGGATTTATTGGTAGACGCAGAATCAACTACTAATTCAGCTACTGCCGCTGCCGCATCTGCTACAGCTGCTGCATCTTCTGCTACATCTGCCGCTAGTTCTGCAACTGCTGCTGCTAGTTCTGCTAGTGCTGCTTCTACATCTGAAACAAATGCTGCAACATCTGAGACAAATGCCGAAGCTGCTAAAACTGCTGCTGAAACTGCACAAGCCGCTGCTGAAGCTGCTTTAGATACTTTTGATGATAGATTTTTAGGTGCTAAAGCATCTGATCCTACATTAGATAATGATGGTAATGCACTACAAGATGGTGCTTTATATTACGATACTACAAACGAGTTGATGAAAGTTTATGATTTAACAAATACAGTATGGAGACAATTAGCTTTAACTGGAACAAATCAAACTAATGTAAATACTGTAGCTGGAGAAATATCTCCAACTAACAATATTGCAACAGTTGCAGGAGTTTCAACTGAAATTGCTCAAGTTGCTAATATTGATTCAGATGTAACAACAGTTGCAAATAACGAAACTGATATTCAAACTTTAGCAGATATTGAAGATGGAACAGTAGCAACCAATGCTATATCAAATGCAGGTAATGTTGCTTCAGATATTACTACTGTTGCTGGACAAATTTCACCAACAAATAATATTTCTACAGTAGCTGGTATTGATACACAAATTACAAATGTTTCAAATAACACAGCAAGTATAACAACTGTTGCTACAGATCTTTCTGGATCTAACAATATTGGAACAGTTGCGACAGATATTGCAAATGTAAATTTAGTAGGTGGTTCAATAGCTAATGTAAATCAAGTTGGTTCTAATATTGGAACAGTAAATGAATTTGGCGAAAGATATAGAGTTGTAACTTCTGATCCTACAACAAGTTTAGATGCTGGTGATTTAGCATTTAATACTACAGCAAACGCATTAAAATATTATAATGGTTCAAATTGGGAAGCTATTGTTGCAGGTGGTTTAACTGATGTTGTTCAAGATGGAACTCCACAATTAGGTGGCAACTTAGATGTTAATGGTAATTCAATCGTATCAGTATCAAATGGAAATATCTCAATTACTCCTGATGGAACAGGTAAAGTTATTATAGATGGTTTATCACATCCAACAGCAGATGGAACTAATGGTCAAGCATTAGTTACTAATGGTTCTGGAGTATTATCTTTTGATACTATTCAAGCTAGTGAACTGTCTACTGAAGGAGCTGTATTTTCAAACTATAATACTATTACTTCTAATGTTACAACCACAACTACATCTACGAAAAATAGTTTTTTAAAAGGTGTTATTACTATAAATAGTGGATTTACTTGGACTATTTCTGGAACAGGATCATTAGATATAATATGATGCTTTACAATAAATTCAAATTAATATAATAGGAGTTAATATGTCAAAAATTAAAGTAGATCAAATTGAAGGTTCAACTGGTTCAACAATAACTATTCCTACTGGACAAAGTTTAGTTGTAACTGATGGATTAGGAACTGCTTCTTTACCAACTATTCCAACAACAAAGGGTGGTACAGGATTAACTTCTCTTGGTACTGCTGGACAAGCACTTTTAGTAAATACTGGTGCTACAGGATTAGAATTTGGAGATGTAGCAACTGATTTTAGTGCAGTAGGAGAATCAATTATCCCATCAACAACTGATACTTATGATTTAGGTTCATCATCTTTTGTTTGGAGAAATATTTATACAGGGGATTTGCATTTATCTAACGAAGCAAAATCAGAGGGTAACTCTGTAGATGGCACTAAAGGTAATTGGACTATTCAAGAGGGTGCTGACGATCTATTTATTGTTAATAACAAATCAGGCAAAAAATATAAGTTCAAACTAGAGGAGATTTAACATGGCTTTTATCTCCAATGGCACAACCATATTAGATAATGGTTCATTTAGTGCTAGTCTAGGTTCAATGGTTTTATTATCTGAACAAACAGCATCAAGTTCAGCCTCAATAGAATTTACAAGTGGAATAGATAGCACTTATCCTATTTATAAGTTTGAATTTATTAATATTAATGCTGATACAACAGATAAAAGACTTTTATTAAAAGGTTCTACAAATGGTGGAAGTAGTTATGGAATTACAAAAACTACAAGTGCTGTTTTAATTTATCATGCAGAAAGTGATGCTTATGCAGAAACAGCTTATGGAACTAGTTCAGATTTAGCACAAAGTACAGATGGTCAAAGAATAATTGGTACTGGAATGGGAAGTAATGCAGATGATAATGCTTGTGGAGAAATGTTTTTATTTAATCCATCAAGCACAACTTTCGTTAAACATTTTATGATAAGAACAATTCAAAACGATAAAGACCCTAATGCAAATGATACTTTTATATCTGGCTATTTTAATACTACCTCTGCAATAAATGCTATACAATTTATTCAAAATTCAGGAAATTTTGATGGCACAATAAAACTATATGGAATAAAGGATTCATAATGGATAACATTCAAAACAGGAGTTTCTCATGGCAGTAGTATCAGGTGGAACAACATTAATAGACAATGGTGCTTTAGACCCAGCAGTATCAACAGGAAGTTTAATATTACTTTCAACTCAAACAGCAAGTGCTAGTGCCACAATAGATTTTACATCTGGGATAGATTCAACTTATGATTCTTATATTTTCAAATTTATAAATATCCACCCAGCAACTGATGGTGCTGATTTTACTTTTCAAGTAGATACAGGAACAAATACAAATTACAATCAAACAATGACTACAACTTCATTTAGAGCATATCATACAGAAGCTGATGATGAAGTAGCATTAAATTATGATGATGGCAGAGATTTAGCACAGGGTACATCTTTTAAAATACTTACATTTGAATGTGGTAATGATAGTGATGAAAATACTGTTGGAATTTTAAAATTAT